>Ga0163149_10000918_pt1 | contig 38449 bp, 31 predicted proteins | sample OliLakLV19MP5G1_FD_148604 | JGI IMG/M metagenome (GOLD analysis project Ga0163149, IMG submission 148604) | Freshwater microbial mat bacterial communities from Lake Vanda, McMurdo Dry Valleys, Antarctica - Oligotrophic Lake LV.19.MP5.G1 | ecosystem: Environmental > Aquatic > Freshwater > Lake >... | reverse complement strand
GTGTCTAACGTTTTTACCTTTTGCAGCAACGCTGCCCCTGTCAGCGGTTCGATCTTCTTCTTTTTCGCCATGCCTTTGCTTCAATATCGATGACTTGCCATCCCATCATGCCCGATCGCGAGTCAGTGGATAACAACAGCAGGTTTGAGACGTTGATGCGCTGCCCAGTCATTGAGGGTTTGAGCCGACATAAGCCTGAATGACATTGCAGTCTCAAAGAGCCTCTCCACAGCACCAACTTTGAGTCTAAAGTTGATATTGCATCGAGCAGATTTTGGAATCTGGGAGTAGGATTTGATTAACCCATCCGGGCTAATCAAATCCTAAGAAGAAAAAAGATAGAGGGCAAGAGAGCGAAAAGAGCAAAGGGCTACACAGTCCACCCTTCGGGAAGTAAGCTACGGCATGGCGCAGACAACCCGAATCGTGCTGTCGGGATCGTCCCTGAGGCGACAAGCAGAACGACAAATCCGAGGATCGCTGAACCAGGAACCGCCGCGTAGGACACGGGGAGACTTGTTCATTCTCAGTCAACCACGCACTGCCATCAATAGGTGCGCCTTTATAATCCCCATGCCAGTGATCCAAGCACCATTCCCAAATGTTGCCGTGCATATCATATAAACCAAATTGGTTAGGAGCAATGGCTGGGTTGAGACTGGACTATTCAGAGAAGGTGGAGAGGGCTATCAACGAGGAAGTTTGCGCTAAATGCAGGTGATAGGATCCAAGATAGTGATTGAGTGAACAACCTGCCGAGTGTGAGTCGGCTCACCTCACAAGAATCCTTACTCCTGGCTGCTGAAGCTCTCACGTTGGTGCAAATGTTTGTTGAGCGCCGCTTGTGCCCAGAGGGGAATACTCTGTCATCGCCCCGTACGAGAGGTATGTGTGAGACAACCGCGAGACCAGCAGTACGATAGAGGCGGAGCCACTCCTGCACGTGACACGATGACGACTGAGCAGGGCAGCAAACATAACTTGGAAGGGAATTGCACCCAGCGTACATCGCGTTGAGAGAACTGATGCAACTGGAGTCAAACTGCTGCCAGAGAAGCTAAAACAGTACCAACCCTTCTGGCAAAGCTCTGAAACGTTCCCAAAGTGGGACATCAAGATTATTTCAACTTAGATGGTACTTAATTTAGCCGGCTCTCCCGGCTTTGCGCTGATAAGACAACCTTATATCAAACTATCACTGGGTTTCAGCCGTCGATCGGGCGGCATTTTGTAGCCTTTCATACGATTTCAACCACAGATCCGGAAGAGCCATTTAGCCGCTAATCCCTAAGCTCTACGGGAAAAGCTTGATCAAGTATCTTTTTCAGTTTTGTGGCTTACCAGATTCACTACTGCAACTTTTATTTACACACCTAGCATTAAGATACATTCATTAGATCTGCATCAGTTTCAGGTGCTAGCAGCTATTGATCAGCATCGACATAAAAACTTCAGTGATGCTTGGGGAGCACAAAAGCTGTGGGTGTTTCATCGCGATACTGGAATCTTTGGTGTCTTAGCCCTGCTAGCGAAAAGTTGGGGTATGAGAACTGTTTAATTCCCACGGCACAAGTATTTGCTCGGAACCAGCTTGCGAGTGCTCAAGATGGAGTCATTCAATCTACCTTACTGTCCTACTTTCATGCCAAAAGTGCTACTGCGACTGCCACAATTCAGGCTCAGGCTGGGCTTTGTCTCAGGTGTTATGTGTCTGCCTCAATTCTCAAGGCTTGCCACACGATCGATCATCTATTTGGCAGCGATAAAGCATTTACTTATCGGGATTTGTTGCCCTTTGTGTTGAACGATGATGGAAAAACGCCAGTGATTCTCGATCACGATCGCAAAGTCCAGCTTGTGGTGCTAAGCAACGAGCAACTTCAGGCGACAGCCTATCAGTTTTTTTCGGTTGAGGTATTGCGGACGTTTAAGTCTGAGGCTCAGTCTAGCCTGAGCTTGGACAATTGGACGTTTCTACGAACGAAACAGAATGTAGAACTCAAGCAGTTTCTAGCGGAATTTGGCTTTCAGCATCTTAGCGATTGGGCACTGTTAAACAGAGCGAGACCGCACCAGTTAGAGCGGTTGTCTGAGCGCGATCGCCACTTAGTTAACGTGTTTCATCAGGTGTATCGGCGCGATCGTCGCCAGCAATTAGCCGGAAGTAAGCGTTGCCCAGACCCTACAACCGAGCAACTGCAAGAAATGATGACTGACTTGCAGGCAAAAACCATAGTGATTTCGATAGCAAGTGAATTGTTGAAAGCCCTGAAACATGTGGCAGCCCAACTCAGGCAGTACGATCTTTGGTCGCATCGTGTTCCGCTAGAAGTCCATGATGCTGATACGGGGCGTGACACGATTCGATCAGATTTACCAGGCAGCGATGCGGATGAGTCCGATCTGGAACAGCAAGAGTTGCTGACGTTTTTCCATCAACAGCTTAATCTGGCGCTGAATGCCGCCATTACTAAGGAACTGCGCGATCGCGTCGCAGCGTTAGAACGCAGTAAAAGGTATGCCCCGTTGGCGACCCAGTTTATTCCAGGCTTACGGCTCTACTACGGTGAGGCTCTGTCGCTCAAAGAGATTGCGCCGCTGCTGGGCATGAGCAGTTGGGATCAAGCTAGACGGGTGTTAAATCCTGGGGACTTGCTGAGCAAGGTGCGGGCACTGACAGTCCAAAGGGTGCTCGATCGCCTATTGGAGCAGGCACAGCAAAAGGGGTTTGCCCAAACGCCACCCGAACCTAACTATTTAAGAATTTTAGCAGAACAAGTGGAAGCCGTTGCTGATCAAGAAATTTTTCAAGCGGCAGTGGAAGAAATGAGAGCGGGTCAATGTCGTTCCTTCAATAGCGTTTACGCGCAACAGCTTCGTCTTTACCTAAATGAGTGCAGAGAGAATCAAAGCCATGAGTAATTTACCCAGTTCCCTGACGACTTCCAGGCTGTTGCTACCAGAAACGATTTGGCTAGAGCCTGAACAAATGGAACAGGCAAAAACGATGAGCGAACGCGCTAGATCTGAAACGCAGCGATGGGAAAGCTACCTGAACGCATTGGCGCTGCTGGCTTTTGAGCAGTGGTTGAGTGACCGACTTCCAGAATACGCGATCGTGCGATCGCCCAAACCCATTGAATCAATTAGTTACATTCAGGTGAATGGATTTACAGTTTGTCTGCTTGCCGTCGAGCATGTGCTAGATGAAACCGTGCGTGTGTCTCAAGCTGTAGTTGAGCAAACAGCCCTAGCCGCGCATTTCTATGTGGTGCAAGAGGTGTCAGAAGAGCAAGCATTAGTGACGGTGCGGGGCTTTTGCCGCTATGACGAACTAAGCCGCAATTGCCACCACTATCAAGTTCGAGATGGTTACTACCAGCTACCACTCTCATTTCTGGATGCTGAACCGAATCATTTACTGTTTTACTGTCGTTCCTTGCAGCCTTCTGCGATCGCGTTACCAACTAGCGCTGCCACGGTCGCCACGGAACGATTTTTAGGCTCTCTAGCAAAACCAACAACAACCTTAACTCAATGGCTTCAGGGCGCTTTTGACGAGAGTTGGCAGGCGATCGACCAGTTAATTAATCCAGACGCTTATTTATCGTTTAGTACCCGCACCGTTGAGCCAGGGGCAAAACGAGGGAAGTTAATTAACCTCGGAGTGCAACTTGGTCAGCAAACGGTAGCATTGTTGGTCAATGTCACTCCAGAAGCGGAAGGAAAGTTGGGCGTATTAGTGCAACTCCATCCAACTGGAGAAACCCGATATTTAAGCCCAAATCTTACATTGAGCTTGCGATCGCAGACGGGTAAAATGCTGCAAGAGGTGACTTCCAGAAGTCAGGATAACTATGTTCAACTGAAACCATTTAAGGGTAGATCTGGAACACGTTTCAATGTTGCTGTCCAGTTCGATCACGAAACCGTTGAGGAAAACTTTGAGCTGTGAATCAGGCTGTCAACAAGTTGTAGGAAGAGTGTGTTTCGATGCGCGATCGTCGCTCAAAAGGGACTATAGCAAGGAGATCAAGAGCAGACTAAAATGCTTGGTAAGCAGATATCTCCGTTTTTAACGGTTCAGCAACAGATGAGACAAGTCATTGTATACCGAGATGAAGATGGGTACTGGGTGGTCGAGTGCCCCAGTCTTAGAGGGTGCGTTAGTCAGGGTAAGACTAAGGAAGAAGCCATTGCAAACATCAAAGAGGCAATCTCAGGCTATGTTGCTGCTTTAGAAGAAGATGGCTTACCTGTTCCAGAAGACACGTTTGAAACATTTCTGGCAGTCGTGTGAGCAAGCTACCTAGCATTTCAGGAAGAGATTGCATCAAGGTGCTGCAAAAGGTGGGTTTTTACCAGAAGCGGCGAGAAAGCAGTCACGTCATCATGCGGCGAGATGAGCCGTTTGCTCAAATTGTTGTTCCAGATCACCAAGAGTTAGCCAAGGGCACGTTACGAGCTATTATTCGAGATGCCGATCTGAGCCTAGACGAATTTATTGCATTACTGTAAAGCAGTACGATCGCTACACCCTGACTGAGATGAGCCAAATGCCCAAGTCGGTTGTCATCAATTTAGGAACTGGCGACCTGTATAGCGGCTTACCGAGAGTCACGGCTCAAGTGTGGGTAGGACGTTCTCGTCCAGAGCAGTCTATTGGCAGTCTGCCCGCAGCGCCCGCACTGGTGGAACTGTATCGAGATTGGCGGTTGCTCTATCAAAGTCTGTGCGATCGACAACCGTTACGTTTCTTTGCCGGAGTGAGGCATGAACCCGTTGAGGATGCCTTAGAAATTGATGAAAGCGGTATTACCCATGTTTCCCAAGTAAGTTTTGAGCAACTCAGCCAGCACTTACAGGATGCCCTCAATGAGTGGCTACGATCAGAAACCTTCCTTCCCATTGAGCGCCAACTGCGATCGCAGTGCAGTCCCACAGAAGAAGTCCGGGTCGTGATTGAAACCGACGACCACTTGTTGCGACGCTTGCCCTGGCAGTGTTGGGCGTTCTTCAAAGACTACCCTAGAGCAGAAATGGCGTTGAGTTGCTCAGAGTATCAGGTTCGCCCTTCCGCCCCTCGCGCTCCCCGTAAAAAAGCTAGAATCCTCGCCGTGCTGGGCAATAGCAAGGGGATTAATTTGGAGCAAGACGCTCACTTGCTTCAGCAGTTGCCAGATGCTGAAACGCAGTTTCTAGTCAATCCTTCGCGACAGGAGTTTAACCAACAGCTTTGGGCGGAACCGGGTTGGGATATGCTCTTTTTTGCGGGGCATAGCCAAACGGAGGGTCAAAAAGAGAGTCAGACGGGGCGCATTTACATCAACGATCGCCCGCAGCACAATAGTTTGACGATTGAGCAATTTGAGGCAGCGATCGAGGGCGCAGTCAGCCATGGTTTAAAGCTGGCAATTTTTAACTCCTGCGATGGGTTGGGGTTGGCTATTGCCTTAAGTTGCTTACACATTCCACAAGTAATTGTGATGCGAGAACCTGTCTCCAATCGAGTGGCACAAGAGTTTTTTAAGCATTTCCTAACCGCATTTGCCGAACAGCACTTATCACTCTACCTCGCCGTACGCCAAGCCCGTCGGCAGTTACAAGGACTGGAAGACGAGTTTCCTGGTGCTTCATGGTTATCCGTCCTGTGTCAAAATCCGGCAGTGGAACCGACGACCTGGCAGGACTGGTGTGGTCATCAAGCAGAAACTGCACGTCTGCCTGGGCTTTATCGATCTGTGCAAACTGTTCTGCTCACAAGTTTGGTTGCCACAGCCTGTGTCTTAGGCATTCGCCATCTGGGAGGATTGCAGTCGTGGGAGCTACAGGCATTTGATCAACTCTTGCAACTACGCCCACCGGAACCGCTGGATCAGCGCCTTCTGATCGTCACAATCACTGAAGACGATCTGCGTCTGCCTGAGCAAGCGCAACGCCAAGGATCACTCTCAGACCTGTCGCTGGCAAAGCTTTTGGATAAGCTGACTCCGCTGAAGCCTCGCGCGATCGGCTTGGATGTATATCGTGATTTTCCCTTCAGTCCCAATGCAGCCCAGTTAGCCGTAAAGCTGAAACGTCAGTCCAATTTTTTTGCCATTTGCAAAGTCAACGATCTGGCGGGAAATTTCCCTGAAATTGCACCGTTGCCCAATCTGCCGAGCGATCGTCAGGGCTTTAGCGATGTCGTCACTGATGCGGATAACGTACTTCGTCGCCATCTGCTTACGATGGATCGAACCCCAGCCGCCGCTTGTAGCACGCCCTATGCCCTGAGTACTCAGTTAGCATTGCAGTACCTTAAAGCTGAAGGGCTTTCTCCCCGCTACACTTCCCAGGGAACTTTGCAACTGGGCAACCAGGTGTTTCAGCGCTTGCACGAAAACGTTGGTGGTTATCAACAAGCAGATACCGCAGGCTATCAGATCCTACTCAATTATCGGTTGGCTCAGCCTTCCTTGAGTCCAAGTCCCACTGTCACTCTCAAAGATGTTTTGGCAGGGAAAATGAAGCCGGAGGACGTGCGCGATCGCATTATCCTCATCGGTGTCACGGCACCCAGCAGCAAAGACTACCTGACCACGCCCTATGGTCAGAGAATACCGGGCGTGCTGCTTCAGGCGCAGATGGTCAGCCAACTGCTTAGCGCGGTCAAAGATGGGCGTGCCCCGATCGAGGTTTGGGCTTGGCAAACAGAAGTTTTTTGGGTTTGGGGCTGGGCAGTCATCGGTGGCGTTTTAGTCTGGCGCTGTCGTTCCATGCCCTGGCTGTTGGGGCTGGAAGTTACGGCATTGGGAACATTGGGTGTGCTTTGTTTTTATGGGCTGACGCAAAGCCAGTGGGTGCCGCTAGTGCCAACCGCATTCGGGTTCCTGATCACCAGTTCGGGTGTCGCCTTCATCGTCGCGAATCATTCAAAATCCAAAATGAATTAATTAAACGTAGAGACTGAAGGAGGTAAGTTATGCAACTCGAAGATTATTTTAATCATTTAGCCCCCGATGACATTCGGCTCAAGGGCACCCGCATCGGGATTGAGACAATTCTATTTGACTACCTCTTTCGGGCACGAACACCAGAGGAGATTGCCAGCATTTATCCGTCCCTAACGCTGGAGCAAGTTTATGCCACAATTCTGTATTACCTGCATCATCAAGAAGCCGTTGATGCCTATATGACAGATTGGCTAGAGTGGTCTGAGCGAATGCGAGAAGAACAACGGCACAATCCGCCCCCTGTTGCACAAAAACTGCGGAAATTAAGAGCCGAAAGAGATGCGCTGAGGCAGGCAAATGACCCTCAAGTATCTCATGGATGAAAACGTTGATCCAACCTATACAACTCAACTGCGTCGGTTGAAGCCCGCTTTGTTTGTTCTAGCAGTGGGTGAACTGACAGCACCGCCAAGGGGAACGCTTGACCCAGAGATTTTAGGCTGGTGCGAGGAGCATGATTTTATTTTGGTCACGAACAATCGCAAATCCATGCCTGTACATCTGAACGATCACCTTGTCCAAGGTCGTCACATTCCAGGAATTTTGATCTTGAATGCCAAACTAAGTGTGGGTGAGAATCTTGAGGAGTTGATCCTCATCGCTGACGCTTCCTTTGAGGACGAGTATCAGGATCGAATCGCTTTTCTGCCTCTACCTTGATATCTACCGCATCTAATAAAACAATGATTCGACTCAAACAAGCAACTCTAGCGATCGCCGTCCTCCTTACCCTGTCAGATCTCCAGGTGCAGGCTCAGTCAGTCCCAACAGTTCCAACCGGGGCGAACGACCCGATCGTCTTCAATGCCGCGACCCCACCGAGCACTGGGCAACCGGGACGGCGATCGGATGCGGGTAGTCGGGGCTGTGGTGCGGATGAATCTGCTGCTGCATCCAAACCGCTGCTGGCGTTAGTGCCCGTGCAGAAAACAGTCCAGACAGCAAGCTCAACGGTAGTGTTTGGCAAAACAGCGGCGGCATATCCGACGTTTTGGTTTTATGTTCCGCAGCGGTCTTCCTTGACGGTGACGTTTGTACTGCAAGATCAAGACGGCAAATCTCTGTATCAAGCGGATGTAGCAGTGCCAAAAACCGCAGGTATTCTGAGTCTGACACTACCAGCGACCGTCACATCATTGGAAATTGGCAAACGCTATCACTGGTTTTTCAAACTGTACTGCCGATCGATCTCGCCGCCGGATTCCTTTGTCGATGGCTGGATTCAACGGGAAGCACTCACGTCTGACCTGACGCAGAAACTCAAAACGGCAACACTTTCGCAGCAAGTCAGACTCTACGCTGCCAATGGCTTTTGGTTTGACGCATTGACCACTGCGGCAGAACTGCGGCGCACGAATGCGGGGGATGGGGCTTGGGCAGAGTTGCTGAAGGCGATCGGGCTGGAGACTGTTGCGGCTGAGGCGATCGCTACGCCCTAGGGTCAATCTAAAATAGAGCTAACTAGACCAAGGAGACGCGAACCCATGACGATCGCTACCCCAAAACGATTAACGCTGGAGGAGTATTTAGCCTATGACGATGGCACGGATACTCGCTATGAACTGGTGGATGGGGTCTTAGTCGAAATGGGTGCTGAAGATCCGCTTAATAGTACAATCATCAGCTTTCTCTTTGCGGTGTTTCTAGGCATGGGGATTCCCCACTATCGGTTAGCGATCGGGCACCAAATTGCGGTTAGTTCGACTAAAGCCACGGCACGGCAGCCCGATTTAGTGGTGCATACTGAGGCATCAGCCGCTGCGATTCTTTCCGGTAGCCGCCTGCTGATGCCGGAAATGCCAGCACCGATGCTAGTTGTCGAAGTGGTTTCGAGCAGCGCTACTGACCAAAAATCAAGAGACTGTGACTACAAGGAAAAATGGGCAGAATATGCGGCTCGGCAAATTGCAGAATACTGGATTGTTGATCCGACTGCGGCTACGGTTTTGGTTTTGACGTTGGAGGGTGAACAGTATCGGGAAGCTGAGTTTACCGAAAGGCAGATGATTGTTTCACCGAGCTTTCCTAGCCTCCTCCTGACAGCAGAACAATTGCTCAAGGCAGGACGGTAGGGCATGGATTATGGCTGGTCAACCCTGACATCAACATGTTGCAAAATCTGATCAAGCGTTAACGCCAAATCTGGAAAAGTCGGTGACAGAATGCGTGCCGCACCTTGAAACAACGTTACCTGATATTCACCATCTACCCACTGATAGACCGAAAACGTGGGTTGTTTGGGTGTGCCAATGTATCGCCGTCCGCCTAAACCCAAATAATCAACAAGCCAAAACTCCGGAATGCCCATCTCCTCGTAATCTGCTGCCTTGCGCTGGTAGTCATCCCGCCAATTGGTGCTCACCACTTCTACGACTAAGGGCATAGATAGCCCTCGCATCAAGGTGGATTCTCGCTGCCAACGGGCTTCATCTGCTAATTTGGTCTGATCAACGACCACAACATCTGATAAGTAGCCCGACTGTTCACTAAACGGCTTCACTGTAAAACTTTTGGGAATGAAATAGGGCAACTCTAACCGATCCATCTCCACTGATAGCCTGCGGTTCAAGTATCCCCCTACCTGTTCATGCAGTCCTGTGGGTTTCACTTCACACACCCTCCCATTGATTAGCTCATATCGCCCATCCGCCGGATACCAGGCAATAAACTCATCAAAGGTTGTGAATTGGGGAATGGCTTGAACCATAACAACTTCCTTTAATTGTTGTTTACGTTGAGTGATGTTGGCACGATCGCGCCTCAGCAACAATGATTAGCTCAATTTTATCCCAATTCTCTTCCTCGCTTCTTTTTGTAAAAATCAAGATCGATCGCCCATTCGTCCCAGAATATTGCGCCATTTCGTTGGCTGTGGAGCGTGTTGTGGACGATCGCCAGTGATGTCATCCTTCAATCCATCGCTGCTTGCTCACGTATAGAATGAAGCACCACCCATCGAAGGATGATTACATTTCGTCTAAATTACTTAAAGGAATGGCTTACCGCGATGGCAATTAATTCCTTTAAGTAACACATATAGCTGTCGCCACAGAGCTTAGGACATCGGGATTAAAGGGGGTATGGGGGCGTTGCCCCCAGCCAGGGGTTCCACCCCTGCACCCCGTCCTAACCTATATGTCTATAGCTATACTTTCATTCAGCGCCTGTTGAGGAGCTTTACCTTCTACCTTTCACCGCTCGATAGATACCATAGGTTACGGCTAAAGCGGCACCTCCGGCAATAGGTAAAGCGGCACCAGTTCCTTCATCAGAAACAGAACGTGCCGTTGCTCCTACAACGGTTGCCGGTGAGGGTGCCGGAACATTGATAGCCTCTCCTGGTGGATTGACATCTGCTTCTAGCGGTTGCGGTGCCCCTTGGATAGCATTTTCTGGATCGAGTCCAGCTTCCTGCGCGCCAGTTTCTAACATCTGATTGGGAGTTGTATTTCCTGTAGCCGGAGCCACTTCGTCGGGTAGTCCCTTGACGGCATCAGCGCCATTTGCTCCCTCTTCTAGCATCTGGTTCGGAGTTTTATTCACTATGCTGGGCAGTCGCTTTGCCTCATCGATATGTTCAGCGCCCTCTTTAGCACCGCGTCCGCCTAAATTTGTAATGCGATTTATCCAGCCCGCACTCGCAGGATCAGCGGGGCTGTTCAGGAGAATGAGCGAGACAACCGTAAGGCTCAATGCAGCAATTCTGTCCATAAAAATCTCCAAGATTTGATTAAGTGACTAATGAACGATTCAAAATACTTGCTGGATACGCGCACAATCCAGCTCCAGGGAACACACTTTTGCAGAGAATTGGAACTCCTCACAGAAGTTCATACACCACTCGAAACCCAATAATTGCAACTTTAGGTTTGGGGTAGTAGCCCAGACGCGATGCCGAGCGACAACTACCAGGATTGTTTGCCCAGGAGCCACCCCGTAGTACCCGATGAGTGTCAAACCCGCCTTTAGTCCATATGCTGCCATCAGCGGGTGCGCCCTTGTAGTCTTGGTTCCAATAGTCAGCGCACCACTCATACAGGTTGCCATGCATGTCATACAGCCCGAAGGCATTCGGTTTAAATTGCCTCACCTCGGTTGTTTGTCCTCGGTATTTTCCTTGACTGCCCTCGCCGTAAAATCCCTTGTATTCCACGTCTTTTCCTTTGACGTTTTCTTTGTAATTTGTACCCCGATAGTTAGCGAGGTCCGTGCTGATGGTGTCTCCGTAATGAAATGGACTGGTTGTAGCCGCACGGCAGGCATATTCCCATTCGGCTTCGCTCGGTAAGCGATATTGTCGCCCCGTTTTTTTGGAGAGTTGATCGCAAAACTCAACCGCTTCAAACCAGGAAACTTGCTCGACAGGGAGCTCGTCCCCCTTAAAGTAAGACGGCTCAAGTTCGAGTTTGATTTCTTTATTGACAGGCTTGTTGTCAGCAACCCACTTAGCGACAGCACGCCACTGGGCTTGTGTTATCAGCGTTCTACTGATGAAGAATGATTCAATGGGCACTTCGTGCTGCGGGTCCTCTGTGGCAAGGCGTTCTGATTCCTTTTCGTAAGAACCCATCTGAAATTTCCCACGCGGAATTTTACCTATCTCCAAAGTGAGATCGTCTAACTTTTCTGCAAAGTACTCGATACTCCCGTGACTTGGATTCAGTTCGATTTTCTTGCCCTTCCAGCCCTGATCCTCAATCTTAATTCTGGAATAATTGATATCACAGGTTTTTAAGTCAACGCCCAGCTTGATATCCTTCAGATCTGCCAGGATGATGTCTCCCATCCCCTGTGCTCTGTAGGTTGGTTCCTGGCGTTGTCCCCCCTGCTCTTTACTCCATTTCTTCAGCCCATCCACTACGTATCCTTGAAGATCGTTAACGGTAATAATCGATCGATTAGTTTGCTTTGCCCCACCCTTCAGACCAGTCAGTAAATAGTAGGTAAATATTCCATGTTTGCCGTCTTTCCACTCCTGGGCTGCTTGACTGGCAGTGCTAGCTGAAATCACGACGTAGCCTTCTGCTAATTCATTCGCATTTTTGATAAAGTCAGGAGTGTTAAGATCTCGACCCATCTCTACTCCTGTTTCGCAAGCATCTAAAGTCAAAATCAGACGTTTTGCTTTACTTTGTTGCATCAACTTTTCAACTTCAGCCAGGGACAATGAGGTTTCCGCTAAGATATCGTTACGGGTATCCTGCGCAATTAACACTGGCTGTTCCTTTGATCCTGCATGTTCTTTTAATCGCGTCCCATGACAGGCAAAATGAACCCAGAGTAAATCATCTTCTTCGACATGCTCACAAAGTCTGGTTAGCTCAGCTTTGATATTGGCACGATTGGGGAAGTGACGGTCATCACGGTCTAGCGCATCGTTCAGGCATGTCGGATCATAGTTCAAACGAGACAAGGTGTTTTTTAATGCTTCAACGTCTCTAACACAATACCTAAGTGAAGTAAAAGCCTTATCAACGTAATTGTTAATGCCAACCAGGAAGACATAACGTTTTTTAATCCGGCTGGGCTTAGCATTGCTAGTCTCTGGTGGTTGATCCATTGAAAGAACAGTTGCTTTTCGATCTGACATGGTGCGATTACTCCATTACTTCGATTAAGATTTCATTACCGTTAATGCCAGCGGCTGGGTTAGCCATTCTCCAGAAAAGGTTTGACTTTCATGGGGTCAGGGGCGCTACCCTGATTGACTGACAAGTTGTATTAGATGTAGCTCTGAATAACTGATGCACTTCCAGCTTTGAGGAAAGGACAACATTTGGCTAAAAGGTTGCCTGGACAGAGATTCAAGTGCTTCGCTTCTCATTCAAACTACTCAAGCTGCGACTGGCAACATCGGCACTTAAGCCCCATAAAAGCAGACCCCAATAATCCGTGAAGGGCTTTGCTCCCAATGTCGCGCCTTTCTCGATATACAGTTCGTTCATGCCCATGAGTGCCAAGCCGACGAGCAACCCGATCGACAACAATGGACGCACTACCCACAGCGTTGCCTCAGCCCGCAGTTCATCCGATACGCCCGCAAGCCAAAGCAAACTCTTTCGTGGATGAAAGCCTCGCAGACCCTTTGGAGAAGTCACCACAATCAAATCTTTCGCATCCAAGCGTTGCACCGCATTGCTCACAGCAGTCTCCAGATCCGCTGCCGTTGCGTCTCCCCTGACCCCTGCTAACTCTTCCTGTAACAGTGCCAGTTCTCGCGTTGCGGATTCGTCTTCCGCTTCACTCAAATACACTCGCACCTGATCGATACGGGGCAAAAACTGTTGGAGATTACCTGTTGTATCTGCTTCGATTCGTTCTTGAATGCGTCGTATTTTTTTCAATACCTCCAGTCGCTTACGTATGAGAGCAATTTGAGTCTCTGCCTCAAGCAGGTCTTCACGAAACACCAATTGCCGAACACTCAAAAGCATCGTTGCCAGGAGCTTTTGATCATCAGGATGAAGCGCATTGAGGTCTGCTTCCACGCGATTAATTAATTTCAACTTGTCTGACTGAGGTCCCCCACGCTCCTGCATATATTTCAGTAGCCGCCCTAGTATTACTCCCACAAAGAGCGCTGCGATCGGCAGCACGGGACCCGTCCGGACGTTAATCATTAAAGGTAACGTCAGGCGGTTATTGCTATCCTCGAACATTAAATAAAATTTGCCGTCATAGCGATCGGGTAGAATCTCTAGACGATTGATCGGCAGATTCAATTGGGTAATTTGATTGCCCAAGAAGGACTGACTTTGCTCCTTCAGCCCCAAATCACGGTCGGACAGTTGATAGCCGGTAAGCTGACCCCGCGCAATCAACGCTGTTTTGGCAATATTAATGGGGGCAGAACTACCATTTTCAAACCAAAGTTGATAGGTATTCACCTGCATACTGCTTGGCAGCACCATCTTTGCCAACAAACAATCTCCCCACCAGCTACAGTTCACCAGGTCTAGATGAATGCGATCGCTATTTTCTACTGGACTGACTGACATTGATGGCATCGGCGTTGCTGGTTGTCCTGGCAGCGATGACACCTTGCCTTCTGGTAATGGAGCGGTTGCTTGCGGAACCTGGGCAAAAGCAACTCCCTGGCAAAGCACCAGAGGCACTAGTATCATCGCTGCCGTCCATTTGATTCTCATGTTGACTGCTCCCTCTAGAATCCTTGTGTAAACGATGCTGTAAGCCCAAAAATTCTTCTTTAGACCAGAAATTAACTGCTCTGAATCGTCAGATGAAGTTGCTTTGTCGTCCACTCAACATTAGGGTTTGGGGCTATCCGAGCAGCCCTGGTACGAGTGACACCGTTATTCGATTCATCATCGCCGATCGCTTCCAGAAGTTGGCTGAAAGGATTGCTGCTCCGCATCACATTACCTCTGGCGCTGATGGGGTGATCCAGAGGCGGCAGCGTTAACCAGCGATAATCAGCCGCCCCCTTGGTGGCAAACAGCTTGAGCGTTTCCTCTGCTTCAAGATAGTTCTCATCGTCAGGTAGGCTCATCCTCAACTTCTGAACAATGGTGTCACCGCTTAACAGGGTATGAAAGGCTTCTGTCAATCCCAGCAGGGGGAGCGGGGAAATTTCCCAGGTTGGCTCCAGGTCGAGTACCGCAAGATTCAGGTTGGCAGCGGCATTATTCTTAATGCGTAGGTTGACCGTTTCCCCCGCTTTAACGACAGGATGATAGGGATTGGCAAAGGGCTGTAGGTTTTCGTCCAGTAGCTCAAATTCGATCGCCTCAGTCAGTTTGGGAACGGCTGGGTTATCCAACGCTTCGATCGACTTATACTTAGTCAAATGAATCAACCGCTCGACGATACCCTTGGGCGCTTTCGCATCATGGATGGAAAACCCTGGACGGAGATTTTTGATGGGGGTGCCCAGACAGATTTCATAGGTGCCGTCACGGGCGATCGCAACCTGAAAATATGCCTCTGCCTTTGATCCAGCGGGCAACTCCACTACCCAACCCTTCCCATCCATTTTTAGCGCCTGTCGAATGGGTTCTAACGCTGCTGTTTGTTGGGCAGCTAGAGCGGCTGGTAAATCGCCTTCACCCTCTCCCACCGCTTTAGCAGCAAAGAGGCGCACGGTGCGTGCCAACTCTACAGGCGCTGAGAGCGGCAGGGCTGGCGACCCCAGTTCCAATAATGCATCTAGCGTCCCTGACAATGGAATGCCGCCATCCTCTGGCAGTAGAACTTTAGCCGTTGCCGAAACTGCGTCTATTTGAGTGACTTCAACGACTGCAAGCTGTCGGTTCAGGTCGGTAAAATCCTGGGTGTTGAACGGATAAATTGAGAAACGACTGCCTCGAAGGAGTCCCTGAGCCATGCCAGCATTGAGTGTTACAGCTCCCTTTCCTGCATTAATGCCTAGCACCTTTGCGGTATAAGGCGTGATTTGAAGATTGCCTCCAAACACTGAGCGTTTGCCATCTCCCATGAGTAGAGGCACTTGCCCTGGAAACCGACTCTGAACTTTCGCCAGAATGCGATCGTGCAAAGACTGAAATGAAAGGTTGGCGTTACAACTTTTGAGCGTATCAATCATCCAGTAGGTGAGTGCCCCATGTCGCTCTGCGCCCTCAACGGCATACTCAAAGGCTGACTCGGTTGAGCGACAGGCAGCTAACAAAACATACTCGTTGGTTGGCGGCACCCAAAAGGCATCCTGATTGCCTCCTACTAAGGTTTGCCAGTTGGCAACTAACGCATCTCGATCGGCAACCAGGGTGCTGACCGCGCCAGACTTGAGATCGATTCCTCCTCTCACCTCGTAGTCGCCCCGAGTGGCACTTCCAGAGTTGCAACTGTCGAGCACTAACGTGACATTCAACTTTTTTTGGGTCATTTGTGCGAGCAAAAAAGCCAACTCCACATCCCGGAGATAATAGCCACTTGAGGCAAAATCACAGGGCACGAGACCTTCATCGCATTTGCCCTTGTTCATTAGCTCAGGATAGGCAGTCGCAACTTGTGCGCCATGCCCTGAGTAGTGGATGTAAACCTGATCCCCTGCCTTAGCCTGATGGGTTAGAGTTTGAAATTGTTTGACGATGTTAGCGTAAGTGGGTAGTTGCTCCGGCGGCACTTGAAGATCGGAGACTTCGGGGTTAGGGGAAAGTAGTTTGACAATTTGGCAGGATTGAAAACTGAGCGATCGCTCTAAGTAGTCTGCGACCAAGTTTACATCCCGCACCGCTCCCCGCAGACTACGCCAGATGTGATTTGTCGCATAACCATCAATCCCAATTAATAATGCATGAAAGTTAGATGACATTGGACTCGCTGTTTTCTGCACTGGCACTAAGGCTTGCAGCGGTTTAGATTCCAAGGCACTGGATGACTCATCCACTCCACAGCCCCGACTCCCAGCATCCGCTCGCCCTCCCGGTTGTCCGGTGCTAGGTGGTGTCGTAGTATTGGAGACAGTCAGATTTTTAAGTTGTTGAACTTGTAATTCCATGATTCTTACTTCATAGGTGAGCGATCGTAGACTGGGTTGCAGCAGCAAACCTCACACCTGCTGCTGCTTGATTTGGGTTGCTGGATCTGGGTATGAAGCGCTCAAGTTGCCCTCACCCTAGCCCTCACCCAATGGGCGAGGGAACAAGAGCTATAGTCCTTCTCCTGCGGGAGAAGGGTTGGAGATGAGGGCAATTCATGCCTGCATTCAGCAACGCCGCTTGATTAGATGGAGCTTTGCATAACTGATGCACTTCCAGCTTGGGAAAAAGGAAAACAGTTGGCTAATTTTTGGCGTGGGTGGGTTAGCATAACCCACCCAGACTAAGCATTCGGAGAGGAATGAAAGGGTTCGTCAGCTTCCTACAACCTGTGTAGAGATGGGTTTGGAACGCATCCCAATCCTAGCCAGAGATAACCTGACAAGCTTTCTGATAATAAGCTTCGCGATCTGCCAGTCCATTGAATCCTCCATTGACTCGTTCAGTCACCTGTTCTACACTGGCACCGCGATCGCATAGAGCGTTCATGTCATTGTTGTGCCACCAAAAGCCAGCACTGGAAAACGGGTAAGTCGTGCTAACGTAATCAACCCCATTCATCACCTTGGGATCATGGATAAAATCTGAGAAAGCCTGGTAGTTGCATCGTCCCGTTAGTTGAATGACCCCTGCGCCTTTGTATTTTGAACCGTCCCCAGGATGAGTATTACCCAGATCATCTCTGCCTTCGTAGTCTGAGCCACTCGCCAGCTCTTGCAACCATTGCAAGCCACCACTTTCATGGGCTGTCTGACTGAGGAAATGACGCATTCTGGTTGGGGTGTTAATTTGAAACCGATTGAGACAGTCGTTGAGATCTTTAAGTTGATGAACTTGGATTGAGCGACCATATACATCCTCTGCCTGCGCTTTGGAGAGCAAGCCCCCACCTCCAGGTAACTCCTTCAGTTCAATCAATATTTTGGCTGAACCTGGACCGAGCTGGTTGGGGTCATTCTGATGAGTCGCTTGTTTGAACTGAGTAAAGGCACTTTGCGTCTGAGCACCATAAATGCCATCTATATTTTCTGAGGATACAAGCCCTAGAGCGTTAAGGCGGCACTGGATTTGGCGGCATAGCTCTTGATCTTCTGCTAGAAAATCAAGCGGCTTGACAAGGTTTTGTTGGATGATGTCTTGTAATTTCATGATGCTTACGACTCCGTGGGTGAAATTAAGGGAAAAAGCTATCTGTCGCTAAGTAGGAAACCTTTTGATTAGAGAGAAACTCGCTGTAATCAGCAACATCATCGATTCCTAGAAAGTTGAAACAAATTTCAGTTGTCAACCAAAAAGTGACTATCAGTAGTAATTTTTGCCATTGCACTTTCATTGGTTTCAACCTCTAGGGATGAGACGTTAGTCCTGATTGATTTCCTTCTGTCTTTTAGTAGTTGTGAGCGAAATTAACTGATGCACTGATGAGAAAAACCATCCTTTTAGTTCTTAATGATGTGCAACCATGCACCCTTTTCGGATGACAATAATTTCCCTTGACCATAAATCTGCACGGCACTTTCATTGCTGCTAGACGCAACGCAATAGGCGTACATTCCGTAGCTGGAATAGCGAACGTTGTTGCCAGAGCTATTGGGGTTAAACTGAGCAGATGAAAAGCTGAATTCCATCCACGGATCATCGACAATGAAACGGTAGGATAGTGTCTTTGGATCAGGCTCATATCCAACTAGAGCAATGACGTGACCACTCCCGGTAAACCAACCGTGGGTAATAACGACACAACTATCATCAAGGGCATCTTTCGCCTCCTCTAAAGATCCCGATAAAAGAAATTTGTAGGATTGAACGCGAGATTTAAGATATTGACCCATCGTTTCAGGACTGCCAGGAGCGCCGATCGCTTCTAGTGCAGCACGAATCCCTTCAATATCTGAAGTTCCTAACACTTTGGCAATGCAGGCACTTTGGCAGGTATATGCGTTAGGTTGAGCAACGTAATCAAGAATTTTGGACATGGAAGTATGCTCCTTGTTAAATAACAGCGAACAGTAATTGCGACTTCTTGCAAACATGGAAGTGAATTCTTGCGAGTTCTCGCCTGGGGTACACCAGACTGTCTGGTAAACTGCCCGTAGCGTTGGACTTTACATCCAGAATTAGATCCTAAAAAGCGCCTTGCCCATGTACATTTCCGCCTGGATTGTATTGACAAACCAGAACATCGTTGCCGTTGCCACTTGCTAAACCACAGCCAACTTCAGTGGTATTTCGCCAAACAATTTGAGTGTAGTGAGCCGTATCCAACCAATTTCCGGTACTAGAGATATTGGGAAAAGCACCGTAGGTGAAATACTGCTTCTCAGCAACCCACATATCAACTAGCTGAGTCACAGAAGTCCACCAGTGCCGCCTTGCGCTATGTTTTCTCCAAGACCATTATCGCTATGTTGAAATGCTCCTGTTGCAGCCAGATATTCTGCCCACTGTTGGGCACTCGCAGCCAAACCATCTGACCATTGCAGCGGCGCAACCCCTACTTCGGCTCTGTAATAATTGTGGGTAGCCAAAATTTCCTGTGCCTGACCGTTGGGTGCCCCTGGTGCAATTGGGTCGGCTGGTCCCGGCATCGCGTTACTGCCTGCTGCCCATAATGCATTATCCACCGTCTCAGCTTGAGCGCCCGATCGGTAAACAACCAGATTACCGTCGTCTTGAATATTGAGAAAGGCTCCGGGCTGATGAGAGGTATTAGATGCCCACATGGGAACACCGTTTGTGTCATAAAGCACCAGATTTCCATCCGTTTGCATGGCGAAATCACGCGGTGTGATTAAGCCTCCCGTATTGGTTGCCCAAAGTGGTTGAGACTGCTGGTTGTAAAGAACGACATTGCCATCGGTTTGCATCATCAGTGTGTAAAGCTGATTATTCGATCGCAAACCTTGCCCTGGCTGTAGACATTGACCGGAGAAAAGAGTTGCCATATTGCCTCTAAGGTATGAATTAGGTGGATATGAAATTGATGGTTCAGATCTCCGACTTCTTCGAGAAGTCGGAGATCTCACTGCGATCGTGCAATTAAGACAAGTTTTTGCTGGAGTCTAGCTGCCACAATCGGTTCAGACGTTGAATTCGCTGTTGCAGAACTGTAGCCTTGCGCTTTCTGTAACCAGCGATCGCGCCGATCACAACAACCGGAAGAAGAAGCACCAGCAAGACGCTGATGGCATTGATTGGAGCAACGTCAGTGTGCTGAATTGGTTTGTGCTGCGTGACCGTGACTGTTTTCTGAGTGCTTAAACCAGGTTGCATTTAGACCCCCACTGGGATTTGATAGCGCCAGTTAATGGCACGCGGTTGGACAGAGCGAGAGGCTGTAGAGAGGCTCATAGGTAGCATTTCCATCTGGGTTGCTCCGAACAACCGATAGCGCCAGTTGATGGCACGCGGTGGGCGAGCAGTTTGAGTGTGAGTTGCGGTGTAGGTATAAGCATGACCGCGATAGATTAGTTGCATGGGGGCGTGCTCCAGTTTAGGTGTGGTGATGGAAATGGAATAAAATTGTGATTCTGGCGGTTTGCCAGAGTGTCTTCGATGAGTGACTTCAGGAGTGACTGTAATGAGATAGATGGCAGCAGTTTGAACTGATGCAGTGATGCTTAATCACCGACGCAAAAACGATGGATAGATGTCAGGGTTGGTAATCAGCCGAACGTAGGCGTTCCCGAAAAGCGAAAAAACGACAACTGCAAAAATGATGAGCATCATTGCACCGAGAGATAGGCTTACTACCTCTTTGATGGATTGCTTAGAGTGGCTAGATTCTCGTTCCATAATCATTGCTCCCGCTTTAACGGATGGGTTCGATCGCAGGGTGGCGCATCAATGAGCGAAAAATGTCTCAATCGAGCTTGCCCTGCTACATCCAGTTAGTAGGTGTCGGTGTTTTGAACTGATGCAGTTGAAGCGTGAGCATGGCTTGATGGATACCGCCACTTCAAAGATTCATGACGGTATCGACATTTTTCTATAGATGAAGTATTGTTTGGTCAACGTCTGCTTTTGAGGAGGCTGATACTGCGATGACTCAAAGACAGTTACGTTGGCATCAGCCATTGTCATTTCTAGCGATCGCTGGTGTTCTCTGCCTTTCTTCCCACTCTGCAAGCGCTCAACTCAGACCGATCGCCGATGATAGTTTGGGCAATGAGCGATCGCTGGTTACACCCTTTAACCCAGCGATCGACTTGATTGATGGGGGCGCACGGCGCGGTGGTAATCTCTTCCACAGCTTTCGAGAATTCAATGTTGATGTGGGACGGGGTGTTTACTTCACCAATCCCGTTGGTGTTGCCAATATTCTCACCCGTGTGACTGGGGGCAATCCGTCTCAGATTCTCGGCACATTGGGCGTGCTGGGCAACGCCAATTTGTTTTTGCTCAATCCCAACGGCATTCTGTTTGGTCCCAATGCTCAGTTAGATTTTCGCGGTGGATCATTTGTCGCCAGTACGGCAAACAGCCTTGTGTTTAACAACGGGTTCACCTTCAGCGCCACGAATCCGCAAGCGCCGCCATTGCTGACGATCAATGTGCCGATCGGGTTGCAATATGGGCGCAATCCAGGTGCGATCCAGGTGCAGGGATCATTTTTGCAGGTGCCCGATGGTCAAACCTTAACTTTGGCAGGTGGCGCTGTGAATATTGATGGCGCGGGGTTATTTGCGTTGGGTGGACGGGTGGAACTGGCAGGCGTGGGAGATGCAGGCATGGTAGGGCTAGCGCAGCAGGGGCAGGAGTGGCGGTTGAATGTGCCAGAGGGATTGGCAAGAGCGGATGTGGCGATCGGGAATAATGCGATCGTAAGAGTTACCGCTGTAGGAGGTGGAAGCATTACTGTTATCGCTCGCAACTTAACGGGCACTGGAACTGGGACAGTTTTGGAGGCAGGTATTGGGACAGGTTCAGGGGCTGTGGATGCTCAAGCAGGCGACATTGATATTAACGCAACAGAAGTCGTTAGCCTCGATGCAAGTCGCGTCCTGAATGCAATTTTTTCGGACGGAATCGGTAATACTGGCGACATCCGCATCACTACGGGTTCTCTTTCTCTCACGAATGGGGGATTAGTACTTTCTGGCACGTCTGGTCAAGGAGATGCAGGAAATATCATCATTACGGCGAGAGATACCGTTTCCTTTGATGGCGTAGATATCAATGGATTTTCTAGTGCTGCTGCTACCCAGGTGTCTCCTGGAGCGATCGGTCAGGGTGGTGATGTCATTATCACCACAGACAAGCTTTTCTTTACCAATGGAGCGAGCGCAGTAGCCAGTACCTTTGGTCAAGGAGATGCGGGGAATATCGCTATCACCACAGGCACACTCGCTCTCACGAATGGGTCGCAAATGGTTACTAGCACGCGAAGTCAAGGAGATGCGGGGGATATCACCATTGTCGCCAGAGATGGAGTTTCTTTTGATGGTGTGAGCAGCAATGGATTCCTCAGTGGCGCTTATAGTAATGTGGGAAATGACGCTACTGGACAGGGAGGCAATATCAGCATCACTACAGGTATGCTCTCTATTACCAATGGGGCAGTGGTGAACGATATCACATTCGGTCAAGGCAATGCGGGAAATATCACCATTACGGCGGGAGATACGGTGTCTATTGATGGCGTAGACATCAATGGAGCCAATGGCGGTGTTTATGGTGGAGTGGCATCTGGAGCTATTGGTCAGGGAGGCGATATCCGTATCACCACAGGCAAGTTATATCTCACCAATGGAGGGTATATAAATGCCAGCACTTTTGGACAAGGCAACGCGGGGAATATTACCATTACGGCGAGAGATACGGTGTCTATTGATAGTGAGGGTAGTAATGGATTTGGTAGTAGTATTTTGAGTTCCGTGTCTTCTGAGGCTACTGGAAGGGGAGGCGATATCACCATCACCGCTGATTCCCTCTCTTTCACCAATGGGGGAACAGTAAGTAACTCCACTTTGGGGCGAGGAAATGCAGGAGATCTGACCCTTACAGCGAAAGATACGGTGTCCTTTGATGGGACTACCAAGAACTTACAGCAAACAAGTGGTGCTGGTAGTACGGTGGAATTTGGAGCGATTGGTCGCGGCGGTAACATTAGTATTTCCACAGGTATTCTCTCTATCACCAACGGAGCAGCAGTCAGTGCAACTACGTTTGGACAGGGAAATGCGGGAACTGTAACTGTTACGGCAAAAGATGCAGTGTTCATTGATGGTGCTGACATTAATGGCATTCCCAGTGGTATTTTTAGTCGAGTGGGATCTGGAGGGATCGGTCAGGGTGGGAAACTTACAGTGAATACCGGACTATTCTCAATTACGAACAGGGGTGAATTAACTGCTTCTTCAGAAGGTCAAGGGGATGCAGGCAACCTGGACGTGAATGCTCGTCAGCTACGTCTGGATAACCAGGGATCGATTCAGGCGCAAACGCGATTGGGGCAGGGGGGCAACATCACACTACAAGTGCAAGATTACTTGCTGTTGCGACGGGGTAGCTCTATTTCCACCACGGCGGGAACGGCTCAAGCAGGGGGCAATGGCGGTAACATTACCTTTAAGGGCAACTTTATTGTGGCGGTGCCCAATGAGAATAGCGACATTAGCGCCAATGCGTTTACCGGCAGTGGTGGCAGAGTCAACATCAATGCGCAGGGGATTTTTGGCATTCAGTTTCGTCCCCAACTCACGCCTCTGAGTGACATCACCGCCAGTTCTGACTTTGGCGTTGCCGGGGTCGTTGCCATCAACACACCCGATGTAGACCCTAGCCGAGGACTCTTACAGCTTCCCGTTGATCTCACCGATGCGTCTCGGCTCATCGTGCAAACCTGCCCTACAGGAGACAGTCTTGCCAAACAACCCAATGAGTTCATCATCACCGGACGTGGTGGGTTGCCGCCTACCCCCAGCGAAGCCGTCAATCGCGATGCCATTCAAGTGGATTTAGTCACCGTCGATGCGGGCGATCGACCCTCCGTTTCACAAACGCAACCCGACCAAGTGCCCCCACTCACCCTTGCTCCCGATGCTCCCATTGTGGAAGCCCAAACGTTGGAGCGAGCAGCAGATGGCACCATGTTCTTAGTGGCAGCGATTCCCAACCAGCCAATCGATCATTTTCCCGATCGCCTCATGCACTGCCGTTGAGGAACAAGTTGTGGCATTGCTCACTCCCGCCCTGGCTCCAATTCTGCCAGCCAGTTCAGCAAATCTGCTAGTTGCTCAAAATCCAACAGCGCCTCTCCCAGGGCTTCCAACTGGGCGATCGACAGCCGCTTAACTTGCTGTTGCACCGACTCTGGCACTTTGCCCACCCGCCGATGCAACAACCGTAAGGCTAGTCGCTGTTCTCCTTCTTGCAGACCACGGGCAAAGCCGATCTCTTCCACACTGGTAATGTAAGGCATCCGTCTTTCCTCCTCGTAAGCTTTTAACTCCGTCCAAAACGCTTGCTTCAAGCCGTCTGGCAAGATCATAACCCAATCGATAAACCGAAACAGGTTGACCACCTCCGAACGGCTGTAGCCTGACTCATACAGCTTGCGGATCAGGTTGAGCTTGACGGTTTTGCGATCGCTGGCATTGCGTTTGGTTTCCTGTGCCTTTAAATGTGCCATCACGACAATGGCAAACGGATTGCGACTGGCTTCGAGCGCTGCCCCTTGGGTCTGGTAATCCAACAGCTTCACCATCCCAAATTCAAACCGCAAGTGCGTATCGGGATAGCTGAACTCATAGACACTCGGTCGCCAGTTGGCTCTGCTGTCACACAAAATTGCCAAACTAATGGCAGGATGGTGAAAGTAATCAAAAATCCGTAGGTTGTAGATAAACATCCTTTCGGTGAAATTGGCTTCTGGCTTGGCTTGAATCTCAGTGTGGAGCAAGAGCCAAAGTTCATCGCCGCGTTTGCGCCACACTTTGACGAGTTGATCGGCATAGCGTTTGCCCACTTCGGCATCGGGGGCAATCTGTTGGTATTCTTTATCGAGAAATGCTGGCGGTTTTTGCCAATCAATCAGAGCAGCAGTTGCCGGGAAGAAGAACTCGATCGCTTCTTGAAAGTACTGACGCAGAATCTGTTTCCAGGGAGAATCTTGATCTGTGCGAGAAGTGGACATTGGCATTGAAGCAGAAGTCGTGCGATCGTACTCCATTGCTAATTCCGTTGTTCATCGAATAAAGTTTAATCACGTTTAGGCGGCGCTCGCTGGCAAGCGGCTATTGTGCACTCAATAGCTATTTTTGAGCGTTCTTGAGGAGCAAAATATGACCAGATGGCTTACATGGATTGAGCGAATCCGCTGCTCATGGCAGCGTCAGGCATCCCTCCTCTTTCTGGTTGCACTCTTTGTGGTGGGCATGAGTATACCGATCGCGGCTCAACAGGTAAACACGCTCCAGACTATCTCCCAGTCATCTCAAACCGTATCGGATGCCAAAACACTAGAGCAGCAAGGTAAACAACGGTACGAAGCCGCGCAATATGCCGATGCCATTGCACTGTGGCAACAAGCGAGCACTGGTTTCAAACCGGACGATCGCTTGGGTCAAGCTCAGATCTTAAGCAACCTTTCCCTGGCATATCAGCAATTAGGTCAGTGGACGGAAGCTGAAGCCAACGTGCGGGAAGCCCTTACCGTGTTGGATGCATCTGGATTACCGCGATCGACTGCTCGATCGCAAATGCTCGCTCAAGCATTGGATGTGCAAGGTCGCCTGCAATTATCACGCGGCAAGGCAGAAACATCGCTGACCACCTGGAAACAAGCCGCCGCTCTCTACACTCAACTCAATGATCAGGCGCGGTTGATTCGCAATCAGATTAATCAGGCTCAAGCCCTACAAACTCTGGGACGCTATCCTCAAGCGCAGAAGCAACTTACCGCAGCCACTCAAACCCTTCAGCAGCAGCCTGATTCAGCGCTGAAGGCGATCGGGCTACGCAGCCTGGGCAATGTCCTGCGGGTGACTGGAAACTTAGCGGCTTCCCGCGAGGTGTTGCAGCAAAGTTTAGCTGTAGCAACCGCGATCAACAACTCCCAAGAAAAGGGAGAAGCGCTGCTCAATTTGGGCAATACCGCTGCTGCCCAAGCAGATACTGCTGCTGCGATCGCGTTTTATCGACAAGCCGCCACTTATGCTTTACAGACCGTTGTTCCCGCCCAACTCCATCAACTGGATCTCCTGCTGGAAACCCATCAACTTGATGCCGCGCGATCGCTCCTGCCACAAATCCAGACGCAAATTGGCAGCTTGCCGCTTAGTCGCACTGCCGTCTATGCCCGGATTGATTATGCTCAGAGTTTGATGAAACTGGCACAGGATGCGAAACAAACAGCTCAGATCTTAGCGATCGCCCTCCAACAAGCCCGCAGCCTACAAGATGCCCGCGCCGAATCTTACGCGATCGGTACGTTGGGCAATCTCTATGAGCAAACTCAGCAATGGTCAGATGCTACAAAGCTCACTCGTCAGGCGTTGATACTTGCCCAAACGCTTGATGCCGCCGATATTTCCTATCAGTGGCAGTGGCAGCTCGGCAGACTGTTCAGACAGCAGCAAGACATCCCAGAGGCGATCGCAGCCTACGATCAGGCAATCAAGCAGCTTCAGTCCATTCGGTACGACCTGGTGACGGTCAATCCTGATGTGCAATTTTCGTTCCGAGATAAGGTTGAACCCGTCTACCGACAGTTTGTCGATTTATTGTTGCAGCCTCACAACCATGTGGAACCCAGTCAGGACAACATTCGCCAAGCCAGAAGCACGATCGAAGCCCTCCAGTTAGCCGAGTTAGATAACTTCTTTCGCGCCGCCTGTCTAGCACCGAAACAACAACTGGATGCCGTTGTGGATCAAGCTGATCCTACCGCAGCGGTAATTTATGCCACGATTTTGAGCGATCGCGTCGAAGTCATCCTGAAACTCCCGCAACAGCCCCTGCGCCATTACGCCACCAACCTGCCGCAAAACCAGGTGGAGCAAACCCTGGAATCACTACGCCGCAACATTGCCGAACCCGATGCGCTGCAACAGACGCAAATCCAATCGCAACAAGTCTATAGCTGGCTCATTCAGCCGGGTGCTGACGCGATCGCTCAAAGCCACATTAAAACCTTGGTGTTTGTCCTGGATGGGCGACTGCGAAACATTCCCATGTCAGCCCTCTACGACGGACACCAGTACTTGATTGAAAACTATGCGATTGCTCTCTCGCCCAGTCTCCAGCTTTTCAACCCTAAACCGTTACAGTCAAGCAAATTGAATGCGCTTGTTGTAGGACTGGATCAAGCGCGGCATGGTTTTTCCCGCCTTCCCTATGTGAGCAACGAGTTAAAGCAAATTCAATCCGAGGTGCAGAGTCAGGTGTTGTTGAATCAACAGTTCACAACGCAGGCATTTCAAACGAAAATGAGTGCACAACCGTTCTCGATCGCGCATTTAGCCACCCACGGTCAATTTAGCTCCAAAGCAGACGAGACCTTCATTTTGGCGTGGGATAAAACCATCAATGTCAACGAACTAAATACCCTGCTGCGATCGCGCGACCAACAGCGATCGCAGCCCTTAGAACTTCTGGTGCTTAGTGCTTGTGAAACCGCTGCTGGCGATCAACGAGCTGCATTGGGACTCGCAGGTGTAGCTCTCCGAGCAGGCGCACGTAGTACGATCGCATCTCTGTGGAGTGTGAATGATGAATCAACCGCCTTACTGATGAATCAGTTTTACCAGACCCTGATCAATCAAGCTCAACCCAGAGCCGAAGCCTTGCGCCGTGCCCAACTCACACTACTGAAAACACCAGAGTACCAGTTGCCGATCTTTTGGGCACCTTACGTTTTAATTGGCAGTTGGCTGTAGTGCGTCAACGGACATTGCTGAGTATTGCACCTCAAGCGCTTGTTATAGTCACTCATCTCTAGCTTGAACTCATTACTCGGCAGTAGCGGTTAAAAGCGAGTCACAAATCACATTGTTTCCTTGCTAAACAATCGTTGGCTAGAACAGGCTCATGAGCAGCACTGGCTGAGCAAGGGAAAGCCCCTTACCCGTAGCCAATTTGATTAAGTTTGACTGAACCAGCCTGTAGCCATTGATCAGCGCTTAAATGCTGTCATTTTCTTGAAGAGCCTTCGACAATGAACGTACAATTGCTCAGTTTGAGAGGAAGAAGAAACGCAACCGGTGATTCTAAGCTCGCTGCTTTGACCCCAACCCAGTTTTTGGAGCGATTGTGCCGTCTCAGTCAGATTTGCTCAAAGCCTTTTTTGGGGCTGAGTTGCACGCTTTTTGCCAGCAGTTGCCTAGTTAGCCCGCTCAATGCTCACCCCGTCAGGGCTACTCAAGCTTCTAACCCAAGTGTGATTGAGCAAATGATCTGGCGCGATTAGCAAATCTATTATGCAATCGTAAGATTAGAGTTGTCTGGAAATAAGACCAAAAATCCTTGAAACCTTTACCCAGGAAGCATTTCAGCCCATTTTGCCAAGAATCGCTGCAACTACTGCATAGTAAGGCTTTCAGCCATTTTTCTTGTTATTACTCAACAAGTCTATTGTTCTCAGTAAAGCGTTCTGGCTCTCCCGGCTTTGCGCTGATAAGACAACCTTATATCAAACTATCACTGGGTTTCAGCCGTCGATCGGGCGGCATTTTGTAGCCTTTCATACGATTTCAACCACAGATCCGGAAGAGCCAGCGTTCTAGCCTTCAAGCTCGCCTAGTTGGTGCTTCAAGCTTAAGGACTGAAGGTAGACTGAAAGCTTGAACCAGTGGCAGTTTCCGGTGTGGGCAGAAAAACCCGCTTATTTGCAAATCGCGCTATTTTTGCTGCTCAGTCACATTAGTGGAGTTAGCCAGGAAACGAGGTATCCCTTGGGCAGAAAACTTTACTGCTGGCTTTCCACTCTTTGATCGAGCCTCATGCTGCTCAATTTTGACGCGACAATGATGCTCGGCTGTGAGGCAGGGTTTATAGCTGTCATGACCCGTCGATGTCACTGTCATTTCATAACCATTACAGGGCCATCAGGCTATCTAGCCCGTCAAAACGCTTTGCGCGTTTGCTTCAGCAACAATGCTAACGGTCGTTCAGCGACACACATTGGTGCTACGGGCACCAATGTCAACACGACAAAGACCATCACCGTGAGCCGCTCACCTGCTGGTCGCTATGTTGCAGCCCGCGTGATCAAACAACCAGCGTCAGTGCAGAGGCTGCCATCACTCTAACTGCAATTGCTGTTCAGGGTGTTACGGCTTCAGGCACACGTTGCTTGCAAGCGGGCGGGGCAAGGTGCTGGGGTGACGCGATCGCGCCAAATGAGATGCCAAATGGGATGATTGTGAAGGATATAAAGCGAGAGATTTAACATGGCTTGGAAGGTGCAGGTGCTAGAGATCACGGATGAACATGGTCACGGTATTGACAAATATCGGAAAGTTGCTAATTCCTCTGATGAAGGTGGGATGCATCCGCTTTGCGAACATCAGCATGACTCCATCGACGAGGCTGATCACTGTCCTGAAGCCTTAGCGAAAACGGTAGAAATTACGGGCGTCCCAGACGGTAGCAACGCCGATCGCGCTGTCTTACTGGGGGTACGACACCGTTCCTGGCAATTAAGTACCACATCGCCTGAAACGTTGACTAGAAAGCGTTTAGAGGGAGCAATTTCTCTCTAAAATCAACGATCGGATGACTTTGGAGAGACGACAGGGAGACCAAAGTTGATGGGGGGAGGACAGCGATCCATGTCCAAACTGTAACGACCAAACCGATTAATGTGTTGCGTCCAATAAGGACTGAGCGCCGCAATGGCTTCTGGTTCAATCTTCATGCCCTCCTGCAGCAGTTCATGGAGGATGCGACTGAGCTCGAAGACGTTGTAGAAAATCAAACAGTTAGCCACTAAATGGTTGTACTTCACCCGTTTGCGCTGCTCATCACGATTGTTAGTAGCAATGACACCGTCACCACCAAAGGCTAACCACTGCAAGAAGCCATTGAAAGACTCACTCTTATTGGTGGCTGCCTGGATGACCGCCCGGAGGTCAGGCTCATGGATGTACTGGAGTAGAAAGCCCGTTCTGACGGCATAGCCCAACTCTTGAAATGCCTGGTAAAGCTTGTTCTTCGCACTATTGGTGCCCAATTTCCGGAGGATCGTTGAAGCCGCAATCTTGCCCGCCTTGATCGACAGCGTGACCCGTAACATGTCCGGGAGATGGGTTTTGATCAGAGTCCAGTTCACGCTGTGGGAGAACAGTTTGTCGATGTGGGTGTAGCGGATGGACGGATCGCTCCGGTAGAACTTGAGGTCTTGCCAGCCGCGAATCCGTGGCATCAAAGTGATGCCTAAGAGGTAAGACAGTCCAAAGACCGTTGTACTTTGAGCATGGGTATCCCCGTGAATGGTGTCTGGTTGAATGGCAGAAGTGTTTTTCAGCAAGCCATCCAGTAAGTAAACGGCCTCAAACACCCCACAAGGAATGAAATGACTGAACAGGGCAATGTAGGTATCCGAGACGTGATAGTACCCGATGCCACCATAGCCGCCATAGCGGATGTGATACTCCGCTAACAGATTCTGCTCATACAGATCCCATTTGGTGCCGTCCACGGAGGCGTGCTTGCCAGTGCCCCAGTGAGACGGTAAGGCAAAGCGGTTATAGGCATTAATGACCGCCTCAATCGCGGTTTGCAACTTGCGGTCATCAATATGACGATGATGGATATCTGCCAACTGCCGCCGATCAAACTCGCTCAGAGAGCGGGCCATTTGGCTCGGACCGATGTTGCAACCGTAGCAAAAGGTCGCTGCCAGGTAGCGTGCGACTGGCTGTCTGAGCTTGGCATCATAGCCAGAGATCGGTTTGAAAGCGTGAGTCCAATGGAGCCACTGTTCCGTGTCAGTGAGCACATCCAGCAAATTGACCGGCTTGAGTCGCTCGCTGATCAACACTTTGAGCTTTGCCAGTCCCTTCGGTGGTTGCGGTTTACGTCGATGGATCACCAGTCGATCGTTTTTGTATGCCACCTCAGTATTGGTGGGAAATGCCTGGTCGGTCGTCTGGGTCTGTAGTTCCAACCACTGTTGGACATGGTTGACAAACGCCTGCCCCTCCACTGGTAGGTTCACTAATTGCCCGTAGTCCGCCACGCTTGCCTGATAGTCTTCCCAGGTGATCAACTGACTGTAGTAGTCACCATAGGCATCACTTCCATCAATATAGAGATCACCCGCTTTCAATTCCAGTCGCACTTGCGACAAGACGCAAGCCTCGAAGTGGCGGCGATGGATTTGGCTGGGGTAGGGTGTGCGGTGCCGTTGTCCAGTCACCAGAAACCACCATTTGCCCTCAATCCAGCTGAGATCCAGCAGTGGCACCGCCTGTGCTTCGGGTGTCCCCGTCGCTTCTTGTTTAACTGTGGCCACCCAGGGACTCCGACCCGTGCGCTGCGCTTGGATAAAAGCAATGGCTTCGATCAGACTGTCAGCTTGCGTGCTAGAGCGCAGCGGCAGGATTTCCAGCAACCGAAACAGGGTGGCCCGATGGCTTTTGTAGAATTTTTGGAAGAAGGGAAAGTGGTTATTCCCTTCATAGGTCAAATGGGCTTCGCACTGCTCCAAAAGGATTTGACTCTGCTCTCCCACCACGGTCTCAATGGCTGCAAAGCGTTGGGGAATCTCGCCTTCACTCTGATAAGCCACCATCAAATCGCGCAAGGTGGCGATCAATAGGTCACTGTTTGACTGCTGTGCCACTCGGTATTGTGCTAGGGCTGCTTTACTGCGGTGGTGCAGTTGTTGCATCTGCTTGATGAACATTTCTGCCAGGTCGTCCAGTGCATGGGCGTATTGGTGGTTGAGGAGTGTACTGGCGAGGGTATAGCGTTTGGGGCTTGGCAAGGCTTTTAGTTCACTCGCATCCAAGGTTTGTGCTTCCGCCGCAAAATGCTGCCGCTTACTAGCGGGGATGAGCTGCAGCGCAGCGCTTCCCAGGCGCAGGGGCGCTAACCATTTGAGCCGTTCAATCAATGCCTGCAAATGAGCCAGGGTCGGTCTGCCAGGGTCTTGTTTGAGTCGTTGCCAGGGCGTTGTGTGAGTGGCTGCCTCCGCTTCAAAGAGCTGATCAATTTGCCCACGCTCTGCCTGGGTAAGGCTCCCCATCACTTGCTGGTACAGTGCTTGAGTCGCTTCGTTGCGAGCGTGCCGAGCGGCCTTCAACAGTGTGCTGAAGGCAGGTAGTTCAAACCGTTGCTGGACTAAGGACTCGATCGCGACATTGATTAAATCCACTAGATCATGTTGCGTCCGTGCCGCAGTCGTCATGCTCTGGCTCATCAGCTGTCGAGCGGCCTGACCAAAAATTTGCAGGTTCAGATATTGTCGAATGATGGTGAGATGCCGTTTGCGACTCGTCGAAGCATCATAGGCAGATAGACCATCGGTACGAAGTTTCAGGTCGGCAACCATGGCAATATGGCGGGTAATGGTTAAAGGCACAGCCGCAACCGGTACAGCATAGCCCAAGCGCTGAAAGGTCTTCAACAGCACCAGAAAGCTCCACTGCGAGGACTGGCTTTTGGTGACCTGGCTCGACAACAACAGTTCCTCTGGACTCGGTGTGTAGATGGCTGTTAATTCTTGCGCACTCAAGGTGCTCTTCAACCGGGGGTAAGCGGTTTCTTGGGGACTGGGCATCCAAACTCCTCACAGACTTACAACGAGACGAAGCAAGTTGGAGAGTAGCAGACAACCATTGATAAGTTCTGCTGAAGGCGGAAAACCGATACTACAAGTGGGTTGGACTCTTTTTGGACTTTATCATCCTCAAAAGCTCATACTACAGGCGTAATCTTGCAGGGTCTAACACCTCAAAAGCCCGGTCTCATCGTGGCACTTCTGCCGTCCACGCAACGGTACAAGCCTCACAAGATGATTAGCGGAAGTTATCAATCGCTCTGTTCCTCAACGCTGGCGTCGCTGCTGCTGTGCATCAACGTTGAGCAAAAGCGGCAAGATCACAGTCTGAAAGTTATACTGTGAGGAACTTTCAGGCGATGTGGTACTTAATTGCCAGGAACGGTGTCATACCCCCTTTAGTCTTCATTGATGAATCTGGCGTGAATCTTGGCTTGATGCGACTGTTTGCTTGGGCACTGAAGGGCGACCGTGCCCATGGGGCGCAACCCAAACGGGGCAAGAACGTTTCGCTCGTAGCGGGCTTGAGCCTCACAGGAGTTGTTGCTTCTGCCTCTGTGCTTGGGGCTTGCGATGGGCTGACCTTTGAGGCGTTTGTGACGACCCGACTCGTACCAAATTTATGGGCAGGAGCCTGTGTGGTGATGGATAACTGTTCGATCCATCAAGAGGCGGTGCTGCGACCTTTGATTGAGGGCGTCGGCGCACGACTCGTCTCTTTACCGCCATACTCGCCTGACTTTTCACCGTAGGGCTTCGCCCCGCCGAAGGCGTATGAAAACTGCTGGTCAAAAGTCAAAAACACGCTCAAGACTTTGGGAGCGCGAACCGATCAAGCCTTAAGTGAAGCAATCGCAAGTGCTTTTGCTGCGGTGTCTGAAACCGCGATCCGAAACTGGTTCGCTCATTGCTGTTACTGCTCCTCATAATTATGAAAACCGCTATATCACGTCTCGGATACTTATATTGCCCTGTTCAGCCATTTCATTCCTTGTGGGTTTTTTGAGGCAGTTTACTTACTGGATGGCTTGCTGAAAAACACTTCCGCCATTCAACCAGACACCATTCATGGGGATACCCATGCTCAAAGTACAACCGTCTTTGGACTGTCCTACCTCTTAGGCATCACTTTGATGCCACGGATTCGCGGCTGGCAAGACCTCAAGTTCTACCGAAGCGATCCGTCCATCCGCTACACTCATATCAACAAACTGTTCTCCAACAGCGTGAACTGGAATCTGATCAAAACTCATCTCCCGGACATGTTGCGGGTCACGCTGTCGATCAAGGCGGGCAAGATTGCGGCTTCAACGATCCTACGGAAATTAGGCACCAATAGTTCTAAGAACAAGCTTTACCAGGCATTTCAAGAGTTGGGCTATGCCGTCAGAACGGGCTTTCTACTCCAGTACATCCATGAGCCTGACCTCCGGGCGGTCATCCAGGCTGCCGTGTCCGGCGCTTTGTGTCGTCGATCCGGCGCTTCGCGTCGTGCGATCTAAATTGCTGTAATCTTTGCTCTGTCTAGCTTTGAGCGCTGTAGTATGGCACTTTTGTTGCGTACGGCGCTTTGTGTCGTCGAAGCTTTTCTGCCTCGTCCGGCGCTTTGTGTCGTGTTGGCAAATTTCTGGTTCAAAATCCGGCGCTTTGTGTCGTCTGCTGTTGGCTCCCGTGCAAGCGATCAGGATGTCAAACCGTTTTGGGGCTTGAAGTTGTGTGATGCCTTTGCCACAAAAAGTAACGCGCTTGCTGTCGCCTGAGGCTTAGAATCAGGCGAGTTCTGAGTTTGGGAGGAATCTTATGAGTGATTCGCCCCCGGAAAAAGCAATGGAGCGATCGACTGCTGCCTCTGTGCCATTGTCATTGCCGTTTAGCGCAGAGCGCCACGCCGCAGGCATCGCAACACCGACATTGCGAGAAACAGATGGGGCATGGGAGATTGTGGTCTCTGAGCCATCGCTTGAGGTGCAGCACCGGATCGAAATCATTCAAACCCTAATTTCCGCACAAGGTACGGAGCGCTATGGCAAATTGCAACAGCAAGCTGCAAAGAAACTAGGGATTACCGTCCGCAGTCTGCAACGCTTGGTAAAACGGTGGCGACAACAGGGCTTAGCCGCCTTATTGAAGCAGCCGCGAGTCGATCAGGGTTCGCTTAAAATCAGTTCAGAGTGGCAAGAGTTCATTGTCAAAACCTACCGGGAGGGCAATCGTGGCAGTCGCAGCATGACTCCGGCTCAGGTGGTGCTGCGCGTTCGTGCCCGTGCCCAGGAATTAGGTCTAGCGGACTATCCGAAGCGCACCACCGTCTACCACATTCTCCAACCGCAAAGCGAGCAACAGCAAGCGAAGCGATCGTTAGGCTGGCGGGGCGATCGCTTATGCATCACCACTCGCGAAGGCATTGAGTTAGCGATCGAATGGAGCAATCAAGTATGGCAGTGCGACCACACCAAAATCGATGTTCTGGTTGTGGATCAAGCGGGAGAAGTCTTAGGGCGACCGTGGTTGACGATCGTCGTCGATACCTATTCGCGCTGCATCATGGGCTTGCACCTGGGCTTTGATGCCCCCAGCGCTCAAGTGGTCGGCTTAGCCCTACGTCATGCGATTTTGCCCAAACAGTACCCAGTCGCTTATGCATTGCAGCAAGTGTGGGATACGTATGGCTTACCGCAGTATTTGTACACCGATAGCGGCAAGGATTTTCGATCGCAGCATCTAGAGCAAGTGGCAACCGAATTAGGCATTGTTCTATGTCTACGTCGCAAGCCATCAGATGGAGGGATTGTGGAGCGTCCCTTCGGCACCCTCAATCGCGAATTCTTTAGCACTTTACCCGGATATGTGAGTAGCAACGTGGAAACGCGATCGCCCCAAGCTGAGACTGAAGCCTGCTTAACCTTACTGCAATTAGAACGATTGCTCGTGCGCTACGTGGTGGATCACTACAACCAGATGATCGATGCGCGCATGGGCAATCAAAGCCGCATCGGACGCTGGGAAGCTGGACGAATGGCACAATTACCCCTGCTCGGAGAACGGGAGCTAGACATTTGTTTGCTGCGCCGGGATCAACGTACCGTTTACCGCAATGGCTATATCCAATTCGCCAATTTGACCTACCAAGGAGAGCATTTAGCGACGTATGCGGGTGAAACGGTGATTCTAAGGTATGACCCGCGTGACATTACCACCGTTTGGATTTACCAACTTCAGGACAGCAAAGAGGTGTTTCTGACCCGTGCCCATGCTCAAGGACTGGAAACGGAGATCTTAGCGTATGCCGAAGCGAAAGCGATGAGTCGGAGCATTCGGGCAGCAGGGCAGGAAGTGAGTGCGCGATCGCTCCTCAATGAAGTGCGCGATCGCGATGTGGCAATTGAGAAACTACAACGGCAAAAGCAGCGAAAATCAAATTTGATTGCTCCGATGCAAACGAATACTCAGACGATTGCTAAAACAACGCCAGAAAGACAACAATGCGAACCTAAATCACAAGCGTTAAGCACTGCAGAGTGCAGCACAGAAAAAGAAACCATTGCTGCTCCTATTCCCCCCAACCCTGAACCTGTGAAACCGAAAAAGCCCGTACCCTACGTGCGGGTGTACGAAGACTATGACCAGCTTAGACGGGAGACGAATCGATTGTAATGCCAGACCCAACAAAACCGGAAATCATTGTGCCGCCCCCTCGGACTTCAAAATTGGATTCGCCAACACGACAACAGATTGAGCGCCTGCAAAATCACAGTATTGTCGAACTGGAAATGGTGCAGCAGTTTCACAGTTGGCTCGATGACAAACGCCAGTGTCGGCAAGCCTGCCGCGTCGTGGGTGACTCCCGCACTGGAAAAACCGTCGCCTGTAATGCCTATCGCCACAAACACAATGATCAGCGCACGAATGGGGATGCGCCGATCGTGCCAGTGATGTACCTTCATGCACCAACTGAATCGGGACCGCGAGAATTGTTTGTGGGGTTACTCGACTATTTGCAATATCGCATTACGAGGGGCACAATTTCAGATTTGCGTGATCGTGTCTACCGCTTGCTGAAAAGGCTCTTCCGGATCTGTGGTTGAAATCGTATGAAAGGCTACAAAATGCCGCCCGATCGACGGCTGAAACCCAGTGATAGTTTGATATAAGGTTGTCTTATCAGCGCAAAGCCGGGAGAGCCGCTGAAAACTTGCCAAGTCGAAATGATCATTCTGGATGAAGCGCATCGGTTGCGACCGAAAACGTTTTCGGAACTGCGGGACATTTTTGATCTGCTCAACATTTCAGTCGCGCTCGTCGGCACCGATCGCCTCGATGCTGTGGTGCGGCGGGATGAGCAAGTGTACAACCGCTTTATGGCGTGCCATCGGTTCCACCGGATGGATAGCCAAGCCCTAGAAGATACCACTGCCATTTGGGAAGCGTATGTGCTGAGACTACCGCAGCCCTCAAATTTGACCAGTGCGCCAATGCAGAAAATTTTAGGTGCATCGACACGCGGATATTTAGGGTTGTTGGACGATATTCTCCGCCATGCCGCACGGCGGGCACTGCAAGCGGGACGACCTCAAATTGACCTGAATTTGTTGAGCCAAGCGGCAGCGGAGTATCACTGATGCCATCTGAAAGCTGGATGTTTCGGGTCAAAGCGCACGAGGGCGAAAGCTTAGGACATTTTCTGGGACGGTTTCGGCGAGCGAATCAGCTCAGTCAACGAACGATTGCAGAGCATTTAGGCATTCGAGTCGAGTGGGTGCAGGCGTGGGACACTCCCTCGCGTCGTCGTAACCCCACTCCCCTGCAAGTGATTGCTCTATCGAGATTGACCGATGTGGAACCGCAGCAGTTAGAGCGAATGTTACCGCCAGATGCGCTGCATCTGCAAACGCGGCTTTGTCCGGCTTGTTATGCGGAAGTGCCTGTACATCGATCGACCTGGCAACGAGCGTATGTGGATCAGTGCGATCGTCACTTTCTGCAACTGCTGCCCGCTTGTTCAGAGTGTGGTGCGGGATTTCGGACTCCAGCCTTGTGGGAAGACGATCGCTGTGAAGGATGCGGACTGCGGTTTGCCCAGATGCACTGCAACCCGCAGGTGTAACAGAAGCTCGCACCCAAGAGCAATCAGAATCGACTAAGCAAGTGTTAAGAGTAGTTTAATTGCCCAGATCACTTCTCTACCGCCTGTCGGTTCGTGTGCCTTCTGGAATTGCTGCTTTAACTGTTTGAACAACGCTTCCTGTTCGAGCACGTCTGATGAGTAAGCCCACTGTCCGGGTGTGAGGCGGCGGGTAATGAGGGCGCGATCAAGTGCAATTTTGTCGGTGTTGAGCGCGACGCACGCGGCACAAAACGCAGGCTGTAGGGCTTAAATTTGCTGTTCTAACGCAGCTAATTGCAGCCGCAATTCAATCATGGCATCAAACACGGTTGTTGGGTTGAGTAAAGCAGTGGCAGGTGTATTCAGTGTGTTTTCCAGTTGCATCGACATTGCTTGCTTCAGAGTTGAGACTGCTGTTACTTTACCTGGCTACAAACGTGATAGCTGTATTTTTAAGCTGTTCATGCGGTGCCGATGGCAACGTCAACTACAGGAATAATTGTGATCCCACTGCACATTGATTGCAGGGGGTGAGTGTTTGTGTCGCGTCCTGCGCTTTATGTCGTCGATCCCGCGCTTCGTGTCGTCGAGTTTTTCCTGCCCCGTTCCGCGCTTTGTGTCGTGTTTGCCAATGAGAAATGGTTGGAGCGGTTTGGCTAAGGGACTTCCAAACTCCTTACTTGTATGCCTCTTATACGAGTATATGCGTATAAGAGGCATACAAGCGCGTACAAAATATATTTCAAAGCTTCAGTTCTATAGTCTGTCCGGCACAATGCTTGGATACTAGGCGTTGCAGTCTGTACGCGTAAAAGAGAGGAGACTGATATAAATCTCTTATATACACGAAGTTCTACAGTTTTTTACATACTTGATTTGTATGCTTCTGCGTATATGCGCTCAAATTTCTTATGTGTGCTCGAAAAGTGTTCTAAGTCTTCTTCCGCCTCATTTTCAGGGTGGCTTCTGTGAGGGCATTACAGGGTTTGTGCTCAATTTATGCTCCAAAGTGTACGCGAAAAAGGATAAAGGGGATCGTCTGCTTTACGGATATATAAGGAATTTGTATATATAAATATAATTTATATGGGTAAAAGGTAGACAC
>Ga0163149_10000917_pt1 | contig 38493 bp, 33 predicted proteins | sample OliLakLV19MP5G1_FD_148604 | JGI IMG/M metagenome (GOLD analysis project Ga0163149, IMG submission 148604) | Freshwater microbial mat bacterial communities from Lake Vanda, McMurdo Dry Valleys, Antarctica - Oligotrophic Lake LV.19.MP5.G1 | ecosystem: Environmental > Aquatic > Freshwater > Lake >... | reverse complement strand
AGGTGCTAAAAATGGCCGTACCTATAAAAAAACGCAAATGGATGGATGGAATTTTTGCTAAAGTCGATGAAACCCAATTCCCTTTATCCCTTCAAAATTAAATTCTACTGTCTATTTACGGTTAAAACGAACGAAATAATTTCCTGAACCTGGTTCAATGTCTTTTACAATATTTGGAATCTGTGCGTTCACTTATAGAAAAGTGAGCATAATGAAGAAAGCACAAATTTTTGCCATGTATTATCAAAGGTACGCAATTTTGAAATTAGTCCCAATTTCACTAATTTTACCCTCATTAAAGGATAAACACCTTTCGGTTATGCAACAAAAAATTCAAATTCAGGTTCCGCCTATTATTGCTTTTAATGAGCAACTCCTTAAAGAAGAAGTAAAACAATTTTTAAACGTAAAAGACGAAACGCTTTTTGTAAAACCATTACGCAGAAGCATTGATGCTCGTAACAGGAATATAAAAGTAAATTTAACGCTTAACGTTTTTGTGGATGAGCCGCTTGTTACCGATGAAATTCATTTTGACTATAAAGATGTTTCCAAAAGTAAAACCACGTGCCATATTGTTGGCGCAGGCCCTGCGGGATTATTTGCTGCATTACGTTGTTTGGAATTAAACATCAAACCCATTATTATTGAACGCGGTAAAAACGTAAAAGATAGAAGAAGGGATCTTGCAGCCATCAACAAAGATCATATCGTAAATCCTGAAAGCAATTATTGTTTTGGAGAAGGTGGTGCCGGAACCTATAGTGATGGTAAACTTTATACACGTAGTAGTAAAAGAGGAAGTATTGAAAAAATACTGAACACGTTTGTTTATCATGGAGCAAGTTCGGAGATATTAGTAGATGCGCATCCGCACATTGGAACAAATAAATTACCTCAGCTCATAGAGAATATTCGCGAAACCATTTTAAAATTTGGAGGCGAAATTCATTTCAATTCAAAGATGGTTGATCTCAAAATTGAAAATGGTGCCATAAAAGAAATTTGTGTTGAAGCAGAAAATGGTAAAGCTGAATTTTCGATCCAATCATTAATTCTTGCAACGGGTCATTCGGCAAGAGATATTTATGAGCTGTTTGATTCTAAAAAAATTCTCATTGAAGCTAAACCATTTGCTATGGGCGTGCGCGTTGAACATCCGCAAGAATTAATTGATAGCGTTCAATACCATTGTAATTCGGCAAACGAAGTAAACGAAAAACGCGATTATCTTCCTGCAGCAAGTTATAGTTTGGTAAATCAAATTGGCGCTTACAGTGTATATTCGTTTTGCATGTGCCCCGGTGGAATTATTGCACCATGCGCAACCGGTCCTGAACAAGTAGTTACAAATGGTTGGAGCCCCAGTAAACGAAATAATCCTTATGCTAATAGTGGCATTGTGATAGGCCTAACATTAAACGATTTTAAGCCATTTTCAAAACATGGCGAATTAGCAGGACTCGAATTTCAAAAAGAATTAGAAAAAAGTGCGTGGCTTGCAGGAGGTAAAACACAAACTGCCCCTGCGCAACGTTTGCAAGATTTTGTGAATGGAAAATTAAGCTCTTCCCTTCCTGATTGCTCTTATGTGCCAGGATTAAAGTCGGTAGATATGATGAGTGTGCTTGGAAATTTAATAGGGAAAAATTTACAATTGGGCTTCAAAGAATTTGGTAAAAAAATGCGCAACTACTTAACCAACGACGCATTAATTGTAGGTGTAGAATCGCGCACCTCAACACCCGTTCGCATTCCAAGGGATAACCAAACTTTACAGCATCCACACATAAATAACCTTTTTCCATGTGGCGAAGGGGCAGGATATGCAGGCGGCATTGTAAGTGCTGCCATGGATGGCGAAAGATGCGCCGATAAAGTTTTGGAATTGAACAATAAACCATAATTTTGAAACATGAGCGAAAACAAAGAATTATTTTTTAAAGAGCAGTATATTCAATTACTCAAAAAACTTACCGGCACAGAAAAAGGTAATTGGGGTGTGTTATCGGCACAGGGAATGATTGAGCATATGAGCGAAAGTATTGCCATAGCCTCTATGCGTATTGTACACGCTTTGCACACACCGCCAGAATTAGTGGAGCGCTACAAAAGTTTTGCTTTAAGCGATAAAGAATTTAAGCCCGGAACAAAAAACGCTTTGATGTCGGATGAAGCACATCCATTGAGAAAAAATTCAATTGAGGAAGCCATCAAAGAACTGGAGGAAGAAATAAAAGAGTTTCTTGCGTTTTACAAGCATAAGCCTGAAGATAAAGTGCTGAATCCGTTTTTTGGAGACCTTAATTATAACGAATGGCTGCACTTATTGCATAAGCATGCTATTCATCATTTAAAACAATTCAATCTAGCCTAATGGAAGAACAAAACATGATATTTGGGATGCGTGCGGTAATTGAAGCAATTAATGCCGACAAAGCCATCGACAAAGTATTCCTTCAAAAAGGTCTAGCTAATGAATTGTACAATCAGTTACGAAATGCACTTAAGGGAAAAGAGATCCCTATCCAAATTGTACCGCCCGAAAAAATAAAACGCCTTACAACAAAAAATCATCAAGGCGTTATTGCTTTTTTAGCTGAAGTAGTTTATTACAACGCAGAAGATCTGTTACAAGAAGTTTTTGAATCGGGCAAAACCCCATTAATTCTTATTTTAGATAGAATCACAGATGTGCGAAATTTTGGCGCCATTGCTCGCGGGGCCGAATGCGCCGGTGTTGATTTTATTGTGATCCCTTATCGCGGTGCAGCGCAAATAAATGCCGACGCTGTTAAAACTAGTGCCGGTGCTTTACATCGTATTAAAGTTTGCCGAGAAGAAAATTTAAAAACGGTTATCGACTACTTTAAAGAATATAAAATTCAAATTGTTGCTTGCCACGAAAAAACAGATAAACTCATTTACGATGCCGATCTTAAACAACCCACCGCCATTATTATGGGCAGTGAAGAAGATGGCATTAGTGGTGAGTATTTAAAGCGCAGTGATGTTGCCATAAAAATACCAATGGTTGGAAAAATTGCTTCTTTAAATGTTTCTGTTGCAACCGGAATTGTTTTGTTTGAAGCAATAAGACAACGATTAAAATAGTTTAACATTTTAGCCGCAAAGACACGAAGACGCGAAGTTTTTTGAATTGCTTAGAGTCTTAGTCCCTTTGTGGCAAATAGGATTTCTATTTAGTCGAACCTCAAAAAGTATTTTTTATTATTTGGGCGCCTTATCGGGCTATCACTTCAAGCTTGTTTGTCCTTTGCTATGTTTGTCGCACTGCCGGGTCTGCGCAGAAAAAGCGGAGCCTCCTCGTAGCGCAAACATTACACAAAGCCCTAAACAAGGCTTTTCGTTCTATCCCGGGCGCAGCATTAGGGTTTAATTTACACTTAAAAACATCTGCCGCTTTTTTAATCCCTTTTTTTACTTTTTTCGGTAGATTTTTATCGCACTATTTTTAAACAAACTCAATAATAACAAGGCTTACAGAGTTTTTGAGGGACGACTAGTTACAAGTCACCAAACCCCTTTCGTTATTTAGCACTAACATTTGTAAACGCGTTAATTGTTCGAGTGCATTAAAATTACTAAAGGCTTGCATTTTTCCTCCATTTTGAAAATCGTAGAACATTCCTGTCTCATATAATTTTTCGCCTTCTTTAACGGCTGAATTATATTTTTTTATTTCGGTTTTCAATTTTTCAGCTATTGTTGCCATTTGTGTTTGTTCAAAATTATCTATCACTTGATTGTCGCCAATAACAATTTCGCTAGTGGCAAATTCTTTCGCGAGATCTTTAGTGCCTGTTTCTCTAACAACGATCTTTGATTTCATTTCTTCACAAATAGAAATGATGTTCTTTCCTATGTTGCTCCACTCAGGCTTGGCAGAGTCTATCTTCGCGTTATCCAGTTGCGCATATGCTGTATTAAAAATCTCTTGGCTGCGCAAATAATCTTCGGTCATTATACGTTCGCGCATTTGCGACGATTTTGGTGAACGCATTAACGTTAACAATAATCCACAGGCTGATAAAATTAAAATAGAACTCACAATGGTATTTACTTTTGTTTCAGGATTACGAACGCCACTGAAGAAGTAAAATGGAAGGAACAAAAGAAGCGTAATGAATAATGAACTCGTCATCATCATATTCGCATATGGCCAATGCATTACTTTAAATAAAGTACCTAAACTTATAAGTATTCCGGCAAAGGCACCAAACGCAATTGTAAGTTTGTCTTTTGTTTCTTTCTTCTCTTTTATTTTTAAAATGAACATTAAAGGTAAAAAAAGCAAACTTAAAAGGCCAATACTTAGTACAATGCACATTCCTGCACCCGGCCAATGCATAAATTTAAATGCAAGGCCAATGGTTAAAAACGCTGCGGAAACTGTTCCGCTAACTAACATTATTTTTTTCATGGTATAATAGTGTTTAAAAATTACAAGAGATATTGTTTCATCTTCTATTTCTTTGAGGTCGTTCTTAAAAAAAGATTGAACCGTTCGTTTATAGAAGTTCTCGAAGTCTCCATTTTCTTCGAGATTTTTTTCAATGATGCAACATATATGATCTAAGAGGTTATACTGCAGGTCCTCTATCGTAACGCCACGTGCACTAATGTCGTTAAGAATAAAATCAATATGTCTATCCTTGAGTTGGTACATGTTCTATTTTTGTTTTGAATTCAAACAAATTACATTAAACCGATTGTGGGTCGATGTTTAATAAAGCCCTCATCGTATTCATAAAATCGGCAAACTCGTTTATTTTTTCATCGCTACGTTTTTTTCCTTCTTCACTAAGGGTATAATATTTACGAACGCGCTTGCCAATAAATTCTGTTTCGGTTGTTAAAATTCCCTCTGCTTCCAAAGCGTGTAAGGATGGGTATAACGCGCCTTCGGTTAATTGAATTTTATTTCCAGTTAAATCTTTTACTTTTTGTGTAATTTCGTAACCGTACATGCGTTTGTTCTCTTTAAGCAACTTTAAAATGATGGTCTTTAATGTGCCTTTTATTAATTCTGATGAATACATGATCTATAAGGTATAAGTTAATACATAGAACAAAGATACATAGTTTTCTTATGCATTGATGTTCTACTTATAGAAAATTTCTATATTTGACGTAAATTGCTGAATATGAGTATGAAAAAAATAGGTTTTGTTTTCGTTTTGTTGGGCCTGGCACTTATTTCCTTAGGAACAATAACCGTAACTAACAACCAAAAGAACCCACTACACTATTTTATTCTTTTGGTTGGCTTGGTGTTTTTCTTCCTTGGTGTTTCGTTTTTGTTCTTCGATAGCAGTTATGAAAAAAGAATAAAACAGGCGCGCATTCTTCTCATAGTTGGAATTGCATTCTGTGTGCTTATTGTTGTTGGTGCAAATATGCACATTGCTGGCGTCTCAATTTTAGCCGTATGCACAAGTTGTTATTTATCCTTTACATATCTGCCGCTTCTAACCAAAAACCGTATTGAAAAATGGAAACAATATACGCGCAAAGTGTGGCATGCCTATTTACTTTCGGTTGGCGACCTTATAAGTATAAGTGCACTTATCCTTGGCTATCTTTTTAAAAAATTACACTGGCCCGGTGCTTCAATAATGATGACAGTTGGGATTATAATCCTTGCTTTAAGCCTTATTGGTTGGAACAGATTTTTTAGCACAGAAATTATATTACGGAAATTGGCCGAAGGAAAATTACGTGATACCATAAATGAAGTTGAAGAAAAAAACAAAGAAATCCTCGATTCCATCAATTACGCTCAGCGCATTCAACACGCCTTACTAGCTAGCGATAGCATGCTCAAAAAAAATCTTCCTGAACATTTTGTGTTATTTAAACCAAAGGATATTGTAAGCGGCGATTTTTATTGGGCCTGCGAAGCGCACGGAAAATTTTATTTTATTATTGCCGATTCAACAGGCCATGGTGTGCCTGGTGCCTTTATGAGTTTGCTAAATATTTCCTTTTTAAATGAGGCTATTAATGAAAAAGGCATTAAAAAGCCAAACTTAGTTTTAGATCACGTGCGTAAGCGTTTAATTACTAGTTTAGCGATAGAGGGAAGTAGCGAAGGAGGAAATGATGGAATGGATTGCATTTTAATGTGTTTTGATTTCGATAAAAATATTTTAGAAGCTAGTTGCGCGCATAATCCTTTAGTTATTATTCGCGATAAAGAATTTATTGAGATAGCAGCTGATAAAATTCCGGTTGGAAAATCGGTTAAAAACGAAATGCCTTTTACTTTGCATTCTATTGAATTAAAAAAGAACGATATACTTTTTGCTTTTACCGATGGCTTTGCTGATCAGTTTGGTGGGCCGAAGGGAAAAAAATTAAAGTATAAACAATTGTGTGAAAACCTCATCTCAAATAAAGAATTAGCATTGAATTCTCAAAAAGAAAATTTTTTAAAGTTATTTACTGAGTGGAAAGGCTCTCTTGAACAAGTAGATGATGTGTTATTAACAGGGATTAAACTATAAATGCGAATTAGCTTTAAAATATTTACACCGATTATTGTTTTTCTTTTTCAAAGCTATTTTTCTTTGGCGCAAAAGTCGGATTCTTTAAAAATTATCTTTAAAAAAGCATCCACAGATACAGCTCGTTGTAGGATCCTTAACTTATTGATTGAAGATGCAGACAATGAAGATGTTTGGCCCCAATACAACGATGAATTATCACGATTGGCTGAAAATAATTTGAAGACCTGCCCTCCCAAATTAAGAAAATACTTTTCTACTTATTATGCGTTGGCCCTAAATAATTTTGGTTACCAGAACATGAGTACTGGTAAAGATAGTGAAGCAATTGATTATTACGAAAAAGCCTTAAGGATCCATACCGATTTTGGTGACAAAGAGAATACTGCCGCAGCCTTGATCAATCTTGGTTATTTAATGCGCCGGCAAGGCAATATTAAAAAGGCTCTTGAGTACTATCATAGTGCGTTAAAGTTGCAGATTGCGATAAATGATAAAAAGGGAATGGCAATCTCATATAACAACATTGCTTTTATTTTAGATAGTCAAAGTGAATTCATAAAGGCGCTAGAATATTATGAAAAAGCTTTAAAGTATTCTGCCGAAATAAATGACCAAAACGGAATTGGTCTCTGTTATTTAAACATGGCTTTTATTTATAAAATAAATGGAGATCCACAATGCAAAGATTCTAAAGAAAAGTGCAGACAAAAAGGATATTTAAAAGCAATCAAATGTTTACATAGGTCGGCTGCCATTTTTAAAGAAATAGGCAATCCCACTTTAGGAAGCTCATATAATTTATTAGGTGGCATTTACGAAGATTATGGTGATCCAGAATGCATAAAATCCAAACAAGAATGCAAACAAGAGTCAAATAAAAAAGCACTTCAATATTATGAGCTTGCGCTTGAAATAAGAAAAAAAACCAATGACCTTTCCGTTATCGCTCAATCTTATTCAAGTCTTGCTAAATTCAAGTTAAACTCAGGTGAATTGAAAGCAGCACTTGACTATGGTTTAACATCAATGAAAATATCCAAAGGATTAAATTCGGCCGAAAGGATTATGGATGTTGCATTTATTCTAAAAAGAATTTATTCAAAGCTTAATAAGTCAAATGAATCATTGCAGATGTATGAATTATATATTCAAATGAAAGATAGCATTTATAACGAAGAAACGAAAAGAGTGACTATAAAAAAGGGTTTTCAAATTGAGTACGAAAAAAAGGCAACAGCAGATAGTGTAATGATCGCAGAAGAGAAAAAAGTAGCTTCCGCCGAACGTAAACAAGAAGAAACCAAAAAATTCGCACTCATTGGTGGGTTGATTCTAGTTGGCTTGTTTAGTGCTTTTATGTTCAATCGCTTTAAAGTTACACAAAAGCAAAACCTATTAATTCACGAACAAAAAGCAGAGCTTCAAAAACAAAAAGAAATAGTGGAGGGCCATCAAAAAGAAACGCTTGATTCCATTCATTATGCCAAACGAATTCAAACGGCATTAATTGCCAATTCGAATTTTATAGATCAACACATTCCAAATAATTTCATCTATTTTAATCCTAAAGATATTGTGAGTGGGGATTTTTATTGGGCCGCCGAGCACAATCATAAGTTTTATTTAGCAATTTGCGATAGTACAGGCCATGGCGTTCCCGGAGCCTTCATGAGTTTACTAAACATGGGGTTTTTAAGCGAGGCCATCAAAGAAAAGAACATCGAAAAGCCCAACGAGATTTTTGACTATGTACGCGAGCGTTTGATAAACGCCATTAGCAGCGAAGGACAAAAAGATGGCATGGATGGAATACTTTTGTGCCTTGATAAAAAAACCAATTCGCTCGAATATTGCGCTGCCAATAATGAGCCCATATTGATTACAGATGGAACCATTGTTGAACTAGCTAAAGATAAAATGCCGGTGGGCCAAGGCGAAAGAAAAGAAAAATTTACTTTGCATAAACTTCAACTAAAACCGGGTGACCATCTTTATTTATATACCGATGGTTATGCCGATCAATTTGGTGGGCCCAAAGGAAAAAAATTTATGTACAACCGCTTGAATGAATTATTGCTGAGCTTAAAAGACATCCCCCTCGCGGATCAAAAATTTATATTGGAAAAAACCCTTAGTGATTGGAAAATGGGCATTGAACAAATTGATGATGTATTGATTGCTGGAATAAAAATAGAAAAGATCATTTAATACTTAATGACCTTTTCTGTATTAATCGTTCTGGCTAAATGCCAAAAATAATTAATCAAATTAAAAACCACCAGAATATCTGGTGGCTTTTGTGTTGTAATATATAAATACTTCTTTTATTTATTTACACTCGATGCTTTAACTGTATTTCCGCATCCGCTTCCATCTCCTGTTAACAGAACTACGTCTGTTGCATCAAACTGTGTTGTGTTATTTGCCCGTGGTTTACCTTTTTTTACTTTGTCGCCAGAACAATTAAATTCCCTTTTTTCTCCCGGCTTTAATCTAGTAGATACACCTTGGCCATGACACAATAATAAGTCTACCGATAAATCATTTACAAGCGTAATTTTTGCTTGACCTGACTTTTTATCATTCATGGCTTTTACTCTTTTTCCTTCCGCCGAATTCCAATAACCTCCATTTATCGAATCTACAACTAAAGTCCACCTATCTTCGCCTGCTTTATTTTTTGCCTTGGCTAAGTCGCTTTTTTGTTTACCTTCTGGAGTTAATAGAAGTTCGGCTTGTTTTTTAAACCCTTCATCCAAATATTTCTGCAACGTTTCTTTATGCTTGGCAGCTTCCATTTCCTTTGCCGCGCCCATTGCTGCCTTCATTGCTTTTAACCCTGTCTTTTCGCCTTTTTTTAAAACTGTTTTTATTACATAATTGTCTTTGTCTTTATATTTTTCGAGAAAATAAACCCACTCATCTAAAATCACCATTCTTGTATCGTTTGAGTAATTTATATACTCATAGCCTGCCATTGCTTTATGTGCTGTTGGCAACCCATTTATGTAAGTTACCGGAAATACGTCTTCATCGGGATAATACATCGTTTCTCTTGAAGTTTCAAATTCTTTTGTTCCGATTTGATTACCTTTTTCGTGAAATGGTCTAACCGTTAAAGACCAAACTTCTTTATTAATTCCAGCATAGGTGTAGTTCCCGTTGTCGTAATTAATAACATAACTCATAAACTTGCCTTCGCCCATTTTTGTGGCTTTTGCTGTTTGATCTTCTTGCGCATTTAATACTCCTGTAAATACTAGGCAAGCGTAAAATAAATAGTTCTTCGTTTTCATAAAATAGATTTTTGTAAAAGTAAAGGCTCATCGCTGCTAAAGTTTATAAACTTCAGTAACAGACAAACTACTTTAGCAATGGATGAATTTTAAAAAGAAATAGCGGTTTCAAACTCGATTTTTTTGTACTTTGAAAGTTTAGCAATGATATTGCCACTCAATTGAATAGTGAATTCTGATTTGGAATAATTTAGCAAATGTTCTTTATTAATAAGCCACGATTTGTGCACTCTTATGAATTGTGGCATACGTTCTAAAAGTGTTTCAAAATGCTTTAAATTTTTACTGGCAGTAATCTTTTTTTGAGGTGTGTGTATAAAGCAATATGATTCTTGCGCTTCAACTGCAATAATATTTTTAATATTAATAACATGCTGTTGGCCTTTATCACTTATAACAATACTCTTAATTTCCCTTTGTTCCAAGATTGTGTTTAGCAAAGTTAAGCGCTCTGCCTGTTGCAATATATTTTGTTGCTGCCTTGCGCGATCAATGCTCAGTTTCAAACGCGCAATATCAATGGGTTTCAATAAATAATCTACCGCAGAAACCTCAAATGCCTTAATGGCATATTGATCATAAGCGGTTACAAAAACAATTTGAAAATTTATTTCGCTAAAAAATTTGACTATTTCAAAGCCGGAATATTGAGGCATTTCTATGTCTAAAAATACTAAGTCAGGTTGATACTTCTTTATTTCTTGAACAGCCTCTGGAATATTTTCGCATTTCGCTAATAATTCAATATCGGGACAAAACCTTTCTAATAAGTTTTGAAGCACGTCTCTCGCGCTTTCTTCATCATCAACCAATATTGCTTTTATTTTACCCACAACACGCAAAGCTAATTCTCAATTTAGATATTTGTTTATTTATTTCAGCAATCATCTACTATAATTCATTAATAGCCTAAAATTTTCTCTTTATAGGTATTGTTATAACCACTCGCGTTCCGTTAGATTCTCCGTTGTCATAAAGGTCTTCATACATATAACCAAACTCCCCCTCAAATACATGGCTTAAAATTTCTAAGCGTTTTCCAATTGCATTTCCTGAAAATGATTTGTGCCCTTTACTTTGCCGTTGTTTAATTTCTTTCGCTTTCTCGCGACCAATGCCGTTGTCCTCAATTCTGCAAACAAGCATCTCCGCTAATTCAAAAGATACTTTCAGTTTCTTCTCCCCAACTTTATGAAGTAAGCCATGCGCTAAAGAGTTTTCAATAAATGGTTGAATAAGCATTGGTGGAATCATCACCCCCTCCACGTTTGCAGTATTTATTTCAAAAGTGAAATTCTTTTTAAACCGAAGTTTTTCTAACGACAAATATAAGTTGAGAAGCTTTATTTCCTGTTCAAATTCAATAAAATCCTTCTCCGAATAATTGAGTGTTCTCCTTACCAAATCAGAGAACGTAGTAATATACGAGTACGAATTTTCCACATCTCCTTTTAAAACTAAATCCTGAATAGAATTAAGTGAATTAAATATGAAATGTGGGTTCATTTGCGATTGAATGGCTGCCAGCTTTGAAGCGTTAAGCTCATTAATTTGTCCTGATTTTTTTTGCTGAAGCCTCAATTGCCATCTGTAAATCAAAACTATTAGCAATGAAACTATAACTCCGAAAATAAGTATAAACCACCATTGTAAATAAACCGGCTTTGCAATAGTAAAAGAATATTCAGCAATATTGCTAAATAAACCTTGGTTTTCGGCCTTAACAATAAAGGCATAGTTTCCTGCATCCAGCGCATTGTAGGTGACTTGGTTTAATTCGAAATTATTAACTGTCCATGCTGTATCATACCCTATCAATTTATAATGGTACTTTATTGCCTCTTTGTTTTTAAGTGTAGGGGAAGCAAAAACAAACTGTACCTTACGTTGATTGCTTCTAAAAGTATTCATCTCGCGCTCATCAATTAGCTTGTCGTTAACTGCTATTCTATCAAACCTCACATCTGGCCTGCTTACTTTTGGTATTTGGTTCAAATTAATACATTGTACGCCGCCCGAATGACTTACCCAAAGTTGTTCATTCATCATTTTAAAATCAATTACTTTTTTATTGCTAAACCCAAACGCTGCAGAAATTGATTTTAGCAATTTGCCTTCTATGGTATATTGAAAAAATCCGTTTACAGAATTAGCAATAATAGTATTGTTTGTTATAAGCATCTTCTTAACTTGCTCGGCCTTACCGTTCGCCTTCATTTCAAGGGCTGAGAAAATCTTTCCGCCAGCAATTACGAGTACGCCGTTTTTTTCTGTACAAACATATATCTTTCCCTGATGTTCGTAAAGACTATTCGAGAAAATATCCTCTCCATTATATAAAATTTTTATTGCATGTCCAAGTGAATCAATTCTAAAAAAACCATTAGCTGTTGATGAATAGAGTTGTGCATTTTTAAAATCGTATTCCATTGCATAAACACGGTAATTTGTTCGTTCTATCAATTTTGAACTAAACTGATTGTTTGAATTTTTATGCATTTCATAGATGCCTATGTTTGTTCCAATAAAATATTTGCTTTCGGAAACAACTACCGCGTCTTTTAACGATGAGGATATTATATTCTTCATTTCGCCGGTAAGTAAATTGTAAAAAGATCCTCCGCCATTGTCAAATAAAATAAAATTACTTGCTGAGTTCCCATAAAAAGCCTCAACCGAACGTTTGGCGCTTTGCTTTAAAACATGAAGTTCTCCATTCAGGTAATTCATCAACTTTCCTTTAGAGGTGCCCATAATTAAGCCATAATTATTATTTGGATAAAGCGCTGTAACAGGGTCATCACGAAAGGAATGAATCACATCGGGCACTTTTAAATCAGGAATAACCAATACGCCCTTATCAAATGTACTTAGCAAAATATTTCCTTCATGATCTTTATAAACATTCGAAATAAAATGGTCACCATACATAAATTGATTTTTACTATTGGAATTATTAAAACACGAAACGCCTGGTAATGTTCCTGCAATCCAAACTTCATTTCCAGTTTCATATATTCGCTTCGATCCTTCTACCTCAAACAACCTGTTTCTTGGAAGTGGCGTTAACTCAAAATTAGAAACTATATAACTGTAAAGCATATTCGTTTTTGAATCTAAGGCATACGAATTCCCTCCAATGCTAAATAGCTTTAAAACCAAACTATTATCTATTAAATTTGGGGAAACTTTAAGCCTGTGTTTTAAAAAAAAACCATTAGCATAAACCAAAACACTATCACTTCCTCCAAAATGAAAATGAATTGTTTTATTAGGCGCCATAAAAGATGGTCCCAAATAGTAATTAATAAAGTCGAATTGGCTAACTATTGATCCTTTAGTGTTAAGCACGATAACTTTTCGTGAGCCAATAACTAACTCGTTTTTGCTATTTATAAGCAAGCTAATATCGGGGCTGCGTTCATTGCTTTTAAGTTCGTAAAACAAAGTGCATTCACCGTTCTTTATTTTAAATATTTGATTGTTTAAGTTATGGCAATAAATACTTCCCTCAGAATCAATCACAAAATTGAAAACAGAACTGCTTTTGGTTTTATTACATTCTATTTTTTTATAGGTATAATAGTCGAAATAGTAAATACCTTCGTTTGTTGCAAATAAATAATTCAGATTTTTATCCTGAATAACATCATAAATCTGAACGCCTCTAAATTGCTCCTCGCCCATTTTAAAATATGCAGGTTGCTGCGCGAACAAATTGAACACTAATAAACTAAACAGAAATATGGTTCTGATCTTTTTGATGAGTTGATCGGGGAAATTAAATACTCATCGCTTCTTTAAATGTTGTAATAGTTCTTTCAATATCGGCTGCTGAATGCGCTTCATTCACAAAACCAACTTCGTAACCACTCGGGCCAAGATAAATTCCTTTTTCTAATAGTTTATGAAAGAGTGTTCTAAAATAACTCATGCTGTTGGCATCAATTTCTTCGGCAGTTTTAATGAATTTTTTTTCTGTAAATGCCAACCAAAAAATAGAGCCTATGCTAAATACTTTAAAATTATCTTTCTTAATCTCCAGCAATCCCTTTACCAAGATTTGTGTTTTTGTTTCAAGCTCTTGATAAAAATTAGGCTTCAAGCATTCCGTTAATTGTGCAATGCCTGCGCTCATGGCTACAGGGTTTCCGCTTAATGTTCCGGCTTGGTAAACATCTCCATCGGGACTAATACTCGCCATAATTTCTTTGCTTGCGCCGTAAGCACCAACAGGAAATCCTCCGCCAATAATTTTTCCATAGGTTACAATATCTGGTTTAATGTCGTAATATCCGGCTGCGCCTTCAAACCCAATTCTAAATCCGCTGATCACCTCATCAAAAATTAAAAGCGCTCCATGTTTGGTACATGTATCTCTCAAAAATTGTAAATACATTCTGTCTTGCAATATCAACCCATTATTTGCAGGAATTGGTTCAATAATAATACAGGCAATTTGATCTTTAAATTGCACAAAAGCCTCTTCAATTCCTTGCATACTATTTAATGGAACAACAATGGTTTCTTCAACAAAACTTTTGGGCACGCCCGCCGATGATGTATTTCCAAATGTTACCAAGCCCGATCCTGCTTTTACTAAAAGTGAATCAGAGTGGCCATGATAACATCCTTCAAATTTTAATATTTTATTTCTTCCGGTAAATCCACGCGCTAATCTTATCGCGCTCATCACCGCTTCGGTTCCGCTGCTAACAAAACGGATCTTCTCTAAAAACCGATTATTGCTTATGATCAATTCCGCTAATTCATTTTCTAATCTGGTTGGCGCGCCAAACGATGTTCCGTTTTGCATTGTTTTAATTACTGCGCTTAATACTTTATCATTGGTATGTCCTAAAATTAATGGTCCCCAACTTCCGCAATAATCAATGTATTCATTTCCATCAGCATCCCAAACGTGAGCGCCTTTTCCTTTTTCCAAAAAAACAGGTGTTCCGCCAACACTTCTAAATGCGCGAACCGGCGAGTTTACTCCGCCCGGAAAATACTGTTTTGCTTTTTCAAATAATTGTTGTGAATTTGTGTTTTTCATACAGTGCAAATTTAAGGATTAATCGCTTATAGAACACAGATGAAATTGATCTGTATGATTAAAAATGATCCTTCAGTGTTTTATTAAGGGCAAATTTCGCTTCTTGCTAAATAATCTCTATTTTTGATGTCGCTAAATGACATTTGAGAACTCCATAGATTTTGCCAAAAAGTTAGATGCTCAGGATCCTTTAAAAGAATTCCGCGCGCGTTTTTTATTGCCTCAACACAATTCAGAACCCATTGTTTATTTTACAGGTAACTCACTTGGACTTCAACCAAAAACATCTCAAGCCGCTATTCAACAGGAATTAAATGATTGGGCAACCTTTGGTGTGGAAGGACATTTTTTAGCTAAAAACCCTTGGATGCATTACCACGAATTTTTGACCGAAAAAATGGCGAAGATCGTTGGTGCCAAAAATTCGGAAGTGGTAATGATGAATCAATTGACGGTAAATTTGCATTTGCTAATGGTTAGTTTTTATCGTCCAACCAAACAGCGTTATAAAATTTTGTGTGAATCAAAAGCATTTCCTAGCGATCAATACGCTTTGCAATCGCAAGTAAAGTTTCACAATTTTGATCCTAAAAATGCATTAATAGAATTAGCGCCTCGCGAAGGAGAATACAATGTGCGGCACGAAGATATTTTAAGCGCCATAGAAAAAAATAAAGATTCACTGGCATTAATTATGATCGGTGGAGTAAATTATTTTAGCGGACAAGTGTTCGACATGAAAGCCATTACCGAAGCCGGGCATAAAGTTGGTGCCATTGTTGGTTTTGACTTGGCGCATGGTGCCGGAAATATTAATTTAGAATTACATCATTGGAATGTTGACTTTGCTTGTTGGTGCAGTTACAAATATTTAAATAGCGGCCCGGGAAGTGTAGCAGGTGCTTTTGTTCATGAGCAGCATCACAAAAAAACCGACATGCCTATGTTTGCCGGATGGTGGGGAACAAAAAAAGAAACCCGTTTTTTAATGGGCAATGTTTTTGATCCTATTGAAACTGCCGAGCGCTGGCAATTAAGTAATGCGCCAATTTTTGCAATGGCCGCTTGTAAAGCATCGCTAGAAATTTTTGATGAGGCAGGAATGAAAAATTTGATCGCAAAAAGTAAAATTTTGACAAGTTACCTCGAGTTTATTATTAACGATATCAATAAAACCAAAAATAATTGCCTCGAGATCATTACGCCAAAAGAGCTACAAGGATGCCAAGTTTCGGTAGTAGCGCACGGTTATGGCAAAACGCTTTATAATAAACTTATCGAAAGTGGAGTTATTCCCGATTGGCGTGAACCCAATGTAATACGTTGTGCACCAGTGCCTCTTTACAATTCTTTTGAGGATATTTATCGCTTTGGCAATATATTAAAGCGCCTTTTATAGGTCTTTTTCCTAAAAAAAATTTGAGATTTGTTTTTGTTTTTGTATCTTTAAAGCATTGATGAACAGGCTTTTCACACACATTGGTTATACATTGCTTACACTTAGTTTGGCTTGCCCTTTTTTAAGCAAAGCCACAACAGGCGCTCCTTACCAATCGCTTACCCATTGCTTTACCGAAAACAAAGGGCAGGTTGGTGATCAGTTTTACAGCCCTCGACCGGATGTGTTGTTTTACGGTAACGTTGATGCGCTAAATTTTCATTTAAAAAATAACGGGATCAGTTATCAGCAGTGCAGAGTTGATTCGTGGAAAGAAGGAGTTGATGCAACCGACAAAAAAATAAAGATCCCCGAAAAAACTACCATTTACAGAGTAGACATGAATTGGGTAAATACAGATCCAAAAGTACAGATCAACAAACTTAATTCTTTACCGGGCGTTAGTAATTACTATAATACTGTTGCCCCTGATGGTGTTATTGGTGTTGTTTCCTACAGCGAACTTATTTATAGAAATATTTATAAAGGTGTTGATTTACGTTGGTATTATAAGGATGGTCATTTAAAATACGATTACTTAGTTGCTGCTAATACTAATTACGAGCAAATACAAATTGAAGTAAAAGGCGCTACTAAACTTTTTGTTGATACAAATGGCGATCTGATAATTGAAACTCCTTTAGGAAAAATAATTGAGGAAGCCCCCTACGTTACACAAAAAGGAAAAGAACTAAAAAGCAAATGGAGCATCAATGGTACTATAGTTTCATTTCAAATAGAAAATATCGATCCGCTTTTACCTTTGGTAATAGATCCGGGTGTGCGAATTTGGGGAACATATTATGGTGGTAATGGTGGCGATTCAAGTTTAAACAATGCTGTAGATTCAAATGGAAACATTTGGATCGGTGGAACTTCTAGCAGTACTAACGGAACAAGTATAGCAACAGTTGGTAGTCATCAATCCGTTTATGGTGGTGGTGCAGATAATGCTTACATCGCAAAGTTTAATGCAGCAGGCGTTCGTCAATGGGGAACTTATTATGGTGGCCCTGTTAGAGAGTTCGGAATGAATATTGCCATTGATAATGCAGGTAATTCTTATTTATGTGGGCAATCATTAGGTTCTCCCGGAAATATTATTTCCACTCCCGGTTCTCATCAACCTGTGTTTGGTGGCACAGGTGATGCGTTTGTTGTAAAATTCAATGCAAGTGGCGTTCGTCAATGGGGAACATTTTATGGCGATACAGGTTTAGAAGGCGGTAATGCTGTGGCGGTTGATGCCTCAGGAAGCGTTTACCTTGTTGGAAAAACTGATGCGCCTTCCTCTAATGTTATTTCTACAGCCGGTGTGCATCAACAAAATTTTGGGGGCATTGAAGATGCGTTTATTGTAAAATTTAATTCGGCAGGCGTTAGGCAATGGGGAACTTATTATGGCGGAACCGGCACTGATGTTGCAAGAGGGATACATATAGATGCTGCAGGAAATATTTTTGTTTTAGGTTGGACAGATAACAGCATTCCAAATGTAATGGCTACACCGGGCTCACATCAAAATGTATATGGCGGTGGAGGTTATGATGCATTTATCGTAAAATTTAATTCGGCTGGAGTGAGACTTTGGGGAACGCAATACGGCGGAAGCGGAACCGATATGGCTTACGATTGCGAAACAGATCTTTTAGGAAATATTTACATGTCGGGAAAAACAGCTAGCAGCAATAGTATCTCCACTGTTGGAAGTCACCAAGTAGCGTATGGTGGTGGCCCGCAAGATGCATTTTTAGTCAGCTTTAATAGTTTAGGCGTTCGCAATTGGGCAACGTATTATGGGGGCAATGGCGATGAAGAAAGCTGGGGTTGTTCGGTGCACAAATCGGGGCATATAATGATGACGGGGCATACCACAACTTCGGGTGGAACTGTAATTGCAACACCGGGAAGTTACAAGCCTGCTTTTGGTGGAAATACTTGGGATTGTTTTATGGTACAATTTGATCCTTCTACCAATGGTACACGCACGTGGGGAAGTTATTTTGGAGGCGCCGCTGATGAAGTTGCTTATGGGTGTACGTCAGATAATGCTTATCATTTTTATATGACCGGTGCAAGTTTCACAACTCCCGGAACTGATATTGCAACCGTTGGAAGTCATCAAACCACTTATGGAGGAGGATTTTTTGGTGATGCCTATTTGCAAAAATTTTACGATTGCCCTGCGCCTTTAGCGCCAACAAATACAACAGTGCCTGCCAATTTAAGTTTTTGCGAAGGAGTAACCACAACTTTGTCAGCTATTAGTGGGGCAACTATGACTTGGTTCTCTTCGCCAACATCTACAACATCTGTTGGAACAGGAAGCGTTTATATTACACCAATTCTTTCTGCAGGAAATTATACGTACTATGTAGAAGCGGCCACTTGTACTGCTAGTCCGCGTACTCCAATTAGTGTAACTGTTTTTCCTTTACCAAGTTTAAATGTAGTTGCTTTTCCTACTTTGGTTTGTGCCGGAAAAAATTCAACACTCAATGTAACTGGCGCTGCAAGTTATACATGGGACAACTCGGCTAATACCAATACTAATGTAGTTACACCGGCTAGCACTTCAGTATTCACTGTAAGCGGAACAAATACATTAGGCTGTACTAATAGCAATACGGTTTTAGTAACGGTTTATCCTTTAGATGTGGTAACATTTACGCCAGAAAAAGACACCTCATGTTTACATATTTTTGGAGGCACGCCTATTTTATTAGTGGGCTCGCCAACGGGTGGTGTTTTTTCGGGACCAAATGTTTCAGGAAATTATTTAAATCCAACAGCGCTTGGCGTTTTTAATCCTGTTTACACGTACACCAATCCAACAAATGGTTGTGTTAATTCGGCAACCGCAACTATTCTGGTAGTAAATTGTATGGGTTTAAATGAAGAGGCGGGGTTTATAAAAAATATTAGCATTTACCCTAATCCTACCAAGGGAAATATTATAATTGAAACCAATAGCGATATTGAAAAAACAATTACCATAGTTGATGCGAAGGGTAGAATAATAAAAAGTGAAACAAGCAAAAGTAAAACACTTTTATACAATATCACTGAAAGTGCCAACGGAATTTATTTTATCAAGATACGTTCAACTTTAGGCAATAAGGAATTTAAACTTGTGAAAGACTAATTTATTTTTGGCCATTGATCCACAAATACATCCCAGCTGGAAAAAGCATTTACTCCCCGAATTTCAAAAAAATTATTTTAAAAAGTTAAAGAAATTTCTTGTTGAGGAAAAAAAGTCCTTTGAAATTTATCCTCCAAGTAAATTAATCTTCTCGGCGTTTGACTTTACGCATTTTGATGATGTAAAAGTGGTGATACTAGGACAAGATCCATATCATGGGCCCGGCCAAGCCAATGGCTTTTGTTTTTCGGTTAGTGATGACTTACGCAAACCACCAAGTTTAGTAAATATTTTTAAAGAGATAAAAACCGATTGCGGTTGCGAAATTCCAACGCATGGCAATTTGGAAGGTTGGGCCAAGCAAGGCGTGTTTTTATTAAATGCCACATTAACTGTACGAAAAGAAACTGCGGGCTCGCATCAAAAAAAAGGCTGGGAAGAATTTACAGATGCTGCAATAAAAACACTTTCGGAAAAACGCGAAGGCTTGGTTTTTTTATTATGGGGAAATTATGCCCGCAACAAAACCATATTAATTGACAGGCAAAAACATTTAGTACTCGAAGCCGCGCATCCTTCACCCCTAGCGCGAGGAGCTTTTTTTGGCAGTAAGCATTTTAGTAAGGCAAATGCTTATTTGAAATCTACCGGAAAGAAAGAGATTGATTGGTGTTTGCAAATTCCGTAAAAACATGGTATTTAATAAGCTCATAAGCATGAGAAAAGGATCCTTATAGGCCAGTGATTTGCTGCCGCTAAAAATCTTTTTGTATCTTCATTCAATAGTACTTAATAAACTCACTCTATGGAAAGCCTAAGACCAAACGCGCAAAGAGCAAAAACAGCCATTATATTAATTTGGGTAGTATTAGGGATAGAGATCTTTTCTCTTGTTTCGGGATTGCTTCAATTCTTGTTGATTCAAGATGCAGCTAACGGCGAACTTATTACCGAAGAAGCCGCTTCGGCAAATGATATGAGAGAAATGACTATAGGAATTATTTACATCATTGCCTCTGTAATTTCTGCGATAACTTTTATTCAATGGTTTAGGCGCGCTTATTTCAATTTGCATCAAAAGGTAAGCGAATTATCCTATACCGAAGGTTGGGCAGTGGGGAGTTGGTTCGTTCCTATTATTAGTTTATACAGACCTTTTCAAATAATGAAAGAATTATTTGTACAAACCAAAGGGCTTCTTATTAAAAACGGATTAGATCTTTATAAAGACTTTAATACCCGAAATTTAGGTTGGTGGTGGGCACTTTGGATCATCAGCAATTTTCTGGGACAGTTTGTTTTTCGTTATTCACGAAACGCCGAATCTATTGATCAGCTAACCGTAGTTACTGTAGCCAGCATGCTCGAAAATTTAATAGGTGTTCCGCTTGCCTTGATAACCATAAAAATTATAAAAGAATATGCAAGCATGGAAGTACTACTTCTTGAAATAAAAGATGAAGAAGGTGGAAATAATAATACGCCGGTTACTTCAGCTTTTTAAACACTTTACACTCCATAAAGCGATGTCGTTATTAAATAAAATATCTCATCTTCCTGATAAAAAAAGATGGTGGGCCGCAATCTCGATTACATTTGTAATTGCCTCGTTGTTAACCATAATTGGTATTTACGGAATTGGAGAATACGGCTTGGCTCTATTTGTATTAACTCCCTTATTTGTTGGCGTGAGTTCTACAACCATTTACGGTTACAATCATCAAATTACCAGAGCACAAGCTTTCACAATTTCGGTGGTTACTATTTCAATAATGGCATTAGTGCTTTTAATTTTTGCCATCGAAGGCGTTATTTGCATTGCCATGGCAGCTCCCATTGCCTTATTATTAGTTTGGTTAGGTAGTGTTATTGGATTTTTGATCGTTTCTAAAACGCCTTCGGGCACAATTACAACTTTAATTTTTCTCTCACTATTTATTCCTGTTACCGGCTTTATCGAACATCAAATCGAAGAGCCTAGTTTGATCGCAGTAACAACTTCGGTTAAAATAAACGCAAGCGCTCAGGCTGTTTGGAAAAATGTGATCGTGTTTCCTGAGCTTGACCCTCCAACTGAGTTTTTGTTTAAAGCGGGAATATCTTATCCCATTAATGCAACCATTAAAGGACAAGGCGAAGGCGCTATTAGATATTGTAATTTTACAACCGGAAGTTTTGTTGAGCCAATAACCCAATGGAACGAACCCAACTTATTAAGCTTTGATGTTGAACAGTCGCCCGAGCCAATGACTGAACTTAGTTTTTGGGATGTTGACGCTCCGCATTTACACGATTATTTTGTTTCTAAAAAAGGACAATTCAAGCTTATCAAAATAAGTGATACCGAAACCCTATTAGAGGGAACTACATGGTATTACAATAAAATAAAACCAAATTTTTACTGGAATTTATGGAGTGATCATATTATTCACAAAATACATGATCGTGTTTTACTTCATATTAAAAAAGTTTCAGAAAATAAATCACCTCCAATAAGTTCGTAAAGTACTCACTCCCTATTGCATTACTTGTTGACGATCTTGCAAAAAGGATCCTAGTCAACTTTTTCCTTTATCTTAATAAACCAAAGTCTCCACAAAAGGATTTAGAACTAAGGAAGGGGGATTTTTTGGGTAGAAAAATACGTTAGCACATCATTTTAATGCATTAACACCGTTTACTATTAAAAAATAAGGCTTCTATTTCAAAGTTTTAAAAATCTCGAAATACTTTTCTTTATTCGCCTCCACAGAATATTTTTCTTCCACTCGTTGTCTCCCTCTTTTTCCTAAGGCTTCACGTTTATTTTTATCGTTGATCAATTCCTCCAAGGCATTCATCCATTCTTCTTTTGTGTTTACAATAATAGCGCAGCCGCCAGCCGCAATTTCAATGTTCACTCCTACTCCACTCATCACTACCGGAACTTCGCAACTCATATACGTGAGCGCTTTCAAACCACATTTTCCCTTAGCCCATTCATCGTTTGGCAAAGGCATAATACCAATATCAAAACTGTTGAGCTCATTTACTTCTGTTTCCACACTCCAAGCCATTCCTTTTATTCCTAACTGTTGGTTTGTGTAATTTGCATCACCCAATACTTTAAATTGTAATTTACCTTTGTATTTTTTATTTAGTTCAATTAAAACGGGAAGTACTTCCTCAAAATGTTTAATGGTGCTAAAACTTCCGCTCCAACCAATAGTGATGTTTTCTTTGCCGCGTAATTCGGGTTTTGGAATGTGCACTTTAGTATCTACAGTTGTTGGAATTACTTTTATGCTTGCTTTTGTAAATTGTTTTGCTTTTTCGGCCAAATAATTATTTCCGGCAATTACTACATCAGCAAACGAAACATTTGATTCAAACTTCTTTGGATCTTTTACCCACTCCCATTTTTTATTTCCCGGGCTGGTATCTGCCATCCAAATAGCATCGTCAAAATCAAAGATCACTTTTTTTCCGCTCTTGTGTGCCAACATTTCAAATTGTGAGGTTCCAAAAAAACTTGCCTCACGTTGAATAAAAATAATATCAAAGTTTTTATAGCGAGTAACATCATTTTTTCTTTGCAAATGCCCTTTTATAAGGATGATCATTTTTTTTAAAAATCTTCCTTTATCATAAAACAAGGTATCGTCTTTTTCATTCAATAATGGCGCCCAAGTAAATTCAAACCCATGCTGCTGCAAATACGGCAAATATTGCTCGAATCTGTATCGCTGACTAGGCGAACGATTGGGGCGGTGGGCAACGAGTATGAGTACGCGAGGCATGAGAACAAAGATATGAAATAAGAAGAAAAAAACCGCATTGCGTCCCTTCTCCATTGGAGTGGTTTAAGGTGAGGCGACTACGCCTTTGTTTTCCGCCACTAAACACCTATATTTACTCTATGAATTTTGCTCTTCGTATCCTCTACATTTTTGCATTCATTTTCTTTTCAAAATTCTCCTTCTCTCAGGTAAAAGATTCTATTTATTTAATGAATGGCCAAGTATTCGGCGAAATGGTATTAGATAGTTCATTAGGCGCAGTTACCGTTAACGATCCCGAAAAACCAGGAAAGCGTTTGCATTTTGAGTTAGATCAATTGTATAAAATTAGATATGTAAGTGGTCGTGAACATTATTATTATTCTCAAGATTCATCAAAATATAATTGGTTCACGCGTGAAGAAATGGGTTTGTTCATTAAAGGCGAACATGATAGCCGTCGTTTTTTTAAACCCAAAGCATGCGGTGTTGCCGCAGGAATTTTTGGATTTGTTGGCGGCATGAGCGGAACATTTTGGGGACCCATTCTTCCGTATGGCTATATGGCCTTTAGCGGCATCACTAAAATTAAAATAAAATCCAAAAGCGTATGCGATCCTCGCTTTTTAGATTATGATGCCTATATTTTAGGATACGAACGAAACGCAAGGCAAAAACGCAAGATCTGGTCGGTAATTGGTGGAAGCATTGGTTTACTGGCGGGATATGGTTTTTACGCCGTCTTTCATGATAAATATCCGGAGAAGGCCCCAAGTTTTTTACAAATTAAATTATGATACAACAAAAAATTATTTTACTGGGCAGTGGTGAATTAGGAAAAGAACTCGTAATTGCTTTGCAACGCTTAGGACAATATGTAATTGCCGTTGATAGTTACGAAGGGGCTCCTGCTATGCAAGTAGCGCACGAATTTGAAGTGATAAACATGTTGGACGGAGTTGCCCTAGATGCAGTAATTGCAAAACATAAACCAACTATTATTATTCCTGAAATAGAAGCCATTCGCACCGAACGTTTTTACGATTATGAAAAACAAGGTATCACAGTTGTGCCAAGTGCAAAAGCTGCTAATTTTACCATGAATAGAAAAGCAATTCGCAACTTAGCCGCAAAAGAATTAGGCATTAAAACCGCGAATTATTTATACGCAACCACTTTAGAGGAATTTACACGAAATATAAAAATCATTGGAATTCCTTGTGTAGTAAAACCACTAATGAGTAGTAGCGGAAAAGGACAAAGTGTTGTAAAAACTGAAGTAGACATTGAAAAAAGTTGGAACTACGCTATGGAAGGTTCGCGAGGCGATTATAAAGAAGTGATTATTGAAGAGTTTATTAAATTTAATTCGGAAATAACTTTGCTAACGGTAACGCAAAAAGTTGGACCAACATTATTTTGTCCACCCATTGGGCACCGACAAGAACGCGGAGATTATCAAGAGAGCTGGCAACCTTGCGCTATTAGCGAAACCGATCTAAGAGCAGCCGAACAAATGGCCGAAAAAGTTACAAAAGCATTAAGTGGTTCGGGGCTCTGGGGCGTTGAATTTTTCTTAACTGATAAAGGCGTCTATTTTTCGGAATTGTCTCCCCGCCCTCACGATACCGGCATGGTTACCTTAGCTGGCACACAAAATTTTAGCGAATTTGAATTGCATGCGCGCGCGGTATTAGGTTTGCCCATTCCAAATATTACTTTAGAACGCAAGGGCGCTTCGGTAGTTGTGTTAGCCGATAGAGAAGGAAAAGTAAAGCAATACGAAGGCGTGAATGATGTTTTGCATACAGATCGAAGCGATATCCGTATTTTTAATAAACCAACTACTCGTCCTTACCGCCGAATGGCTGTAGTACTAACTTACGATAATTTAAACTCAGACGTAAGCGTTGTAAAACAAAAAGCGATCGACCTCAGCAAGAAAATTAAATTAAATTACAGTAATTGAAAAAACTCTTTTTTATATGTTGTTTGGCATTTACCACAGCCTACTCGCAAAATTTATTTAACGAGAAAACACAAAACACTATGCTCGGTAAATTAATTACCGGCGATTCATTAGCGTATTACCAATGTAGAGTTGTGGATGCTGATATCCAAGTTACAACAGGCAATCAAACCATTGAAAGCGAAAAACAACAAATTACCATTACCGAAAAATTTGTGATCAGTTTAAAAAAGAATGAATATTGGGTACGATATTATACTAGCGGGTTAACTGTTTTTCCTAACCGAAGATTCTCGGGTTTAAAGATCCGACAAAAGGCCTATTGGAATTTTAGTTTTAGGGTAGAACGAAAACTCGAGGATAAAGAAGTTGAATTTTTGGCCACTTTACAGACGGTAGGGAAAGAAACAACAGAGTATGATTTTGCACTGACGAAACATACAACAAATCAAATTATTATTAAGCAAAAGAAAAACTTTGAGCAGTTATTGATCAAGGAAAAAGTTAGCATTTCGGAGGTATTAAAGCTATAGGCACAAAGTTTTTCTTAGTTTTTGCGGCAAAAAAAATAGTAGCACATGAAACTAATTGGTAAGGGATCGAAATTAAATAGCATCTTTAGATTAAAGTGCCCGCGTTGCCAAAAAGGCAATTTATTTTTGAATAGAAATCCTTACAACTTTAACATCCTTGATAAAATGCCGCACTATTGTAGCGAGTGTGGCGAAGATCTTCAGCGTGAAGTAGGGTTTTATTACGGCGCCATGATGGTTAGCCATGCCACAACAACTCTTATTGCCGTAGTTGTACACTTTACTGTATTCCATTTTTACGGGTGGGAAATAGCGCCAAATTTAATAGCTTTACTATCTGTGTTAGTGGTAATGATGCCCGTTATCTTTAGAACCTCCAGGGCCATTTGGATCAACATGTTTAGTAAATATGATCCAAATGCGCTTGTCAATAAAATTAATCGATCAAATGCGAAAAGAGATTATCATAGATAAAGCTTTCCATCCTAAAAGCTGGCATCACTTTCCCTTCTGCACTTTTTCCTTAGCATGTTGAATAATAAAAAACAAGCTATACGGTTCCCCAACTTTTAAACTTATTTCTAGGATCTCCATAAAATTTCCGTCCTCATCTTGTCCCGAACCTTTATTGCCAATGCCACCATCAATATATTTATAAATATAATCTTGTCCATCCGTTGGCCCAAGTGAAAACATGGGCGTTTCCTTTGATTTTCCTGTTCCACTATAAGCCATCGCCTTAAATATTTTTTGACCTTGCTTTACATAAAATTTAGCGCTATCAATGTAATGGGCCTTGTAATATGAAAATGACTTTTCGTAAATAACTTTTACGCTTAAAGGATGCGTTTTTAAAAACTCATTGGCTTTTTGAAGCGCCTCATCGTATTTCCCTTCGGCATTAAGATTGTAAATAGCATTCTCCTCTTTTAAGTCCTCGTAGGGTTTGTACTCAGTTCTTGCGGTAAAACCAATTAATAAAGCTAACACCTCAGGATTGCTAAGGGTGCTATCATTACTTTCAAATCGCGATAATAATTTATCGTAACACAATTTATCATTGGCATCTTTGGTTTTGGTCAAAATGGTTTTGAAGTCATTTTTGTAATTAAAATTGTTTTGGGCACTTGCAATAAATCCAAAGGCAGTTAGTAAAATAGCGAGCTGTTTTTGCATGCTTAAATGTAGTGATTTTTTTAATGTAGAGGCAGAAGCCGAAGAGCCTATTTATTGTACTTCGCAACGTTCGCCCAGGCGGATGGCAGAGGATGTAGATTAAAACTAAATACCTAAAACCAATAAGGTGGGCGAGAGGAAATTTTGTTACTACTACCAGGTTCTGGTGGTCCATTGCACTCACTATTTGACCTTTGCGAGGGGTCAGCGCCCTTGCGGTTTCTGCCTCTACAAAATTCTTATTATATTTACCATTATGACCAATCGTTTAAACATCGGCGAAGGAAAAATAAGCGGCTTCATCTCCATCTTTTTAGCGAGTCTTTCTTTTTTAGCAGTGTTTTGTTTTAAGTATCCTAAGCTTCTTACGTCTCCTGAGTTTAGAAACATCTACACAGGCGAATCAATGAAGATGCTGTTAATAGGTGTAACCGTAGCTTCATTTTTGTTTGCGGTATTGAGTTTTATTTTAAGTCATAAAAAGTCCTATGCCTTAATAGCTATACTAATTATTGTAGGCATAATTTTTATTGGTGGTTTTTCGGTTGAACCAAGTAGTGTTGAAAAAAGCAAATGGTATTTAGGTTTAGATTGGTTATTGTTGGATCTGTTACTCATGGCTATAATTTTTGTTCCTATTGAAATGGTATGGCCAAAAAATAAAGAACAAGCACGTTTCCATGATGAGTGGAGAACCGACCTATTATATTTTATGGTAAGCCATTTGTTCATTCAGTTTTTTAGTGTAGTAGTTACTACAAGTGTTACCAAAACATTTGGAAATTTAAGTTTAGGAACATTTCAGGCTTGGGTGCAAAGTTTACCATTTGGAGTGGAACTGCTTTTGGCTTTTTTTGTGGCCGACCTTTGCCAATATTGGGCGCATCGCTTTTTTCACTCGCATGAGTATTTATGGCGCTTTCACTCTATACACCACTCCACTAAAAGTATGGATTGGCTTGCCGGAAGCAGAACACATTTCGTTGACATTTTCGTAACGCGCTGTGCGGCCTTTACGCCACTTTATGTGTTTGGATTCTCGCCATTGGTGTTTAATATTTATATTTTATTTATGGCTATACACGCCGTTTTAATTCATGCCAACACCCGCATCAATTTTGGCTTTTTAAAATACATTTTGGCCACACCACAATATCATCACTGGCACCATTGCGAAGACCCTAAATATTACGGAAAGAACTTTGCCAGCATTTTTCCTTTTATTGATAGAATTTTCGGAACTTATTTTTTACCCGGCAACGAATGGCCCGAAGGTACAGGGGTACATGAAGGGAATTATCCTAAAGGTTACCTTAAACAAATGATCCATCCTTTTACTAAAAGCCCATTTGATAAAGATCTGAATATGGCGGACAGGGATAAGAGTCAGAGATAAATTAATGTTGCGAACGCCTAGGGATATAGCAATGCTGAAGAATAAGTGAGATTTTCTCAATAAAGCCGAGTAAGATTTTTTTAATCTAGCCAATCTATTCTTCTTTATATTTGTATTGTATTAGAAACTAAATTGAACATTATGAAAAAAAAATCTCAATTCTTACGCTTTACCGAACAAAAAGTGCTTGAAACAGCGGAGCTAGTGATTAATGAATCCATAAAATTAAATTTACCAAAAGGGCTGTATTTTTTAAGTGTTGAAATTGAAGCTCAATACAAGCTATTTAAAATTATCAAAGAATAAACTAATTCGCTCATTTCACTAGACAAGCCTTATCCTTTTGCTTGAAGATTCTTCTCTAAAAGATACTCTAACTTCTCTTTATTCAGATTCGCATTTATCTCTCCGCCTACTGTAAGGCTCACGGCCCCGGTTTGTTCACTTACAGAAATTGCAATAGCATCACTTACTTCGGTTACACCCACTGCAGCCCGGTGGCGCATACCGTAATGCGCCGGGAAATTTTCTTTTTCGGTAACGGGTAATACACAACGAGCTGCCACTACTCTGTTTTCTTTTATAATTACAGCGCCATCGTGTAAAGGCGAATTCTTAAAAAAAATGTTCTCAATTACTTTACTATTTACTAAGGAGTCGATAGGTGTGCCACTTTGTATATAAAACTTTAGATCGCTGCGGCGAGAAACAATAATGAGTGCTCCGGTTTTTGTATCGCTCATGTTAAAACAAGCTTCGCAAACTTCTTTGATATCTAAATACAGGTCGTTTTGCAAAGTGGTGCTAAACTTCAATACATTTTTCCAATTGCGATTCTTTAAAAATTCGTTGGAACCTATATATAATAAAAATTTCCGTATCTCTTGCTGAAACACCACCATAATTGCTATAACGCCCACATTTACAAATTTGCCTAATATGGAGCCTAGTAATTTTAATTCAAAGGCTCTCACAATAATATACACAACGTAAATAAATGCTAAGCCCAAAAAAATATTAATGGCCGTTGTGCCCCTCACCAAATTGTAAACCAAATACAAAATAATGGCCACCAAAAAAATATCAATGGCATCGGTAACGCCAAAGGAGAGGAATAATATGTGAGGAACTATTGTCATTTATTCATTTTAGAGACAGAAACCACAGAAGTGCTACGCACTTTACAGAGGTTAGCACAGAGATCACAGAGTTTATTTTTTTCGCAATGGTGATTCTCTGTAGCTTCTGTGAAAACTCTGTGAGGCGCCGAAGGCCTCTGTGGTTTCGGCCTATAAAGCCTTTTATTTAAGTTTATGACTATACTTATCATACAGCTCATGCACCAAACCATCACTCAATCCAATTTGCGGTACATAAATTCGTTCAATGTCTGCCGTTTTCATTATGGTTAAAAATATTTTAGCGGCAGGAATAATTACATCGGCTCTATCGGGTTTTAATTCCAAACGTTCAATTCGCTCTTGGTAGGTATACGAATTCAACATTTCGTAAATCCCTTTGAGTTTATCATAACTTAAATGTTTGGTTTCCTTTTTACCACTCATTTTATAGATCTTATTAATGTTCCCTCCCGATCCAATAGCAAATAAAGGATGAATGCCCACGGTATTTCTCTTGAGCCAGATCCTCATGTTTTCCATCTCGTCCTTTTCAATTTTATCTAGCAACATCCTTACAGTTCCAATGTTAAACGATTTGGCGGCAATTACTTTATTATTAAAGTACAAAGTAAGTTCGGTACTTCCTCCACCCACATCAATATACAAATACGCGTGTTTAGGATTTATAAGTTCTTCGATGTGATTACTAAATACTAAACTTGCTTCTAGCTTACCGTCGATGATCTCAACTGTTAATCCCGTTTCTTTTTTTACCTTTTCAATGATCTCGGCGCCATTGCTAGCGTCGCGCATAGCACTTGTGGCCACCGCTTTAGAGGCTAGCACACCATATGCTGTTATTAATTCGCTAAATCCCCTTAAGGCTGTAACCAACCGATTGGCTTTTTCTTCCGAAATTTTTCCGTACAAAAAAACATCTTCACCCAAACGAATGGGCATACGAATTAATTCTTCCTTACTAAAATGAGGTTTTCCGTCTACTTTGTACACTCTACAAAACAAGAGGCGCATGGCGTTACTTCCAATGTCGATCGCGGCAAATACCATTAGTTCATTTGTGTTTTAAATTGCTTTGTTTTGCTCAAATACTTTTGAGTGTCTTGCAGCAAATAGTTATATACGTCATCTTGTACGCGTACTTTCTTTTCGCCCTTCTCAACTTTTTTGTAAACGTTCTCTTGGTAACGGTCGAGTATTCTCAACTTAGTGTTTCCTGATAATTGAATATTCACAATATCTTTTATTTGTTTGCGAACCTCTTCGTTATAAATAGGTACCGCCACTTCGCTACGGCTATCCAAATTCCTACTCATCCAATCGGCCGAAGAAATATAAATTTTTTCTTGCCCACCATTATTAAAAATAAAAATACGTGTGTGTTCTAAATATTTATCCACTAGGCTGTAAGCTTTAATATTCTCGCTCCATCCTTCCATATCCGTTACCAAACTACAAGTGCCGCGAACAATTAGTGTAATTTTTACGCCTGCCCTGCTAGCTTCGTACAATTTATCTATCATCTCGCGATCTACCAAACTGTTTAGTTTTAAAAAGATGCTTGCCTTCTTTTTCTTTTTGGCGAATTCGATTTCGCTATCAATTAACTTGGTAAATGTAGAACGCATAAAAAATGGCGCCACCGCCAAATGTTTAAATGGCGATACCTTGAAATTATTTTCGTAGAACTCAAATACCTTGCTTACTTCACTTGTAATGTCCTTATTGGCGGTGAGGTAAGCAAAATCAGTATAAATGCGCGCGGTTTTCTCGTTAAAGTTTCCGGTACCAATATGTGCGTACTTTACTTCTTTACCTAGTTCTTTAGTGGTGATCAAAAATAATTTGGAGTGAACTTTTAATCCGGGCACTCCGTAAATAACGCGTGCGCCTTCTTCACTTAGCTTATTGGCCCAGTAAATATTGTTCTCTTCGTCAAAGCGCGCTTGCAATTCAACAAGCACCGTTACTTTTTTTCCATTCTTTACCGCATTAATAAGTGCATTTGCAATACGACTTGAATCGGCCATACGATACAAAGTGATCTTGATGCTTTCTACAATAGGATCAATGGAAGCCTCGCGCAATAAATTTACAATGTGATTAAAGGTATGATATGGGTAGTGCAGCAAAATATCTTTTGTTTTGAGAACCTTCAAAATAGTTTGCCTATGATCTACCAAATATTTGTGCTCCATTGGCACCGGGTGCTTGTAAACCAAACTCTTTTCGCCAAGTGTAGGAAAATTTATAAAATCTTTGAAGTTGTGATACCGTCCGCCGGGAATAGAGTTGTCTTTTTTGGCCATCCCAAGTTTTCGCATAATGTACCGTAACATATCACTTGGCATAGCGGCATCGTAAACAAAGCGCACAGGTAGTCCTTGCTTACGAGCCTTTAAGCTCTTGCTCATTTTTTCTATCATGCTTTTGCTTACGTCATTATCAATGTCTAATTCCGCATCGCGCGTGAGCTTAATATTGTATGCTTCCACAGTACGTAAACCAAATACTTTAAAAATAAGATCGGTATTAAAACGGATCACATCATCCAGTAAGATCACATAATGTTTATCGCCTTTACTTGGAATAACAATAAAGCGCGATATAGCACGCGAAGGAATTTCAATAAGCGCGTACTTATTTTTTTTTGTGTCTTTGATCTCGTTTAATTTGAGGTACAAATAACTTGCTTTGTCTTTTAAAAAGGGGAACGGTTTTGTATCATCAGTAATGATAGGGAAAAGCGAGGGCATGATCTCTCGCACAAAAAAATCGTGAATATAAGTTTGCTGATCGTTGCTTAATTGTTTTTCGTTGATGATAAAAACGTTGTTGTCTGCCAATTCTTTTAGTAATTCTTGGTAGATTTCCTCGAATTTCATTTGCTGTTCAATAACTCTGCGCTGTAAACGGGTTAATAATTCACTAGGGTCTTCGCCATAAATATCCATGGCTTTCTTTCCAAGCTTTACTAAACGGCGCACAGTTGCCACGCGAACGCGGTAAAACTCATCGCGGTTATTACTAAAAATACCTAGAAATTTTAAGCGCTCGATGAGTGGTACGGTATTATCAGCTGCTTCTTGCAGTACGCGTTCATTAAAAGAAAGCCAGCTTATTTCGCGGTTGATATATGGCGATCTTTTCTTTTTAACAATTTTAGCCATTGGTTTTTTCAGAACAGATTATTTAAATTCCTTTGGGAATTGATTGAACAAAATTTTTCCTTTTTTATTAGTTAACTCTTTCCAGGTATTCACATCAAATTCCACAGCTACAATAGCGCAGGTTGGAATTTCATCAAAAAAAAGATCATCGGTTAATTCATTAACTAAATTGGTAACGCTAGGGTTATGACAAAAGATCATGGCGCTTTGGTGGTTATTATCAATTTGGATGACCACATCTTTTAATGTTTTGGCAGTGCTTTCGTATAGGTGTTGTAAAACCGTTATGTCGTTGGTAGGAAAATTCATAGTACGCGCAAACACCATGGCCGTGCTTAAAGCGCGCGTGGCATCGCTCGAAATAATTGTATTTGGCACATCATGCTTTTTGCTATACCACTCACTCATGGTATAAGCATCGGCATTACCGCGCGGCGAAAGTGGGCGGTCAATATCCTTCAGTCCCTCATCTCCCCAATCGCTTTTGGCGTGCCTAACAAAAATTAGTTGTTTCATATGCTATGTTAAATTGTTTTTTTTTATGATACACGAATCAAGACGACAAGAATCATGGCCTGTGTGTTCTAGGCATCTAAGGTCTTGCGTCATGTTGTCTTGTGTCATAAATCGTTCCTTGGAAATGTTTATAAATATGCGCATTTGTATGTTATAAAAACTATAAATTTACATACAAGCAGGGCCTAATTATGAGCAATAAATCAACAATGATTGCGCCAAGTCTACCTGTGCTAGATTATAGAACAGGGCAGAAGCTAAAAACAAATTAACTTTATTAACATGAATGAAATTAAATGCCCAAAGTGCCACGCGGTTTTTAAAGTCGATGAGGCAGGTTTTGCAGACATTCTTAAACAAGTAAGAGACCATAAATTTGAAGAAGAATTACAGATTAGGTTGGCCCATGCGGAAAAAGACAAGGAAAGCGCTGTGAAACTTATTGAAGCCAATAGCGGACTTAAATTGTCGGAATCGTTAGCACAAAAAGACACAATAATATTGGAGATGAAAGCAAAGCTTGAAAAGTCAGAAATGGAAAAAAAACTTTCTGTAACAGAGGCAATCCGAAAAATAGAAAAGGAAAGAGATGATTTAGCAAATAATGTAAAACATAAAGAAACAGAAAAACAATTACTAGAAAAATCTTTAAGTGAAAAGTATTCTGCTGAACTAAAAACAAAGGACGATATTATTAAGATGAAAGATGAAGAAATTGCACTTCGCAAGGATATGAAACTCAAACTTTCAACTAAAATGGTAGGGGAAACCCTTGAGCAACATTGCGAAATTGAATTCAATAAACTTCGTGCAACAGCCTTTCAAAAAGCATATTTTGAAAAAGATAATGACTCTAAAGCTGGTAGTAAAGGCGATTTTATTTACAAAGAAACAGATGACTTTGGTAACGAAATCATTTCTATAATGTTCGAAATGAAAAATGAGGGTGACGAAACTGCAACAAAAAAGAAAAACGAAGATTTTTTAAAAGAGTTAGACAAAGACAGAAAAGAAAAGAAATGTGAATACGCAGTTCTCGTTACGCTTTTAGAAGCTGATAACGACTTATATAATGTCGGTATTGTCGATGTTTCCCACAGACATGAAAAAATGTATGTTGTACGACCACAGTTTTTCATCCCAATTATTACGCTTTTACGAAATGCGGCTATGAACTCAATGAAAGTTAAAGCAGAATTAGCTATAGTAAAAAGTCAAAATATTGATATTACAAACTTCGAAGAAAATATTAATACATTTAAAGCCGGGTTTGCGAAAAATTATGAATTGGCAAGCAGACAATTTAAAGCAGCTGTTGAGGAAATAGATAAGACAATTGACCATCTTCAAAAAACAAAGGAGAATCTTCTTGCATCTGTAAACAATCTACGTCTCGCTAACAGTAAAGCAGATGATTTAACGATCAAAAAACTGACAAGAGGAAATCCTACAATGACATCAAAGTTTGAAGAATTGAACAAAAAACCGGATTAAAACAAAAAGCAGCGCCTCAGGGTGTTGCTTAACACCACACATTTTTATGGATCGGTAAAAGGAATATCGAGGAATGCTGTGGGGGATATTAAATTGCTCGAATAAATTTCCGGGTTGTTACAACTAATTAGTCGTCCCTCAAAAACTCTGTAAGCCTTGTTATTATTGAGTTTGTTTAAAAATAGTGCGATAAAAATCTACCGAAAAAAGTAAAAAAAGGGATTAAAAAAGCGTCAGATGTTTTTAAGTGTAAATTAAACCCTAATGCTGCGCCCGGGATAGAACGAAAAGCCTTGTTTAGGGCTTTGCTTAATGTTTGCGCAACGAGGAGGCTTCGCTTTTTCTGCGCAGACCCGGCAGTGCGACAAACATAGCAAAGGACAAACAAGCTTGAAGTGATAGCCCGATAAGGCGCCCAAATAATAAAAATACTTTTTGAGGTTCGACTAAATAGTTATAGCCACAAAAGCGTTAAAACGCAAAGCGCTTTGTGAAAACTTAGTGCCTTAGCGTCTTCGTGGCAAAAAAATTTAATCCTCTTGCTTTGGATTATTCCCAATGATCATATTGAGAATACCTGTAGTAATAGACAAAATAAAACTAAATAAAAGCGCCCACCAAAAATTACGCACTTCAAATCCGTCTATTAATCGATCGGTTAAAATGATAATAATGCCGTTGATAACGATCAAAAATAATCCCATTGATAAAAGGGTGATTGGAATAGTTAATATGGTAAGAATTGGTTTTACAATGGCATTCATAAAAGCTAGTACCAACGCTACCAATAATGATGTGGTAAATTCATCTACTTTAACGCCGGGTAAAAGATGAGAAACAATTAACACCGCAACGGCTGTAACAATAATATTGGTGATAAAGTTCATTTTGAGGCTATTTGCAAGTTATCCAACTTATTAGTTATGTGCTTTTTTTGCAACTTCGTTAAATTTTTTGAGATAGTTAATCCGCTATACCTTCAAAATTTGCCTTGTTTCACTAAAAAACACGATAACAAATTTATCATATAACTTCCAAACAGACTCAGGTTTTTTGCTTTTTCTTTTTAGCTGCTGGAAACAAAATATTATTTAAGATCAATCTATAACCCGGCGAATTTGGATGCAAAGTTAAATCAGTTGGCGGCTCTTCAACACGGTGTTCGTAGTCTTCAGGATCGTGTCCGCCATAAAATGTCCAAGTGCCTTTACCGTGTTCGCCATGAATATACCGTGCTTCATTAAAGGCTTTGCTTTCGCCCATGATCAACACATTTTTTCTTACATACTTTTTATCGAAAGCTACTGTTTGTCCCCAAAATGCTTTAATAGTTTGTGTATGATTTTGGCATAACATACTTGGAACCGGATCCCACTTTGCCGAAAAATCGAAGAGTGTAAATACATCCGTTTTTTCAGTCATACCAAAATTACGGCGCGTTCCGTAAGTATCAATATCTGAGTATTCATACTCATATGGGTTGGTATGAATTTTATAATTTTCAAAAGCTAAACCTTTGCTTGGGTCTATCTTTTTATTAATGTCCTTATCGGCAGGATCGTGATCGTAAATGCTCTCACATATATCAACACCCTCGGCTGCCAATGCAATATCATAACTATCGCTGGCGCTACACATGGCAAATAAAAATCCTCCGCTAAAAACAAACTCTTTTATTTTTTTGCAAGTAGCCAATTTCATTTGCGATACTTTTTCGAATCCTAGTTTTTTGGCAAGCGCTTCATTTTGCTTTACGTCATTTTGATACCAAGCCGCGTTAGCAAACGAACCATAAAATTTTCCGTATTGCCCTGTAAAATCTTCGTGATGTAAGTGCAGCCAATCGTAATCTTTCAATTTATCTAAATACACTTCCTCATCATACACTATTTCATAAGGTATTTCGGCATATTTTAAAACCAAGGTTACTGCATCATCCCAGGGTTGTTTTCCCGGAGGAGAATACACAGCTATCTTAGGTGCTTTTTCGAGTTTCACTGCATCTTGATTTACTTCAGGATTACCGATCTCTGCTAAAATATTTGAAGCTGCGGCATCGCCAATTACTTCATAGGTAATTCCGCGTATATCACATTCTTTGGTTAATGTTTTTGAAGCGGGGATCATAAAACTTCCACCGCGGTAGTTTAATAGCCAATGAATTTCTAATTCATTTTGCAAAGCCCAAAATGCAATGCCATATGCTTTAAGATGATCTTTTTGACTTTCATCCATGGGAATCAAAAGAGAACTCGCAAAAGAACCCGATGAAAAAGCGATCAGTAAAATGACTATTAGGCGTTTCATTAATATAAATGTACAAAGTTTTTTGTTTGTATTTATAACGCCTTGAATTAAAAAAGGTTAAACGGTATTTATTGAAGTGCTTTTGGCTGCTTTCGTAAATATTTGTTGCTCAGCTTACAAAAGAAAATGTAAATTTGATCAAAACCCTAAAAATGAAGAATATTGTAATTGCTTTAATAATGATGATAGGGTTGTCTTCGTTTGCACAACCAGGCCAGCGCATTGCGGCAAAAAAATGTATCAGAAAAACCACGGTTGTAATGATGCATGCGCACAAAAAACTAAAAGAAAATAAAGTTTACACAGGCAATATGGCTAAGTCGGTAAGGCACCAGCGCTATGCTCGTTTTCTTTTCCGTCAGGGTAAATTTTTAAGAGCCATTCACCAATCTCGTAGAGCTCGTCAATTAGCTTTTTTAGTGATCCAAGCCAATAAAGGAACCGTGGAAAAAGATTGGGAATTAAGTAAAGAAGAAAATCCAGCCGGTGGACCAAACGATGCGGAATTAGAAAAAGAATTGCCTGCAGATACTGAAAATAATACCGACGAAAAACTAGCCGGCGAAGACCTAAAAGATGTTGACCTCAACGATAAAGATTAATTTAACCCCTAATTATAAAACATGGAAACAACAAACACAGCTACACCTGCTCAAGAAGATAAAACAGTAGCCATTATTGCCTATATTACTTTGATAGGTTTTATAGTTGCTATTGTTATGCACGGAAGTAATAAAACAAAACTGGGTGCTTATCACTTACGTCAGGCTTTAGGATTGCTCATTTTTGCAATAGGGTGTTCCATTGGATTGATGATCCTTGCCATGATTCCTTTTATTGGATTTATTATCTTAATAGCATCGCCACTTCTTTGGATAGGAATTTTAGTGCTCGTTATTATGGGCATAATAAATGCTTCAGGTGGACTTGAAAAAGCACTACCAGTGATTGGCGGCATGTCGGAAAAAATGCTTGCAAGCGCTTTTGCTTAACCCTTAAATTAAGCTTAACAAAAAAGGTGTTTCGGTTTTCGGAACACCTTTTGTTTTTAGAGATGTTTTAGAGTCAGAAACTACAGAGGGCTGAGGTCTCACAGAGTGTTAGACAGAGCTGTGTAGGGTAATGGTTGACTCTGTGATCTCTGTGTAAATCTCTGTGAAGCGCTCCGGCAGGCAGGTTAGCGCGTCCTGTGGTTTTGTCATCCTGAGCGCCTACTAGCTAGTCGAACCTCAAAAAGTATTTTTATTATTTGGGCGCCTTATCGGGCTATCACTTCAAGCTTGTTTGCCCTTTGCTATGTTTGTCGCACTGCGGGGTCTGCGCAGAAAAAGCGAAGCCTCCTCGTTGCGCAAACATTAAGCAAAGCCCTAAACAAGGCTTTTCGTTCTATCCCGGGCGCAGCATTAGGGTTTAATTTACACTAAAAAACATCTGACGCTTTTTTAACCGTAAATAGACAGTAGAATTTAATTTTGAAGGGATAAAGGGAATTGGGTTTCATCGACTTTAGCAAAAATTCCATCCATCCATTTGCGTTTTTTTATAGGTACGGCCATTTTTAGCACCT
>Ga0163149_10000910_pt1 | contig 38697 bp, 33 predicted proteins | sample OliLakLV19MP5G1_FD_148604 | JGI IMG/M metagenome (GOLD analysis project Ga0163149, IMG submission 148604) | Freshwater microbial mat bacterial communities from Lake Vanda, McMurdo Dry Valleys, Antarctica - Oligotrophic Lake LV.19.MP5.G1 | ecosystem: Environmental > Aquatic > Freshwater > Lake >... | reverse complement strand
CAACTCCGGCACCGACTCCGACTCCGGCACCGACTCCGACTCCGGAACCGACTCCAACTCCGACACCAGGGACAAGTCCGAGTCCGACTCCATCACCATCACCGGGGACAACTCCTTCTCCAACTCCGTCACCGGGGACATTGCCGACACAGGTTCCGAGTCCGACTCCGACTCCGACTGCGGGCGGGACAACCCCGAGTCCGAGTCCTTCGATCGTCCCCACTCCAACTGCTGCGCCCCCAACTCCTCCGCCTTTAGGCGGCGGGCCGACTCCGCCGAGTTTTACATCTCCGACTCCTAACCAGCCGCCGATCGTGGAAGCTGGCAAGACGGTGACTGGTTTGCAGAATTTGCCTTTGTCTCTGAGCATTTCGGCGCCCAGCGACCCGGAGGGCCAAGCGCTGGCGATCGCGGTAGTCGGACTTCCCAATCCTACTTTTGGTCAGGTAATTACGGGTACGAACCCCCTCACCGTCAACCAAAAGTTAACCGTTCAGGATTTACTTGGGCTGACATTTCAACCTGGAACAAACGTGATCGGGCAAGCCGGTTCTTTCAGCTACAGCGTAGCTGACGACCAAGGCGGGACGGCAGCAGCGTCAGTCGCAATTAACATCAATTCTTTCGATACCTCCGTAACTGTTCCAACTCTCCTGCCGCCGATTGCTGGGGATGACGGCATCGTATTTACAAATACGAATAATTTGCTGCCCACTTTTATCGACGTACTGGCGAACGATTCCAGCCCGCAAAAAGGGACGCTCAACATTATCAATGTCAGCACACCGCAACTCGGAATAGCTGTAAATCTTGTCTCTCAAGTGCAATTCATCCCCGGCAACGTAGCGGGTACAACTGCTTTCACCTACAGCGTTAGCGACGGATTCGGGACAATTCCGGGCGTAGGTACTATCACCGTTCAAATCTTGCCGGCTGATAGCGGGCCTAACAATTTGGTTGGGGGTTCTTTGCCGGACAATTTGAACGGTTTGGAGGGCAGCGATACTATTGATGGTCAAGGCGGCAACGATACGATTAACGGCGGTTTGGATAATGACGTGATCGTAGGTGGCCTCGGCGCAGATACCATGACGGGAGGCGGCGGCAGTAATCAATTCCGCTATACCAGCCCTGCACAAGGTGGGCCAGCTTTTGATGCGGCTTCTTCGGCGGCGATCGAGGCTGCGATCGCGGCGGGCGGATACGATGTGATTACTGATTTTAACGGTCTCGGTGTGCCGATCGCCGATCAGTTTAATTTTGCCCCCGGATTTGCGAATCTCAGCGGTAACACCCAAGTTCTGCTGAATGTGCAGACAACTGTTTCTGCAAATATTCTGGGAGGAACTGCTTTCTTGTTTGCCTACGATTCCGGCGGCAATACTTACATTATTTATGACGGCAATGGCAATAACGTCACCGGCAGCGATTCTCGCATTTTGGCGAAGTTAAATGGTGTAACTGGGGTTTCTGCTCTTTCGGAATTTGACTTGACGTTTATCTAGGAAGATAAGAGGTTTGAAACCGCAGATAAACGCAGATAAATGTCTATTTTTTGGGCAGTTTATCTGCGTTAATTTGTGTTTATCTGTGGTGAAAACTTAAATCTGATTATCTTCAGAAAAAAGTCCCAACAAAGGCCAGAGAATAACACCGAATTTTGACAAAAATTAGAGGTTTGAAACCGCAGATAAACGCAGATAAACGCAGATTTTGTTGGCCGTTTATCTGCGTTAATTTGCGTTCATCTGCGGTGAAAAATTAAATCTGATTTTCCTCAGAAAAAAGTCCCAACAAAGGGCCGAGAATAGCGCCGAAAACAAAGCCGCCGGCGTGGGCCCAGTAGGCAACTCCCCCGGATTCCATGCCGACACTTGCCGGGGCATTCAAGGAAGCCAGGCCGCTCAATGCTTGCTGTGCAAACCAAAATCCTAGAAAGAAGAAAGCGGGGACTCTGACGGTGGTAATGAAGATTCCCAAGGGCAGCAGTGTCAAAACTTTGGCTTGGGGATATCTGAGAATATAAGCTCCCATCACGCCTGCGATCGCGCCGCTAGCACCTAGGGACGGAATGGCTGATGCTGAGGAAAAAAACCACTGAGTTAGTGATGCTAAAACGCCGCAAGTAAGGTAAAATATTATAAATTTGACGTGTCCTAAACGGTCTTCTACGTTGTTGCCAAAAATCCACAAAAATAACATATTGCCGGCAATGTGGAGAAAGCCTGCGTGCAGGAATTGGGAGCTAATTAGCGTCGTCCATTCGGGAAATGGCGAAACTGGCAGAGACACCCGACACATATTGCTTAACTGGCAAGGAACTACTGCCCAAGAGTAGAAAAATTCCGTTAATTGTCGATCGCCCAAACTGAGTTCGTACAAAAATACTAATATGTTTGCCGCAATCAGCCCGTAGGTGACGTAGGGAGTGATAGTAATGGGATTTTCATCGCGTAAGGGAACCACAGCCTTTTTTTCCTCATCAAAATATTGGCAACACAGTAGCGCATTTATAGCCCAGGTGTCTCCTATCTAAAGGAAGAGGGAACAAGTCAATCGATTTTAGATTTTAGATTGTAGATTTTAGATTAAAGAATTGAATAATTGAATAATTATCGATTTTAGATTAAAGAATTAAAGAATTAAAGAATTAAAAAATTGAAGAATTGAAGAATTGAAGAAAGCGACTTGACGGATGTATCCGGGGGCTGGTTATCGGATACTATATTTTTTATTTCTGCACGGATGAATCCGGGGGCTTGTTCCGCCCCCGAATCCCGCAAGCTGCCTTGAAACCCGCCGTTTCCCGCTGAAACAAAAATAAAACCCATTTAATAAAACCCTCCACCTTGCAGTTAATTGAATATCTGCTTTTTAGTGTTGGGTTTTATTTTACCGCAAAGGCGTATATGGTAGGATTGCAGATCAAGTTTGTAGTTGCGATATTGGTGCAGGTTTTCACATCTCAACAAAACTACAAACTTATTTATCCCCTTGCTGATTACATTTTTACAGCAGGGCTAGTCGAAGGTTTAGGCGACTTAATGTCCTGGGAAACTGCACGGGCACGGAAGAGTTTAGCAACGGCTTGCTCGCACTTGGACAAATCCGCTTCTATCTCTGTAAAAATGGCAGTTGATACCGGATCTGTGAACTTCGCCCGCAGGTGGTTGAGATCGACAACACCTGTCTGCAAATCGCCGAGGGTACTCCGCAGCAAGAAAGTTTCATCGGTTCCTTGCATTGAAGATTTTAATTTAGCGTATTTGTCAGCAATTTGGGCGGGAATTGAGGGTTTTTCGCCGAAATCGTTGAGGCGGTTTTCGAGAGCGAGGATGTGTTTCTGTTTATTTTGGATCATTTCCGTCAGGAGCGATCGCAAATCGGCATCTCCGGTTTTTTCCGCATAATGTTGAAAGGCTTCGCAAGCATAACGTTCCCCTGCAAGGGCGGTATTCAAACCTTTAACAATGTCGCCTTGTGTGGAGCCGCCCCAAGCATTAGCTAATTTCCACCATTCTGCATTTGTGTCAGTTTCTTCTGGTAAACCGACTTCTTTTCCGCCGTAACCGAGGCGAGCCAGAATTGCAGTGGTAAATATTGCTAAATCTCCGGGTTGGCGGGAAGTAATCAAGTTGCCGTCAACGACTAAAGGTTCGTTAATGTAGTTAGCTCCGGCATTGATCATGTCGGTTTTAATTGCCAAGAAACCCGTCGCATTTTTGCCTTTGAGCGCGTCGGCTTCAATCAAAAGTTGCGGGCCGTGACACACAGCAGCGACGATTTTTCCTTGCTGCATCGCTTCTTTGACAAACCGCACTGTATTGGGATTTGTCCGCATGGTATCGGGAGCCATACCGCCGGGAATTATCACTGCATCGAATTCTGCTGCTACTGATTCAGTTGTAGTTCCGTCAGCTTGCTGGGAAACTTTACCATTTTTCCCGGCATACTTTTCGTTGGTACGGGAACCGAGGACAACTACTTCAAATCCTGCTTGTTTTAAGCCGTTGTAAGGAACTAGAAATTCGGAATCTTCCACTCCATTTTCGATGAGTATGGCAACTCGTTTGGTGTTGGTGCCGTTATCTGCTGTCATAATAATCAGTTTCCTTTAAGTTAGCATTTTGTTTAAATTTAATTCATTTCTTGGTGTTTTCGCGTCTTGCTAAGGTTATAAATTGGTTGGTGGCACAATGTGCGAGGTGAGTCTTTGGAGGTAGGCTTTTGTGTATTAGCCGCACGCTACAATTTTAACCAAATTGCAAAAATCCTGTTAATCAAATTTTTGGACGGGCTAGAAGCCCATCCCACAAAATTTTTTGATTTTTGGACGGGCTAGAAGCCCATCCCACAAAATTTTTTTCTTGTGGAACGGGCTTTGAGCATCGTTCAAATCATAGCCTCAATGCAAGTAAGAAGCGCCATTAATGTCGATCGTTGTCCCGGTAGCGTGCTGGGCTAAACCAGAGGCTAGAAAGGCGATTACATTGGCGACATCTTGAGGAGGAGCGATTTTGCCGATCGGGATATCGCGCACAATCTCTGCTTCGCCAAACTCCCGAATAAACTGATTAGACATTTCCGTACTGACAAATCCCGGTGCAACAGTAAAAGCCAAAATATTCTCAGCAGCGAATCCTCTAGCAATGCTGCGAGTCAAAGAAACGATCGCACCTTTTGATGCAGCATAGTGCAGATAATTCGGGTCATCGCCGCGAAAAGCAGCGCGACTTGCTATATTAATAATTGTACCGCCATTGCGAGTTTTAAAATGCAGAATTGCTTCCCGGCACAAGTCGGCGACAGCAACTAAATTAACTTGTAGAGTTTGCTGCCAAGCTGACGACCAAACATCAAAATCGTCCTCTATCCCCGCTGACTGCATAATCCCAGCATTGTTAACTATAATATCAATATGACCGCGCCATTTTAAAGCATCTTGCCACAAACTATAAGCCGCCTTTGGTAACATCAAATCAGCAGCTAATAAATAACATTGATCGCCCGCCACACTTGCTGCTACCGATTCCGCCGCTTGCTGACTGCGAAAGTAATGCAAAATCACCTCAGCCCCAGCATTAACCAGAGTCCGAACCGTCGCTGCACCAATGCCTTTCGAGCCACCCGTTACTAAAATTACCTTTCCAGTTAAATCAATCATTTTTCCATCTCTATCTTTTCTCTTTCTCTGCGCCCTCTGCGCCCTCTGCGGTCAAAAAAAAATAAATCCCCTTCACAAACGAAAGAGAATTGCTACATGATACAGCACATTCCATCTAATGTGTATGTAATTTCCTCATGCTGATGGATATCTGCCATAGACCTCCCAACAACTTCCAGATCCTTTCCCCTGTTGGTTTCTATTGGAGATATAGCCACTCCCTACAGCACTATAGCTTCTTTGTCCTTAAACTCAATAACTAAACGGGATTCGGGAGCAGAGGTAGAATTAACTCCATAACTTGGTCATACTGAAAGTTATTGACACAATCAATTAGCGCACTGGAAAGGGTTGATTGAGATGCGGGAATTTGTTTGATTAGCTCGTTCATGACTTCAAAATCAACATCGTAGGCAGCTTGATACATTTCTTCTAACCACTGAGAGGACATCACGGCTAGCTCTTCTGGAGATAAATAATCAACAAATAGTTTTTGGGAATCTTTTCCTACAACTGTGTAGATGTACTCTACTCCCAAGTGTTGAGCGAGTTTGTCAAAGACGATCCCTTCCTGAAATGGCTTGCTCATAAAGTCGTCACAACCAGCCATAAGAGCTTTCTCTCGCTCTTCTTCAAAAGCACTGGCAGTTAAAGCAATAATGACAGTCTCTTGTCCATGAGGGTGTTCTCTAATGCGTTTAGTAGCTGTGTAGCCATCCACGATCGGCATTCGTAGATCCATCCAAATCAGGTGTGGGGACCAACTTTCCCACAGGGATAGTGCTTCAACTCCCTGTGTTGCTTCGCGCACCTCAAAACCGACTGAGGTAAGGAGTTTGACCAATAAGCGGCGATTTTCCTCTACATCTTCAACCACAAGGATGCGGTAAGTTGGTTGTCCTGGAGCTATACCAATCACTCTTTGTTTAAGCAATTCTGAGGCAAGGCAGACTGCTTGAGGTAACTGTACCCCAACTTCAAAGTAAAAAATGCTGCCCTGATTCAATATGCTTTGAACCCGAATCTGACTACCCATGAGTTGGACAAATCTTTGGCTGATAGCTAGACCTAGACCAGTACCTTGATTCAATTTATTCCCAGCTTCAGCTTGCACGAACGCCTTAAATAAGCTGTCAACTTCTCTTGGAGCAATTCCCACTCCAGTATCCTCAATTTCAAAACATAGGCGACAGGACGTTTGGTCGCTCTGTTCTGATCTCACTCGTAAGGTAACGCTTCCTTGATTAGTAAACTTAATCGCATTACCGAGCAGATTGACTAAGACTTGATAGAGTTTTTTCTCATCGCTATGCACAAATTGGGGAAGATTGGGTTCTCGCTCGACAATTAGTTTCAATCGTTTCAATTGGGCTTTAATTTGGAACATTTCTTCAATAGAATTCAGCCAACTTTTTAGATCAAAGTCAGAAAGATAGAGTGTCATCTGTCCGCTTTCAATTTTGGATAAATCTAAAATGTCGTTAATCAATTCCAATAAATGTTCGCCGCTACGATTGACGATCGCCAGATCTTGTTGGAGTTCGGGAGTCAGAGCAGGATCGTAACTCATCAATTGCGTAAATCCCAAAATAGCATTCAGAGGAGTACGGAGTTCGTGGCTCATATTGGACAGGAACATACTTTTGGCTCGGTTGGCTGTTTCTGCTGCTTCTTTAGCTTGCTGAAGTTCCAACTCGGCTTGTTTGCGATCGCTAATGTCAATTAAATATCCCAACATTTCCACGGGTCTACCTGCAGGATCTCGAATTAGTCTGAGGTGATTGAGCATCCAGCGATCAACCCCATCTGAGCGACGCATACGGTATTCATGGAAATAAAAATCATTGACGAATGGATTGGCTAAGCCATTCAGCACTCGTTCTACATCATCTGGGTGTAAGTTATGCACCCAAAATTCACCATTTCGTAAAAACGCAATGCTTTCATAGCCCAATACCTCTTTGACATTTTCGCTGATGAACGTTGCTCGATAATCGCCATCAGGTTTACAGCTAAAAATCACGACTGGGCTGTAGTTCAGGAGAAAGTTGAGGCGATTTGTGGTAGCTTGCAAGGCTTGCTCAGCCAGTTTTAGCTCTGTCACATCCTCGTGAACGGCAACATATACGGTTCCGTATTCAGGATGCTCAAACATGGATGTATGAACCCTGCACCAAAAAAGGTTTCCATCTTTTTTCTTATTGTAGACTTCATATTGTGCTTCTCCTTTCTGCTCAATTTGAGTGACAATATCTAGAACGCTTGCGTCTGGTGTAAGCTCTGTATCGACGTAATTTACTATACCAACAGATTGACCGGCGAGTTCACCCTCTGCATAGCCAAACATCGCATCAAATTTGGGATTGGTGTAGACGATCGTCAGATCTGATGCTTTGACTAAACACACTCCACCTGCCATGTTATGCATAATAACACTCTGAAGCTCTAGCGTCTTTTGAGCTTCTTTTCGAGCGGTAATGTCTTGAATTTGAGAAATAAAATGCAGTGGATTTCCCTGTTCATCTTGTACTAGCGATACATCAAGAAGACTCCAAACTATATTTCCTTGTTTATGGAAATACCGTTTTTCTATTTGGTAATTTGAAATTGTTCCTGCTAATAGCTGATGTACATAACTAAGATCCGCGTCTAAATCATCAGGATGCGTAATGTCTTGGAAAGTTAACGCTAACAACTCTTCTGAGGAGTAGCCAATAATCGGAAATAAGGCAGGATTGACTTTAACCCAGTGCCCATCAAGTGAAACGATCGCCATTCCAATTGACGCATTTTCAAACGCATTGCGAAACTGCTCTTCACTGTTTCGTAAAGCCACCTCAATTTGTTGGCGTTCGTTTTCAGCCCGCTTGCGCTCGTTGATCTCATTCTCTAAGGCTTGATTTGCCGCAATAAGTTGAGCTGGACTAGGTAAAGCTAAGGCTGATGGAATTAAAAACACTAGCTCAGATGCAGTATATATAGAAATCAGAGCAGTAATAGCTTTAATTCCTCCAGAAAGCCAATAAGTAGGATACCAAAGCGTCCAAATTTCCATGATATGAGTTGTACCACAGGCAATTATGAAGGCGCTAAACAGAAAAACTACTTTCGGAAATGGAGTATCTTGGCGCTGTCCCACAAAGTAGATTAGCATGATTGGGATGGAGTAGTAAGCTAAAGCGATTAAACCATCGGATAAAATATGTAATCCTACTAAGTTTGTTTGCCAGAGATAGCAGTGACCATGAGGAATTAATCCTCCACTTGAAAAAAATTGTGTAATCATACCTCACCTGCATTATTCATGAGTGCTGAAGTGCTTAGCGATTGAGTTCTGCCATTGCCCGCTTGATCGTCGAAGTCCTACCGGGAAAACCACTTTTGAGTAGGGAGATGTCAAATTGCCAACCCAGCAGCACGAGACATCCGATCGCAATGACGAGTAGATTTGCCCTGTAAGAAATGTGGTTGTTCATAAATCGGCTGCTTGGGTTAAAAAAATATTCTCCTGATGTTACGCGAAACGAAGAAGGGCAACCACGGGGGGATTATCCCTACCTGAACAAGTCAGATTTTGTAGGGGGCTGTGCCACCGTGCCAGTCCTAGAACTCTGCGATCGCAGGACTTCTTTCTGCGTAAAGTGAGTTTATAACCTAATAATTCAACTATACTCTTATTCATAGGCTTATAATCCTCTGGCAAGAAACTAGGGAAATTAGTATGATTGTCGATAGAACTAGCGATAGAGTTAGCGATCGAGCTACAAACTACCGAGGCAATATTTTAATTGTTGACGATTTGCCTGATAACCTGCGTCTTCTCAGGGATACTTTGAGGGCAGAGGGTTATAAAGTTCGCAGTGCCACGACAGGTGCAATGGCGCTCAGAGCCGCCCAATCTCCATCGACGGAGTTAATCTTACTAGATATTAAGTTGCCCGATCAGGATGGCTATGAAGTTTGCCGACAATTAAAATCTGATGAGCGCACCGTAGACATTCCAATAATTTTTTTGAGTGCGCTAAATGAAACTTTTAATAAGGTGCAAGGGCTGGCTGCGGGCGGGGTAGATTATATTTCTAAGCCATTTCAAGTCGAAGAAGTATTAGCTCGTGTCGAAACCCACTTAACTATCGGAAGGCTGCAAAAAAGACTCCAAAATCAGAATTTACGTCTATTGATAGAAATTGAAGAACGGCAACGTCTCGAAGAATCTCTCTTTGCCGAAAAGGAATTGGCTCAAGTGACACTGCAATCCATTGGCGATGCGGTCATTACTACTGATGCCCAAGGTAATGTGAGATTTTTCAATCCTATAGCTGAGCGACTGACAGGCTGGAAGGCTCTTGATGTTCAAGGAGTTCATTTCTCTACAGTCTTTCTAATTGTTGATCAAGTAACGCGAGAGCCAGTAGAGAATCCTATAGACAAGGCTCTATTAGAGGAGCGAATTGTGAGCTTAGCTAACAATACTATTCTGATTGCCCATGATGGAACAGAGTATCCCATTGCTGACTCGGCAGCACCAATTCGAGACCGCCAAGGTCAAATAATCGGGGCAGTCATCGTCTTTCATGATGTTACTGAATCGCGCTATCTCACCCATCAACTCTCTTGGGAAGCGAATCACGATGCCCTGACGGGTTTAATCAACCGTCGAAGATTTGAGCAGTACCTAGTTGAGGCGATCGCCTCTGTTAAAGATAGCAATCACCAGCACGCTCTCTGTTATTTAGATTTAGATCAGTTCAAAGTCGTTAACGATACCGTAGGTCATCTTGCTGGCGATGAGCTACTGCGCCAAATCAGTGCACTTATTCAAAAGGGAGTCCGTGCTAATGATATGCTGGCTCGCTTGGGAGGTGATGAATTTGGTATTTTGCTCACTCAATGTTCGCTCTCTCAAGCAACCCAGATTGCGGAAAACCTCAAAGACCTAGTGCATCAGTTTCGGTTTATTTGGAATGGCAAAATCTTTATTATCGGAGTCAGTATTGGAGTTGTTGTTATTGACCAAACAAGCCAAGATTTGATGGAGCTTCTGGGAGCGGCTGATGCAGCTTGTTATGCGGCCAAAGCCAGAGGGCGCAACTGTGTTCATATTTATAGTCTAGATGATAGCGAACTAATTAAACAACGTGGTGAGAGGCAGTTGGTTTCCAAAATCAGTCGAGCGCTGGAAACCAATCGTTTTTGTCTCTACTACCAAAAGATTGTCTCTATTACCTCTAAACCATTAGTAGAGCATTATGAGATTTTGATCAGAATGCTGGACGAAAATGGAAAAATAGTATCTCCAAATGAGTTTATTCCCGCCGCCGAGCGTTACGGCTTGATAACTGAGATCGATTGTTGGGTAATCGAAAAATTTTTCTCGAACTATCACAAATTGCCGGAGAAAGATGTTCTTAGTCAAGGCTTGTATACGATCAATCTTTCTGGGGCTAGCATTAGTAACAATCAGTTTCTGAGGTTTTTAATCGAACAATTTTTTCGATACAAAGTCCCCCCACAAACCATTGGTTTTGAAATCACGGAAACCGCAGCGATCGCCAACTTTGAGCAAGCCAGATATTTCATGAGCGAACTCAAAAAGATTGGGTGTTGCTTTGCTTTAGATGATTTTGGCAGTGGGTTGAGTTCCTTTGCTTATCTGATGAATTTACCAGTTGATTATCTAAAAATTGATGGTAGTTTTGTCAAGAATATTAGTCATAATTTGATTTCTCAAGCGCTCGTTGAAGGCTTTAATCGTATTGCCCATGCGATGAATCTGGAAACTATAGCTGAGTTTGTCGAAGACGAGACTATCTTAGAAAAATTGCGGGAGATTGGAGTAGATTATGCTCAGGGTTATGGAATCGCCCGCCCCGTCCCTATTAATTTTAATCGCTAGCCATCGCACTCAGCCAGCGAACCCATTGACTCACGCCTGCGTCCAGTCTGGCGGCCTTCAAGAAAGTCGATCGCCCGCTGCTACAAGGCTGCCTCAATTTACTATGTCACATTTAGATGGAATGTGCTGTAATTGTAAAGGATTGAGTGTTCTATTGGAATACGGTTCACTTAAGACAGATCCCCCCTAACCCCCCTTAAAAAGGGGGGGACAAGAATGCCCTCAAAGTCCCCCTTCTTAAGGGGGATTTAGGGGGATCTCCGGGGTATAAATAGTGTTAAGTGAACCGTATTGTGTTCTATTGGAAATACACCTAAAAATTTGCCATGAAAGCAGTTGCGTTCGATCGCTACGGTTCAGCCGAGGAATTGCAATACCGAGAGTTGGAAAAGCCGATCGCCAAATCCAACGAATTGTTAGTCAGAGTTCGCGCTAGCAGCGTCAATCCCGTAGACTGGAAAATCCGGCAAGGACACCTGCAACTATTGACAGGATTTAACTTTCCTCGAATTGTCGGTTCAGATATATCAGGAGTTGTCGTAGAAGTCGGCCGGGAAGCCACCAAATTTCAACCAGGAGATGAAGTTTATACCTTCTTAAATCCCATGAATGGCGGTGCTTGTGCCGAATACGCTGTCGTGCCAGAATCGATGGCAGCAATTAAGCCTAAAAACATCACCCATGAAGAAGCAGCAGCAGTGCCGATCGCAGGTTTAACTGCTTTGCAAGCGCTGAGAGATTTGGGTGAAATTCAAGCGGGGAAAAAAGTATTGATTAACGGCGCTTCCGGCGGAGTCGGCACTTTTGCCGTGCAAGTTGCGAAAGCAATGAACGCGGAAGTGACGGGAGTTTGCAGCGCCAAAAATAGAGATTTTGTCAAGGGTTTGGGAGCCGATTTTGTCCTGGATTACGCAGAGATTGACTTTACTCAACAGCCCGAAAAGTATGATATCATCTTGGATGCTGTCGGCACAAAAACATTTGCTGAATGCGAAAAAGTGATGCAAGCCGAGGGAATTTATATATCGACTTTACCAAGTTTCGAGAACCTAGCACCGATGTTGATGAGCTGGTTTATATCGGGTAAAAAAGCTAAATTAATTGTCGCCAATGCCAACACCAGCGATTTAGGGGCTTTGCGGGAGTTAATCGAATCCGAGCAAGTTGAGCCGATTGTCGATCGCACTTACAGCTTACAAGAAGTAGCAGCAGCCCACGCTTACAGCGAAACGGGCCGCGCGATCGGTAAAATTGCGATCGCCATTGACGGTTAAAAAAACTATGTTTGACCAACACGACTCAGACATTATATATCTTACGTGGCAAGGGTTAGCCCAAAATTGCGCGGTTGGAGTTACAGTAAAAAGGGCGATCGACCTTAACTCAATACGCTTGGGTTAAGCCCGATCCCCCCTAACCCCCCTTAAAAAGGGGGGGACAAGAGTGATCTCAAAGTCCCCCTTCTTAAGGGGGATTTAGGGGGATCTCCGGGAAATAAACAGTGTCAACCCAACCGTATTGGAACTTAACCCGGAAACCCGGTTTTTGCACTCACCTACCTCCAAGACTAATAAACGTAAAACTTAAATAAAATCCAAAATCCCTATGACTGTGCCCTCAGACTTGGAGACATCCGAACAAAATTCCGACAACAACCTCGAACAAGTTAGCGCGGAAAATAGCATTACACCAGTCGCAGACGATTTCATTGGTTCCCGCAATCTCGAAAACGAATTTCTAGACGAACTTCCCGACGAAGTTGAGATGTCTTTATTCGACCATTTAGAAGAATTGCGACAGCGACTTTTTTACTCACTAATTGCCGTAGCAATAGGTGTAGTTGGTTGCTTTTTGACAGTTAAGCCGATCGTGCAACTGCTAGAAGTACCGGCAGGGCCCGTGAAGTTTCTGCAACTAGCTCCTGGCGAGTATTTCTTTGTTTCTATCGAAGTAGCGGGATACTGCGGTTTGCTAATTGCAAGTCCGTTTATTTTTTACCAAATAGCGCTATTTGTGCTACCAGGTTTGACTCGCAAAGAACGCGGGTTGCTAGGGCCCGTATTTTTGGGTTCGAGTTTCCTATTTTTGGGCGGGCTGGTATTTGCTTACATCGCTCTGATTCCGGCGGCGTTGAACTTCTTTGTTACCTACGGGGCGGATGTTGTAGAGCAATTATGGTCGATCGACAAATACTTCAAATTTGTGCTGTTGTTAATGTTCAGCACGGGTTTAGCTTTTCAAATCCCGATTGTCCAAGTATTGTTCGGTGTTTTGGGCATAGTTTCTTCCAACCAAATGCTATCCGGTTGGCGTTATGTAGTCTTGGGAGCGGCGGTTTTGGGAGCGGTTTTAACGCCTTCTACTGACCCTTTAACGCAAAGTCTTTTAGGAGGTGCGGTGCTCGCTCTTTACTTTGGCGGCGTTGGTTTGGTGAAGCTTTTAGGGCGCTAAAAGAGATAGATAATATCAACTCTTGGCTAAATACTTCCTTTATCTCTTAGTCCGCAGAGGCGGACTTTGTTTGTGTAGTAGCGGTTTCAACCGCCGAACTATCGAACCATAAAAAATATAGAGATGCGATCGCCCGCGCCTCTATAATTACTAAAAGTTAAAATTTCACACCAAAGTTTTGTCAAAACTTTGACTACATTCGGAACTGTTCGACTTCTGGAGTGTAGCCGATCGGCAAAATGTAATCGAGATTCTCGTGGGGACGAGCAATTATGTGATACGATAGCAACTTTCCGCCATCGACCTTTTTAACTGATTCAATTCCAGCAGCAACGGCTGCTTGGACTTCAGAAATATCTCCTCGAACTATAATTGTCCAGTAAGCACGGGTTATCTTTTCATAGCGAACTAAAGTAACTCGGGCTGCTTTCACCATTGAGTCTGCAACTTCTACGGCAGCGGGAAATCCTAAGACTTCAACCATTCCAACTGCAACACCCATTACAACATTCTCCTAAATTTCACAAGATATCTGACACTCATTGTATGTGAAATTGTTGACAGAAATTGGTTCCGATGATTTTGGTAAGCTAGAAATTCGATCGCCCTAAATTAAGCAGCCCCAAAGGTTGTTGTCGCACTTCCATCCTACGGTATGGTACGCCGGAAAGCCTGCAATACAAGAGTTTGAATCTAAAAAACTGCGGAAATTAGTTGGGCGATAGCTTGATTTTTTACCGCCTGTATCTCTGTTAACAGCTTCGCATCACGATGCTTGGGACTTTGAACCCGAAAAATTGAGTCCCGGTTAGACATAAAACTTTACACGCCACGAGATGGGCAACGGACAACGGACAACTATCAACGGACAACTGACAACGGACAACGGACTCAAAACTCGTCTAGCAACCACTCCGAGGCTCTTTCACCCAAATCTAGGGGAACGCTGACAGCTTTGCCCAAGCGCGGGCGATCGCGAGTAGTCACGATGTATTCTCTCACCTGTTCCGTGCTGCCCCAGCCGTTGAGGTAATTGGCCACCGCATCCAAATGCTCGAAATAATCAGCCTCCGTCATCGGAAAAGACGCCTGTTCTAGATATTTCCACATAACTTGCACAAAAATCTTGCCCCGCGTTCGCCGCAATCTGATATCGTAAGACTTTCCCCATTTTTCTAGCAGTAGCTGGTGTAAATCCTTGCCCGTCATGGTTGCTCCTGAGTTAATCCATTAAACAATAAAAGACAAAGTTCAAAAAATGTAATAATACTCTAATAAAGGCTGGAAGGCGCATTCTTAAAAGGAATTTTCGCGGCCTGAAATTTGTGCTAGCAGATTAACGGCAATTATCCCAGTTGTCTGCACGTACAGGTTCGCTAACAGCTAACAAACAAACGTAACTTAAAACCGTAAAGGCAGGTCATGGCTCAATCTTCTGCTGGAAATCCCGATGTTCCCGATATGGGGCGTCGCCAATTTATGAATTTGCTGACGTTCGGTACAGTCACAGGTGTGGCACTGGGCGCACTCTATCCCGTTGTCCAGTATTTTGTTCCTCCGTCGAGTGGGGCTGCCGGTGGCGGTGTCACAGCTAAAGACGCTTTGGGTAACGACATCATCGTTAGCACATATTTGACTTCGCACCCGGCGGGCGATCGTACTTTGGCCCAAGGTCTCAAAGGCGACCCCACTTATCTTGTGGTGAAAGAAGACTTATCTATCGCCGACTACGGCATCAATGCAGTCTGCACTCACTTGGGTTGCGTCGTGCCTTGGAATGTTAGCGAAAACAAGTTTATCTGTCCTTGTCACGGTTCTCAATACAACAATGAGGGCAAAGTGGTACGCGGCCCCGCGCCTTTGTCTCTGGCCCTAGCCCACGCCACTGTCGCAGATGACAAGATTGCTTTTACCACTTGGACAGAAACAGATTTCCGCAACGGCGAAGAACCTTGGTGGTCTTAGTTGTTAGTCATTAGTCATTAGTTAGCAGTTAGCAGTTAGTAGTTAGTAGTTAGTAGTTAGTAGTTAGTAGTTAGCAGTTAGCAGTTAGTTTCAATAACCAATAACCAACAACCAACAACCAACAACTAATAACTAATAACCAATAACCAATAACCAATAACCAATAACTAATAACCAATAACTAATAACTAATGACCAATGACCAATGACCAATGACCAATCACTAAATTGTCTGACCTTTGAGATTGAATACTCTAATGCCACAAACTAATTTATCTGCGATATTTCGCCGCAGTGTCGAGACGATCGCCAAAACTGCCTTAATTGCGATCGCCACCGCCGCATTTTTCCTCACCAGCGATATCGCACTTCCCCAAGCAGCATTTGCTTACCCTTTCTGGGCCCAGGAAACAGCACCCGCTACTCCCCGCGAAGCCACAGGCCGCATTGTTTGCGCCAACTGCCACCTCGGTGTAAAACCGACTGAAATTGAAGTTCCACAATCTGTTTTGCCGGACACAGTTTTTGAAGCTATTGTCAAAGTTCCCTACGATACTAACGTGCAGCAAGTTGTCGGCGACGGCAGCAAAGGCGGCTTGAACGTAGGCGCAGTTGTGATGTTGCCCGAAGGTTTCAAGATTGCTCCCGCTGACAGAATTCCCGAAGAAATGAAGGAAAAAGTCGGCGGTCTTTACTTCCAACCTTACAGCGAAACCCAAGAAAATATTGTTTTAGTGGGCCCGCTGCCTGGTGAACAATACAAAGAATTGGTATTCCCTATTTTGTCGCCAAATCCTGAAACTGACAAGTCAGTTCACTACGGCAAATATCTAATTTATGTCGGCGGCAACCGGGGTCGCGGTCAGCTTTATCCTACAGGTGCTAAGAGCAACAATGCTTCTTATAATGCTTCGGTAGCTGGCACCATTTCTAAGATTACCACACTTGAAGATGGTGGTTATGAAGTGACAATCCAACCAGCAGAAGGTGCAGCGGTTGTTGATACAATTCCCGCAGGCCCAGAACTGATTGTTACTGAAGGACAAACAGTTGCTGCCGGCGAACTTTTGACGAACAATCCTAGTGTGGGCGGCTTCGGTCAAAAAGATGTAGAAATTGTGCTGCAAAGTGCAGGTCGAGTTAAAGGATTGATGGCTTTCGTGGCTATAACCATGCTGGCTCAAATCATGCTGGTTCTCAAGAAGAAACAGGTCGAAAAAGTTCAAGCTGCTGAAATGAATTTCTAAGCGGGACTTTGATTAGTTGGGTAAGGTGCTCTGTGCACACCCAACTATTAGGTAAGTAGGGCGGGTATTCCCCGCCTTATTCTTTGATAAATAACCAGTAAAATAATGTTAATTGATGAGAAAATAGTTGAAGTAGGCTCGCTGAAATGGTTTTATCGGGAAACAAATCCGATTAACGAAACTGAGAAACCGCCCGTACTGCTGCTGCACGGTTTGCCGTCCCAGAGTTTTACCTGGACTGTAATGATGCCGGATTTGGCGGCACAGGGATTTAGATCGATCGCCCCAGATTGGGTGGGTTACGGGCGATCGACAAAACCAGACAAGCGCGACTTTGCCTACACTCCCGATGCTTTTGTTGACGCCCTCGCTGGCTTTATTCAAGCTATAGAATTAGACCGATTTTACCTCGTTGTCCAAGGATTTTTAGCATCTGTCGGCATTCAATACGCTTTACGAAATCCCGATAAAATAGATCGTTTAGTGGTCATAAATACACCAATTTCAGCAGATATCAAATTGCCTTGGAAAATGCAGCAGTTGGGGCTGCCTTTTATTGGCGATATGATCACCCAAGACCCACTTTTGGTGGACAGAACCCTCGAAGGCGGAAGTCGCATCAGAGTATTAGACAAGGATTTAGATGTTTACCGCCGCCCGTTTTTGAAGAGTTCGGATGCAGGTCGATCGCTGATGAATACTGTCCGCAATATTCAATTGCCGCAGTCAATGGCCGAAATTGAATCCGGCTTGAAAGGATGGACTCGACCAACTTTATTTGTCTGGGGTTTGACAGATCCTTGGCTGAGTGTTGAACCAGTTCAAAAGCTAGTCGGTTCCTTGGAAAATGCAGAGTTAGTCACACTGGAACAAGCGGGGCATTATCCTCAAGAACATTGGTCAGAAAAAGTTGGAAATGCTGTGATCACTTTTCTGCGCCGCCAGGAGGTAAAATAATATTTTGTACATAACTCTCGGTGCTAGGTCAGTGAACCAGCTCCTCGCCGAGCTGCATTCCCAGCCTCTTCCTGAGAACGAGAAATCTAAAATCTAAAATCTAAAATCGATATGACTCGTCCCCGTTCATTTTTTGCCTTGATGATGGCGTTTTTGATGGCATTTCTGGTTAGTTGCAGCAGTGTCGAAGCAAAAGTTCCAACGACTTACACAGCAGCCCAGACCCAGCAAATTCAGCGCTATGTTCCTAGCCTGACAGAGTTCCGATCGCGCATGGATAAGCTGGGAACCCTAATTCAAAAACGGAATTGGGTTGATACCAGAACTTACATTCACGGGCCTCTAGGCGACTTGCGGAACACCATGAAAACCGTCTCTGCGAGTTTGTTGCCTAGTTCTCAACAACAAGCTGTTGATTTAACTAAGAGTTTGTTTACCGAGTTGGTTAACATTGATCTTGCTGCTAAAGGGCTTGACTATGCAAAAGTCACGGCTAGTTATAAAAAAGCTGTGAATGATTTTGAGAGTTTCTTGCAGCTAATTCCTAAAGCCTAATCACTTTAGATAAGACGGCGGTTGAAACCGCGCCTACACAAACGATGTCCGCCTCCGCGGACTGAAGATAAGACGGCGGTTGAAACCGCGCCTACACAAACGATGTCCGCCTCCGAGGACTGAAGATAATAACGTAAAACTTAATTTTTACTGCGCGTTCTTCAACCCGCGTCGGCGGGTTTTGTTTGTATAGACGCGGTTTCTAACCGCCCTGTCTTCTTCTTCTGTGACATTACTCCGCCCTAAAATGGCAAAGCTTCTAAACCTCACGATTTAGATTTTCTGGTTGTTTCCTTGCGGTTTTTCACCCACTATCTGGATATGTAGTTACCCATATATCCCCGACGCTCTGAGTGCAGCGGACAGTTTCCTTTCCCGACCATCCATCGGTACAAATACAAACCAGTTTATATCGTTTGGAGGCCCCGGCTTATGCCTGACTTTTACTCTCAAGATATCCGTTGTTTGCTCTCGGTATATACATTCTAGCACAAAGCCGTCCTACAAGGACGGGGTTTTAAACCCATTAATTTGATAAAATCTAAAATCTAAAATCTAAAATTGAATGATTCGCGTTGCAATTATTGGTTGCGGTATTATTGGTGCTTCGATCGCCTTTGAACTAAGTAAATCCCCCGAACTAAAAGTCACTGTATTTGACAAACAGCCGCCTGCACAAGGTTCTACTGGCGCGGCACTCGGTGTTTTGATGGGAGTTATCAGCCACAAAACTAAGGGCAGAAGTTGGAAATTGAGGGAAACCAGCCTTCAGCGCTACGAAACTTTGATTCCAGAATTGGAAGCAGTTACGGGGCGAAAAATTCCTTTTAACAAACAAGGAATTTTAATGCTTTGTTCGGAGGGAGAGGATTTAAGTAAGTGGGAAAAATTGATAGCAACTCGCGAGTCTCAAGGTTGGCAATTGGAACTTTGGGATGTGGAACGAGTGCGAGATCGCTGCCCTCATCTCTATTTAAACGATCGCATTATTGCTGCGATTTATTCGCCTCAAGACCGGCAAGTCGATCCGACGGCGCTAACTTTGGCTTTGATTGATGCTGCTGAACGAAATGGGGTGATTTTTGAGTTTGGGGTGGCAGTTGAAGGGGCAGCGATTGCTGCTAGTGGCGAGTTCGATCGCCTAATTGTGGCCGCTGGTTTGGGTTCTGCTGCTGTCACTGCATCGTTAAATCAGTTGGTTGACATTCGCCCGGTGTTGGGACAAGCGCTGCATTTGCGGTCAAAAAATCCTCTAGGAAACCCAGATTTTGCGCCAGTAATTACTTGTGATGACGTTCACATTGTACCTTTGGAAAATCAGGAATATTGGGTGGGGGCGACGGTGGAGTTTTCCGAAAATGGCGGGGAAATTCAGGCGAATGCTGATATGTTGGCGCAAGTGATGGCAAGGGCGATCGCACTTTGTCCGGCCCTAGCAGAAGCTGAAATCCTCAGAAAATGGTCAGGATTGCGCCCGCGCCCGGAAGGGCGGCCGGCCCCAATTATCGAGGCGCTTTCCAGTAACAGCAAGGTTCTCATCGCTAGCGGCCACTATCGCAACGGTGTTCTGCTGGCCCCTGCAACAGCGCGATCGATTCGAGAAATGATTTTGCAATAATTAACAAATGTTAATACAATCAAGATAGCCATTCATATCTTACATCTAAATATGTCCGACAAACCTTTAGCTAAACCGCGCTCTTTGTGGCGAGTAATTTTGCTATCAGCAGTCAGCTTGCTGCTATATTACGGATGGTACAAATGGATTATTCAAGAAGAATTGCGTCGCTATAACGGCAGCGGTTTGTCGGGAACTCTTTGCTTGCTTCCTTTTGTTTTAGGAGTAGCCGTCCCCCAAGCTTTGCGGATATTCGATCCTGACGTTCCCGGATGGTTTGGTTGGTTTTCCTTCCTCGGTATTGCTTGGATTTACATCGTGCAGTTCAAACTTTACAACACAGTTAACGAATTGTACCGCCAAGAGGGAATCAAAGAACCGCTAACTGTTTGGTGGATGTTTGTACCAGGTTTAAATTTAGTTGTCGGCTTACGGCAAATTAACTTTTTGAGCCAGTTTTGGGCGAGAAAACAGGGAATTGAAGTTAAGGATAACTTAGCCGAAAGCATTCCTTTCCTCTCCGCTAACGCATAAATAAATTAAGCTCCAATCGCTGGGCGCTGCGAGTAAATTTCTTCTATAAGCAGGTCACGCAGTTCATCCGCAATGTCCGTGGGAGGGTTGCCTGCGAGGGCGCGTCCAATCAGCCGTTCTGCTTCCCGGAGTTGGACACACTCAATGGCAAGTACGGCGGCACTCCGATGCAGTATAGAACGAGTAGGCTCAAAATCCCATTCGTTTGCCACTAAATCCGCTGCCGCCCGTTCTTTCGCAAAGGCGGCTCTGGTGAGTGCAGTCACTTGGTCGATATCACCGCACTGACGGGCGAGAACGGCTCGATCGACCAGTTCCATTGCTTCGTGGTGAAGGGCTTCTACGGTATGCATTTTTTGACGATCCGTGCTTTGGGAGTACCGCAATTACAGATACATAGCCAGGAGCTACGTCATCTGAAGGGCGGATTTGTTCTAATTTTATCAAAGGAGTTGGGTCTAAAACCCCGTCCTTTTAGGACGGCTTTAATTTATTCCTAAAACTTCTGGCAATTCCAGTAATCGTGGTATACTGCAATAGTCGAGGTTAAACTCCTTTGCCATCGTGAAACGGGACATGAGACACACTTTTAGGCATAAACCGGGGGGCAAAGAGTGGCGAAAACTCTTTAAACAGCTAGAGGCTTAACACAGTCTCAAAACCAGAAAAACCAACTATTCTAGTCTTGTTAAGTAGGGTGGGGCACACCCAAACTCTAGGTCAATATCCTAGTAAGCTTTTGGAGATAGACCCTCTGGGGTGGCTGCGAATCAGGCTCGTTAATTGGTGGAATTCCCACGGTTAAAAGGTTTGAGTATTGCCGAAAGGACGTAACACTTAAAGGTCAGTCGCTGAATTAAGAATCCCCTCGCCTTTAGGCAGGGGAGTGTCAAGTTAACTCGGGCTTGAATAATGCTGTCAGAACCTTTACGAATCCCGGAGACTTCTAAGCGGGCTTTGCGCTGAAATAGCGTGCCTGGATCTTCGAGCGAACCAAGCCAAAAGTCAAAACCTAAGCCTTTACCTTTGACAGAGCGTTCGATGATGGTCAGTCCAGTGAGGTGAGGCATGATGAGCGCCGCGATACCGTAGGCTCCATATTCAGTGGCAACTTCCCGATCGGCGTTGAACCGACGGATAGTATCATCGATCGCATCCCATTGAATTTGGATTTCACAAGGTTGAATCCCCTCGATTGTCAGCTTCACAGGGATAGAGTGTCCTCCATCGTCGAGGCAAACGGCGGCTGCATCTGCACAGATGGCTCCGAAGGTGAGTGACCAGCCTAGACGTTCGGGCTTGTTGTCGCGCAGGTCATTGAGGGAGAGAATTTTAATCGGGTTAAGGTTGGTCATCTTAGGAGATGGCATGGCGATCGCATCTCCAGAATCTTACAGCATATAGTCTTCAGTCATGTTGTTCTTTTAGCGAGTTCACCCGAATTTATGGTTGAAAACCAAAGTATTGGTAAACCCGCCCTTACCCATGACTCTTCACCAGAACCTATTCGGCAAATCCGCAAGAATGAGTTTGAGTTCCAGTTCGTTAACCCGCTTAATTGCTTTAGGAATACTTACCCACTGCCGCTTTCTCTTGCTAGCTTCCGGCCAATTTTCCAGAACAGTTTGTACTTGCAGTAAAAATACTTCTACCTGACAAGTGTAGCCGGACTTTTGATACTCGTAAGTACCCAGCAAATCCGGGAATACTTTACCCAACAAACCTGCTTCTTCCCAAGCTTCCTTGGCGGCGGAATCTTGGGGAGTCATGTCAGGTTCAATTAATCCTTTGGGAATCACCCAGCGCTTGCTAGCCGAAGAAGTAATCAGCATTACTTCAATTTCTCCGTCTTGAATGCGATAGGGAATTACCCCCGATTGATCAACCAGTAAAGCGATTTTTATACTCATGATTTCTGCAATATTTCTGGCTGCAAAAGCTGCTGTAACCTCATGAACTGTTTACAACTAAAAAATAAAAACAGCATCCTAATTTTAGATACTTCCCAAGTTGAGACAGCAATCAAGTGGATAATAAACATATTTGGCTTTTCCTGTCTGTCGAAAATAGGAAATTTCCATGCACTCCCACTGAACAATAATATTATTATAATAACCGCGTGCAATCCTCTACCGACAAGCAGATAAAAGCCGATCGCCAAAATCAGCCTCTATCTGCGCCGGTATGCGGTTTTAGGCCTAATCTTTCTTCCCCTTAGCCTCCAGATTTTCCATCCGACTCTTCAAATCTTGATTATCCTTTTTCACCTGATCTAATTCCTCCCGCAACTGCTTTACCGCTGCATCAGAACCAGCATTTTTCTGCACTCTTTGCACAGCTTCATCAGCCATGCGGCGGACGCGGCCGTCGGGAGTTTGGTCAGCTAAAGAACGCAAAATGCGAATTGCTTTGCGAGTTTGCATTTGTCCTAATCCCGCTACGACACATACTTGAGTCAAGAAAAACGTCTCTTTAGATAATTCTGCCAATCGCTGCAAAATCCGTTCTAAATTGACCTTGGTTTGACCAGTCGAAATTGTGCCCAACGATCGAATTGCCGCCAAGCGCAAAGCTTGCGGAGTACCAACGGCTGTGTATTTCAAAATTAGATTCAGCGCATCTTCAGAAGTTTTCATCTGTGCCAAACCGGAAATAGCACCCGATCGCACAACCTCATTCCAGCCCTGACGCTCTTTCAAAACCAATTTTAACTCTTTTAGTACCTGTTCGTCCGTCGGTTTTTCGTCGGGATTCGCCCCTGCAATCGAGCCCATAGCACTAGCTGCGGCCGCTTCTACATAATAGCTGTCGTCGCCTTTTTCGACGATCGATCTCAGCGCTTTATAAGTTTCGTGAGTTGGGATTTTACCCAGCGCATTTACCACAGCGCGACGAACACGAGCATCTTTATCTTTTAAACCACTTACTAAACCTTCAAAAACTTGGTCGAGTTTAATTTCAACTAACTGACCGGCAACTTCGGCCCGCACTGCCCAGAACGGCTCTTTTTTGAGAACTTCTGACAGCGTTTTCACCGCTTCTAGTCCTCCCTTTTTCGCCAAAGCTTGGGCAGCGTAAATCCGGGAAACCGGGTCTGGATCGAACTGCAACTGAGCTTTTAGTTCGGCAACTCCATACTCTAAAACAACTGTTTTTAAGTATTTATTTCCGACATCAAAACTGATAAATGCGGGCTTCTCTTCTAGGGGGAAATAGAAGCTTTGCTCGCGTTCGGACACTCGGACTGTAAAACTTTTTAGGTTCGGGGTTGAAGATGTCCCACTGTCATCCTCTGCTTCTTTTTCCGGCTTGTAACCGAAGCCGATCGGAATTTTCAAATCGAATACATCTTTGCTGTTGCCGTTGCCATTCTTCCCGTCTTTTACCTGAGTTTGGGTAACAGTCACTTTGGCTAATTTGCTATCGCCGTCCCAGGAATAAGCAACCTTATAATCTGGATGACCGCCGCGATAAACGTACTGGTCAAACAGGAACATCAGATTGCGACCAGTGGCTTTTTCGATCGCCCTGAGCAAATCGATCGTTTCTACAGTTTGGTGAGCGTTATCCCGTACAAAAGTGTGAATTGCTTTGTAAAATAGCTCGTCGCCTAACTCGGCATGAATCATGTGATAGACGCAAGCGCCTTTTTCGTACAAATGGCGATCGTACAATTCAATAGCTTCGCGGTAAACGTGAGTAACAATTGGGCGGCGGTAGCGAGAACTGTCTTCAGCTAAATAATTGCGGGCTTCACTTAACATATAATAAGCCGCGTCTTCTTTGCCGTATTCTTTGTCAGTCCACAGCACCTCTGAATAAGAAGCCATACCTTCTTTTAGCCAAGCATGAGACCAATGTTTAATTACTACTAAATCACCGAACCACTGGTGAGCCAATTCGTGGGCAACTAAGCTTTCAGTGCCGCGATTGTCGAGGGTAGCGCGTTCGTCTAACAAGCACCTATCTGTCAGCAAAGTTGTGGAAGTGTTTTCCATACCGCCGAAGATGAAATCATCGACGCAGACTTGAGCATATTTGGGAAAAGGGTAAGGATAGCCAAATGCTTTAGAGAAGAACTCAATCATTTGAGGCGTTTTGCCCATGCTGCGCTTAGCGTCTGCTTCGCGGCTTCTTTCCACGTAATAATTAACTGGTTTGCCGTTCCATTCGTCTTTGATTTCGGCAAAATCTCCGACGGCTAAGGTCATTAAATAAGTTGGGTGCACCTGGGTTTGCGACCAGTGATAAATTTTATCGTCGCCGTCATTTTTTGTGCTAACTAATTCGCCGTTAGATATTGCAAAAAATTGTTTCGGAACTTGCACTCTAATTTCCGAAGTTGCGAGTTGTCCGGGATAGTCGAAACAGGGAAACCAGAAGCGGGAATCTTCGTCTTCGCCTTGAGTCCAAACTTGTGTTGGTTTGTCTGGATAGTGTTTGTCCGGGCCGACGAAATAGAGACCGCGCTGGGGTTTTTCGACCGAGTATTCGATCGCAATTGTAATTGGTTGGTAAGCTTCTGTTGGTTCGTGTAGTTTAATTTGCAACACTTCGCCATCGCTGTCGAAATTTTGCTCAATTTCGCCGACTTTTACTGATTTAATATTCAGGTTTACAGCATCTAAGGTTAATTTGTCAATACCGCTGCGGACTGGATTGATGCGGATGCTACAAGTGCCACGAAAGCTTTTTTTGGGAATATTCAGCACTAAGTCGAGGAAAATGTGCTCTACTTGACCAGGGCGATCGGGGTTGTAGTGGGGCCTGGCACCGGGCATCTCGAAGGATTTGTGACCGTTTTCAGAATCAAAGTAAGTGTGTGACATTGTGATGGCAAAGTTGTGTGTCGATCGGCGATCGCAGGCAGCAGCGAGGAAAGCTGAACTGCCAGCTTATTCTAGGGTAGCGCGTCCTAGTTGCTGTTGTCGCTAATCTTGTTAAAAATTCGGGCGATCGTTACGGGGATATAAACAATGATTTTTTAGCTACAATATCAGCAAGGCTAATGTCTGCAATCATCAGCCTGCAATTGAAATTCAGAGGGAAATCTGCATGACAGCTACACTATCAGTTCCCAGTGCGATCGCATCTTTGCTGGGCGACGAAGCCGAAGACTTGCTCACCCATCAAGCGAAAGTTTCTAAAGATTTGTTGCACCTGCCAGGCCCGGATTGGGTCGATCGCATTTTCGCTCAAACCGATCGCTCTCCTCAAGTTTTGCGATCGCTCCAGCAACTTTATTCTAGCGGACGCTTGGCGAATACCGGCTATTTATCTATCCTACCAGTAGACCAAGGAATCGAACACTCGGCGGGCGCTTCTTTTGCACCAAATCCCATCTATTTTGACAGCGAAAACATCATCAGACTAGCAATCTCCGCAGGATGCAATGCTGTCGCGACAACGCTGGGAGTTTTGGGTAGCGTATCTCGCAAATACGCGCACAAAATCCCTTTCATTCTCAAACTAAATCACAACGAATTGTTAACTTATCCCAATCAATACGACCAAATAATGTTTGCTTCCGTCGAACAAGCTTGGAATTTGGGAGCCGTTGCAGTCGGAGCCACAATTTATTTTGGTTCCCCAGAATCGACGCGACAAATCCAAGAAGTTAGTCAAGCTTTTGCCCACGCTCATGAGTACGGAATGGCAACAATTTTGTGGTGCTATCTCCGCAATGATATCTTCAAACAAGACAAAGATTATCACACTGCCGCTGATTTAACTGGGCAAGCAAATCACCTAGGAGTGACAATTCAAGCTGACATCATCAAGCAGAAATTGCCCGAATGTAACAACGGTTACGCAGCAGTTGCTAAAGCCGCCGGCGAGAGTTACGGCAAAACCAACAGCCTGGTGTATTCGGAATTGACAACGGATCACCCGATCGATCTAACACGCTATCAAGTGCTAAACTGTTATGCGGGAAGAATGGGTTTAATCAACTCCGGCGGTGCTTCGGGAAAAAACGATTTTGCCGAAGCCATTCGCACCGCAGTAATCAACAAACGCGCTGGCGGCTGCGGCTTAATTTCCGGCCGCAAAACTTTTCAGCGTCCCTTTGAAGAAGGTGTAAAATTGTTCCACGCCATTCAAGACGTTTATTTGTCGTCCGAAATTGCGATCGCCTAATTGATTAATATCAGCCGTAGGGTGTGTCGCCTGCGATAAATCTTTGCCAAAAAATGGACAATCTCATAGCGACGCACCAGCACGGAGCAAGAACTCTTGTAAACAACTCCAAAAATGTATTGTATGAATAATCATTAGAAATATTATAAATCAATACGGTTCACTTAACACTATTTACACCCCGGAGATCCCCCTAAATCCCCCTTAAGAAGGGGGACTTTGAGGGCATTATTGTTCCCCCTTTTTTTAGGGGTCAGGGGGGATCTGTTTTAAGTGAACCGTATTGTATTATAAATTGCAAATTAACTGTAAGATTAATAGTAACCTAACAAATATACAGACAAAATATATAATTTTAAAATGCCCCACAGCCTCGTTTTAAACCTGCTACCAGTTGCACCAATCCCATCCCAATTTTTAACGGGACGGCATCTTCACGCCTTATTTCTCAACCTTGTGAGTGCTGTGGATAGCGATTTGAGCGCGTACCTGCACGACCAATCGAATGAAAAAGCTTTCACTTTAAGCTTTTTCCAAGTAAGCAGAAAAGAGGTTGCCAAAATCAGCACTGCGCCGACACAAAAGAGAGTTTTGCCTGCGGCGGCGCGCCCAATTGTCCCGGCGCTACAGTGGGAACAAAAGCAAGCAATTCGCGAAAATACAGCGATTTGGTGGCGCATTTCTCTGCTGGATGACGGTTTGTTCGATCGCCTAACTGAACTTTGGCAGCAACTGAATTTTGACCGCCCTTGGCATCTTGGCCCGACAGATTTGTACATTACCAATATTTTGAGCCAACCGCAATCAAACCAGCCTTGGGTAAATTTTTGTAGTTACGCCGAATTGTTCGATCGCGCTTCCGACACTGAGCGCCAAATTGCGTTTAGTTTTTGCACTCCTACTAATTTTCGGCAAGGTGTTTACGACAGTGCTATGCCAACTAGAGAGAGTATTTTTGGCAGTTTGGCGAATCGCTGGAGCAAGTACAGCAATAGGGCGATCGAACCTAATTTTATAGAAGCTATTTTCCCTAGTTTCTTCGATATCCGCACAGAAGTTAGTACGGATTCCCGAAGTAAATTTATTGGCTGCGTCGGCGATATTACTTACCGAATTATGGGAGATGTTGATCCGGTTGCTATCAAGCAAATTAATGCTTTAGCAGATTTTGCGCTTTACAGCGGAGTCGGGCGAAAAACGCCGATGGGAATGGGAATGACGCGCAGGTTGCAGAATTGTTAATCATTAACTTTTCGGCTTAATTTCACTAACTATTTCGTAAACATCTGTGTCGGGAATTTTGGCGAACAAAGGTGTCATATGCTTCAATATTTCTTGATAAGCTTCGCTTTGATTGGCTGCCATCTCTTCTACACTTTCCCAAAAAATGATGGCAATACCTTTGTCTGTATTGGGCAATTGCAGCAGGTATGCTCCCTTAAAACCTGTGGCATAAGTTGCAACGGCTTTTTCAAAAAGTTCTTCTGCTTCTTTGAATTTTCCTGGTTTAAATTCGCCAATGGCAACGTAGGCAAACTGATGTCGGAGAAAGTCGAGAAATTCTGACATATCCTGTTCCTGAAGAAATCGCTATACACCAGGTTATATTTTACCCGATCGCCGTAATTTTGTGAACTGCACAGTTTTTAGTCTCGCTTAACCAAAGCGGCGGATTTATGAGACATTATTGGACGTAGCCGCCCGACTCAAATAGAAACTTTTTGAGTCAGGCGGCTGGAATCTCTATTAAATAAACTTGATCAATCTTCTTTTGGGGCAACCAACTCTTTTTGTTCTGACGTTATAGCTACAGGTTGAGCGGATTTTTCAATCGCAGGAGTGATGGAAAAAATTGCTTCCGTCGTCGTTTCAAAACAATTTGACAACCCAATTTTTGCCAAGATTCCCGATCGCTCTAGGAGTTGTTGAACTTCCGGCTGCAAACCCGTGAGAATTAAGCGGCAATCGTGGCGTTTTAGATCCTGGTAGATGTCTTCGAGGGCGACTAACCCAGTGGTGTCCATATTCGGTACAAACCGCAGCCGCAAAATCAGATACTTCACTTCTGGTTCATCCCGCAGGAAGGTTACAAACCGTTCGGCGGCACCAAAAAATACAGGCCCATCTACCCGATAAACAGCAATTTGTTTGCTTAACCCCAGGGGAACACCAGGAGGAAAAACTTCGGTTTCGGGAATTTTGACCAGGCTCAACTCGCTCATCCGCTTGATGAACAAAGCACCCGCTGCAATTAATCCGACTTCTACGGCTAGAACTAAGTCAAAGCAGATGGTAACTAGCCAGGTAAGAATCATCACACCAAAGTCGGAGTATGTGGCACGCATCAGCAAGCCGATCGCTTCCCACTCAATCATCCGCAGGCTAACCACCATCAGAATGCCAGCCAAGGCCGCTAGGGGAATTTGTGCCGCGAGGGGAGCTAAAGTCAAGACAATAATCGCTAAAGCAACGCCGTGAATCACGCCAGAAAGTCGAGTTTGGCCACCAGCACGGACATTTACAGCAGTACGAGCGATCGCCCCCGTCGCCGGAATTCCCCCAAAAAACGGCACTATGATATTCGCCAACCCTTGACCGATGAGTTCCCTGTCACTATTGTGTTTCTCGCTGACAGTCATACCATCAGCCACCACCGCCGACAGCAACGACTCAATACTCCCCAATGCAGCCAGTGCGAAGGCAGGATTAATTAGCTCTCTCAGCAGACCAAAATCAGTCCAGTGGGGAATACCTTGCGGCACCGGTAACGATTGGGGTATCGAGCCGATGGTGGGGACGTGGAGGTGAAAAAACGACGCGACAGCAGTCGCTAGGATTAACCCCACCATAGAACCCGGTATCGTAGTATTAATCCGAGGCCAAAGCAGTTGTGTGGTAATTACAACCATTGCCAACCCCACCGACGCCGAATTTACACCCTGTATATGGGTCACACTTTCCCACAATCCCGGTAAAAAATGTTCGCTGCGTGTCAATTGCAAGCCAAAGAAATTATTAAGCTGACCGCAAAAAATAATGACGGCGATGCCATTAGTAAAGCCCGCCGTCACCGGATAGGGAATAAACTTCACCAGCCGTCCGAGTTTGGCAATCCCCAAGGCCACCTGGATAATCCCGGCCATTACCCCAGCAATCCAAACCTTTTCGAGGCCGTACTTGGCGACAATTCCCACTAGAACGACTGCCATTGCCCCAGTAGGGCCGGTAATCTGAACCGGTGAACCACCAAAGATTGCCGCTACAATCCCGGCCACAATTGCGGTGTAGAGTCCGGCTTGCGGTTCCACTCCACTCGCCACTGCAAAAGCCAGCGCCAAGGGCAGTGCTACCACTGCGGCTGTTAGTCCACCAGTCAAATCGCCACGCCAGTGACGGAACAAGTAACCCAAGCGGAAATGTTGAAGATTATCTTGAGTTTTTAAAGGTAGTTCCTGCATATTCAATTAATTTTGTACTCAGAATTTATGAATTGATGCAACAAGTCGTTCTCATTCCACCTCGATCGACTAGGCAATGTAATTGACGCTTTTTTCCTCCAGCCGCAAGGCATCCAGGATTTGAATCAGCACGGGGTCAGACAAAATTTTGAAAAGTCAGCTTTGAAGTAACTGGGCTTAAATGCCATTGGAATATCTATGTATCTTCAAAGTCTTGCAGATAGCTTAACGCTTAGGCGATCGTACAGCAAGCCCTAGACAGATAAAGTGTATGAACCGAAGCCGTGCTTGGCAGAGTTTGATTGCTGTATATAACTCTTTTATGAGATGCGACACTGCACTAAAAAGCGTCAGATTGTTGAGGTTTGCGATCGACACTGACTGTCGATTAATACTATTCTTGTCGGTGCCTGCGATCGCACTTTCCATAAAAAGCGGCCCGTAAAAAGTGGGTTTTTGCAATAACCCTATTGAGTTTACAAAATTTACCTGCCAAAATTATCAGGTATAAAGACAAACAAAGTAGAGAAGCAGCTAAAATAAATGCCAAAAATATTAGTAATTGAAGACAATAAGTTTCTCAGAGAAACCGTTATAGAACTTCTGGAATTGCACGGTTTTGAAGCTGTAGGCGCAGAAAACGGACAAGTCGGTATCCAGTTAGCGATCGCCCAAATTCCCGATTTAATCTTGTCTGATGTGATGATGCCGGAACTCAACGGTTTGGAAGTTTTTGCGATTTTGCGATCGTACCAAGCAACCGCCAGCATTCCGTTTATTTTTATGACAGGCTCGGAAATGGAAAAAGCCCAGGAACTCAAAGCCGACGGCTACCTCAAGAAACCTTGCAGCGCCACAGAAATGTTCCGGGCGATCGCAAATCAACTAGAAAAACCGGCAGTTACCAACCCACAACATCAAAAAGTACAGAACAATTCTGCGCCATCAAATCTTAGCTTGCGCGCCAGGAATCAAAAATCTCGGTTTGAGATTGCCTCGGTTTGCTGGCAATGACACGCACAGTAACGTTATTGATAAATAAGTTGAGGGAATTTCAAATTGGTTCCAGCCAGGGGTGGCTTAGACTGGGTATGTTGAATTTGGTTAAATATTTATGAACGCACAACCCAAAGGTCGCCTAGTTTGGAATCACTCTACCCACCTTCCCGGTTTGATACCCATTTTAGAGCGCCTCACCCTAAAAATCGGCATTCAAACCGTTACCCCAGGCGTCATTAACAAAGTTAAAGGACACATCCCCCGCATGACATTAAGAGTGTCAGTACCCATCCGCGGGGGATTTAAAATCATCGCCAGACAGGGCAAAACCGTACAAGAAGTCTTTATATTAACCACTCTCAGTCAAGGGGACTTGGAAGAGATGATCGCCCAAACCCTAGCCAAGTGACAATATTTTCTTAGCAAGCAAAGCCCGAGCCCTAACTGAAGTAGTTTCATCGCTTTGGGTGATTTCCTCAAGTCTGGCCGAAACTTCCGCTAACCAATCCGGTTTAACAGTCGCAGCACCTGCCAAGGCTTGTAAACCTCCCGCTGCTGCGTAGCGAACCACCCATTCTGGATCACGGGACGCTTGCAGTAGCGTTTTCACAGCGCGAAGTTGAGCATCTGCAATTTCTTTTGTGGGCATCAATTCCCAGCAAATCGTCCCCAAACCCCTAGCCGCCGCCCGCCGCACGCTCAAAGCAAAGTCATTCGCCGCAGCATCCAGCAAAATCTCTAAACCTCTGGGGTCGCCAATTCCCGCCAAAGCCCGAACAGCCCAAGCCCTCGCTCCGTAATTGTAGCCGTCAAGCTGTTCTAGAAGCGGCAGCACGGCGGGTTCTCCGAGTTGAATCAGTCCGTCAACGGCGGCCACAGCGGCGCCTGGGTTGTTGTAGCCGAGGACTGTAATTAAGGTAGGAATTGCTTCTTTTGACTCAGCCGCCGCCGGTGCTTTGACAGTATTTAACAAGCCTTCGGAAGAATCTGCTTGTTCGACTGCGCGAATTAGTTCTAATGCCATTGATTTGTAAGCTCTACCGTGATCATTGTAATTGTAGGTTGGGTCGATCCCGCGATCGAACTTTTTGCAGCGTCGGTGAGGCGCGGCGATCAACTTGGAAAGCTTACCACACTCGAAATAGGACAATCTTGGTTAAAGAGTCGAATCCGCAAAAAAACTCGACTCCATACCTGCGCTAGGAATTCTTGCGCTGTGCATCCTCACCGCCTTCGCGCTTCCTATAAGCCTTAGCCCAAGCATAGCGCTGCGGATTTTTTGTCAGCAGATATTCCACAACTTCTCGACGCTTCTCATCTTTAGTATTTTTGACAACCCGCTTGAGTTCGGAATCTATATCTTCTGATTCAGCACCGCGTTTAATTGCCTCGTTAAACCAACGCTCACCCTCTGAAAATTGACCCCGCTCAAAACAAATAGCTCCCATCAAAGTGTAAGGATGATGACTCTGAGGCTGGTACTCAATAGCTTTTAGCGCGCACTTTTCAGCATCATCTAATTTATGAATATCTCGGAAAGCACCGCCCCTCGTTGTTAACAAAGCTGACTTGAGCTTATTTTCTTTGATTTGGTCGAATTCCAGATTTTCTGTCACCTTCAAGGCACTTTCTGGTTCATCTGCCTTGCGCCAATGACTGCTGGCGTTGGGCAAGTTCCATTTATCTCCAGTGCGCTCATATTCCCGATCGTAGAAAAGCGCTTCAAGCCTGTGGTAGGCCATAGCAATCTTTCCATGACTAGCTAAAAGTTTCTGTTGTATTAACTGAACAACTAACACAGGATCTAGACGTTCTTCTCTCTCCAATTTTACCATAATTGCGTAAAACGGATCGAAGGGGAAATTATGATCTATAATCCGATACTTGACCTTGAGAGCAGCAAATTCCTTCTCTTGGGCAAAGGTAATTACATCCTCACGTCCATTCTGTTTCAGCCAATCAATATCAGCCTCACTCAACTGCTCTCCCGATTGAATCTTAGACTTGAGACTAGCAGCATATTTGTCAATAGCAAAAGTAATTACATCCTCACGTTCATTCTGTTTCACCCAATCAAAATCAGCCTCACTCAACTGCTCTCCCGATTGAATTTTGGACTTGAGACTAGCAGCATATTTGTCAAGCGCCAGAGTAATTGTCTTGGTCAGTTTACGCTTTTTCAGAAAGTTAATATCCGGCTCACCTAGCGGATTGTCTAAATCAATTTTTTTGAGAACTTTATACAGATGACTAGAACGTGATAAATCCTCAGATTTATTAGCTTTATACTTAACTTTCAGCTCAGCAAAGTGTCGTGTCTGTTCTATCTCCAAAACAATGTTAAGCGTTTCGCTCAGTTGATTCTCTTCCAGCCAGTTAAGTTCTGACTCACTCAACTGCTGATCTACCTCAAGATTTTTCAGGATGGGATACAACGGACTTGATACAGATGTTTCTGGGTATTCACTAGCTTTGTACTTATCCTTGAGTTGGGCAAACTCAGCTTCTCTTACAGCTTTTTGTTGCCAAAAAATTTCTAGAGTATCAACCAGTTGGTTGTTAAACAGCCAGTTAGCCTCTACATCACTTAATCTTTCTCGTGCATCCAGTTGCTTGAGAATCTGATACAAGGGGCTATCAAGTGAACAATTTGGGTATTTACTAGCTTGGTACTTAGCCTTTAGTGCAGCAAATCGCACCATCTCTTGAACGATAGCAACTGTTTGAGTAAGCCCCTGTACTTCCAGATATTTAACTTCTAAGTCAGTTAGCTGATTTTCTGAGTCAAGTTTCCAAAGGATAGGATACAAAGGACTGGACATGGGTAGCCCTCTGGTTACTTTAAACTTAGACTTGAGTTGAGAAAATTTAGCATCTAGTTTTCTTCGTTCTTCAGCTTTACGTTGTGGCTCTTGCTCGATAGCTTCTATTGCTTCCAAAAGCTCTTGGTTTAGTAACCAATTCCACTCGAAGTCAGTAATTTCAAATTCTAAATCAGCTCTTCGCAGGATGAGATACAGAAGACTAGAGGGAGATGAATTTTCATATTTTGTTGCTTGATACTTGGACTTCAGCGCTGCAAAATGTTGCACCTGGACTTCAAAATCGTCGTTGCTCATGGTGAATCCTGATTATACTTCTAGCTGATACACAACCATCTCCCAGCATTCCGCGATCGCTATTTTCTAAACCAAAACTTTTTTAACTGAGGACTAATCCAGATGGTAATATTATTTTAACACGCTCGCTTTCACCAACTCCAGCTACAAACCTCAGTATTTTCACTGAAATCTATCAAAATTAGTACCTAAAGTCTCGTCCCTCATTCCATCAAATCATCCGCCACCAATTCACCCGGAGAAAAGCGAGAAAATAGCAGTTCTCAACTCCCTGAAATACAGATAGGTGGTAGGGAAACAGCACTGCTGTTTCCTGAATGTGCTGTTTCCTGAATATACGGCAGACAATTGAGAATCGCTACAGCAATCCTATTTCAGTTATGAACTAATTTTTGTTAAAGTAAACTATCCATTAAATTCATCACTTGGATAGCTTCATCGGACAAAGATAGAGATTCTTGTTGATTTAGATGATGCTCCAAAACTCCTTTGAGTGCAATCAATTTCATGCTATTTTCTGCTAAAGTTTCAGCAATAGCTGGCGCTGACGGCAAATAGCCGATCGCCCCCAAGTCCATCAAAGCCGATCGCCGCAACTGCAAATTATCCCCATTCAAAGCAGTTACCAAGCGCTCTCCGTAAATGCGATCGCCAGTCAACTGATACATCGCCCGCGCCGCAGCGTACTGCACCCGCTCCACAGAATGCTCCAAAAAAGGTGCAATTAGCGGTATAGCTTCTGTCGCTCGCAGCGTACCCAAAGCTTCAATTGCCGAGTCGTAAGGCTGCACGAGGTGCGATTTGCCAGCCACTCGTAGCGCCACAGCTACGCCCCCATCCAATAGCTGCATGAGTGGTGGAATGGAATCGCGATCACCCAGCATTTCCAGAGCTTGAGCCGCCGCTTCCCGCACGTAATAATCCGCGCATTCCAAACAGCGAATCAGCGCCGGTAAGGCTTGTTTATCGCCCAATTTACCCAGCGCCCGCGCCGCATTTCGCAATAGGGAATAATCGCCTATTTTTGTTTGTTCTGACTCTTCTTGCAAGGCCCCAATCAAAGCTGCAATAGCTGCCGGTTCCTTGACTCGAAATCTACCAATCCACCAAGCAGCATAATACCGGAGACTGTAGTCTTGGGAGTGCAAATTTGCGATCGCCTGTTCAATAGTTAAAGACTCGCCCTCAGCTAAACCCGCCGGCGGTGAGTCGGATTCGTAATAATCCATAATTTTTAATATCGCTTAGGAAACTCGGCGATTGAAATCGCTGCTATACAAACGAAACCCGCCTGCGCGGGTTGGGGAAACTCGGCGATTGAAATCGCTTCTATACAGACAAAACCCGCCTGCGCGGGTTAAATTCACTCTTACTCTTCGTCCGCGGAGGCGGACATTGTTTGTCTAGAAGCGATTTCAATCGCCCATTTCAATCTATTAATTATCATCCTCGGATGATTCAGGGGATGATTCTGCGCTCGCGCTTAAAGGATGAATGCTGACAATTTTCCCGCCCATGCGAGTAATCCGCTGCATTTCTTGATTCATCCGATTGTAAGGCACGTTGATAAATGTACTCGCGCTCGATCGAATCGAATAATCCACATTATTTGTTTCATCGCTTTGGCGCAAGCCCACAACTTCATACCGAAAGCAGCGACCAGCCGAAGCTGTATTGCCACTTTTTCCAGCTACAATTTGACCCAACATAAGCTTCTTGGTAATTGGTAATTCTGACTGTTGACTGTTGACTGTTGACTGTTGACTGTTGACTGTTGACTAATAGCTAGTAACTGCCAACTGCCAACTGCCAACTGACTAAATTGGAGTAATGCTGGCGATTTTTCCGCCCAAACGATGAATTTTCTGCATTTGCGGCAGCCAATCCTCAACAGGTACGATGAAAGCCTTGCTGCTGCGACGCACACTAGGATAGCCACCTGTGCGAATCCCCGAAACTTCCACGCGCAACAGTCGTCCTTCCTTGCCGTAAGCTGCCGCGCCGCCGAAACCGCTGCTGGGAGTTACGTTTTGTGCCGAAGGGCGATATGCCCAACCTTCGTTACCACCGGAGGGACCAACTACTGCCGTAGCGCTGTTGGTACCAACTTCGGCTGCTAAGCGAGAGTTATTGCCTTCTATTTGAGATGTATCGCTATTTGCGTAGCCCCGATACAAGCGGAACATCCGGGTAAAGCCAACGGATCTTTGTCCCCGCTGAAATTCAAAAGCCCGGTAGTAAGGTACGATATTATCTCCAAAGCTTTCTTGATATTCTACTGAATCGATGTAGGAATCAATATCAGCATCGTATCCTTCGTTTTGGTACAAATCTAAGTGATGAACTACTTCAGATTCGTCGTAAATAGCCCGACCGAGCAAGTGTTTGTAGTTTAGTTCGATCGCCCGAGTTTGAAAGCTGTTGTAGAAAAACTTGGTTTTGTACAGTTCCGATTTTGCTACAGCGCGTACAAATTCTCGTACTGTTAAGCTGCCGTCTCGCAGGAGAGATTCAGAACTTGTCAGGCGCTCGGATTTCATCAAATAGTCGTTGCCCAGCACCTGACGGTAAACCGCACGAATCACAGTTTCAACGTCGTCTTTGGTGTAGTTCGGGCGCAATTCTACCTTCGGCGCATCGCTCAATGCGGAAGTTCCCAGTCTGGACGCTGCTGTCGTAATCGCCACCAGATTTTCTCCTAAATTATTAATGACAAAAGTTTAATGCTTGGTTGCACTTGAAATTTTTAGGACTAAGGATAATATGCCTCAAAGTAGGGTGTGCAATGCACACCTTACTCATACACATAAAATTGAAGAATTTTTTAGCCTTAGTCCTAATTTGCTAAAGACGTTTCAAAAAAACGTCAATACACAAACTTTAAGCTGTGGTAATACTTACCACTTTGCCGCCACGTTTGTTGATTTGCTGCAAGCGGCTCGAAAGTTGCTCGTAAGGCACGAGATATTCGGTAGTTGTCCGCCGCACTTGAGGCGAAAACTTAGCCGCACCTTGCATTGCGGTGACTCGGTAGAGTTGGCCGCGAGAACCGCCGGAAGTCCCGCCAAGGGCTTTTCCGATGGAGGCTGTGTGTATCGGCGAAGCCATATTTCTCGCTACTTCCCAAGTCAGCCGGGCTTGGGTTTGGTTTTGTGATCGATCGCTAGAAGCAAAACCCCGGTACAACTGAAACATCCGGTTAAAACCGACGGTTTTTTGACCTCTTTGAGTAGCGAAACCGCGATAGTAAGGCACTATACTGTCGCCAAAATTTTCTTCATACTCAACTGAGTCAATGTAAGAATTGATTTCAGCTTCGTAGCCTTCTGCATTGTACAAATCAACGTGGAAAGCAATTTCCGACTCGTCGTAAGGAGCGCGGCCCAACAAATGCTTGTAATTAAGCTCAATTAACCGCGTTTGCGAGTTCGGATAAAAAAACTTTTTCCGATAAGTTTCGGAATGTGCAATTGACCGCACAAAATCTTTCACTGAAATCTGCCCTTGCAGCAGCAGAGATTCAGCACTGGTAAGTCGTTCGCTCGACATTAAATACTCGTTGCCGAAAACTTGGCTGTAAGCGGCGCGAATTACTGCTTTCGCATCGTCTTGCGTCCAGTGGGGACGCAGTTCAACCCGTCCCGCTTCTTCAAATGCTTTTATTCCCAACCGTTCTGCTGCACCTAATCCCACCATCTTCGCTTCTCCCTTTTTTGCTTTAAAAACTGATAACCGCTTAAAAAAAGTATTTGCAAAACTAGGCTTTGATCGCAGATGCCCGGAATTCTAAACAACCGCTAACAGTTAAGCTAACAGTAGCTTACAATTCCGGGCATCACGCAAATCTAGCTCAGAGCGTTGATTGCGTAGTCGATGTAGGAAGTCGCTTCAGTTGCAGCGTCGCCACTCAGACCGTGGTTGGCTTTGATGTACTTGAGAGCTTCAACGTACCAGCTAGGAGACAATTCAAATGTCCGGTTGATTTCGTCAACACCTGCAATCAGGTACTCGTCCATCGGACCGGTGCCGCCTGCAACTAAGCAGTAGGTTACCATCCGCAGGTAGTAGCCGATGTCGCGAGCGCACTTGGCTTTACCGGTTGGGGTAGAAGCGTAGTTCGGGCCTTGCATTTGTTGGGTGTACGGGAATTTGTTGTACACAGCTTGAGCTGCACCGTCGATCAAGCGCTGAGAGTTGGCGGTCAAAGCCTTGGCTGCCTCCAAACCTGCTGCTGCTTGGCGGAAACGGCCGAAGGCGACTTGTAGTTCAGTGCTGCTCAGGAAACGGCCTTGAGAATCGGCTGCTGTTACTGCTTCAGTCAAAGGGGTTTTCATTGTTCTGGTTTCTCCCTAATGTTGTGTTGTTTTTGTACAAAAATGATTGTTTGCAAAAATGCGATGCTCGCTTCTTTACAAGAAATGTTCGCTTGGCTATTTTTAGCCGACTGCATTAGCTGCGCGGTCGAAGTAGCTGCCGATTTCAGACATCAGCGAGCTGCAATCACCACGGGTAACACCGTTAGGGTCGTTAGCGATCGCGATTGCTGCTTCCTTCATTTTTTGCACGCCGGCTGCAACTGAGCCACCGGGAACTCCC
>Ga0163149_10000909_pt1 | contig 38701 bp, 34 predicted proteins | sample OliLakLV19MP5G1_FD_148604 | JGI IMG/M metagenome (GOLD analysis project Ga0163149, IMG submission 148604) | Freshwater microbial mat bacterial communities from Lake Vanda, McMurdo Dry Valleys, Antarctica - Oligotrophic Lake LV.19.MP5.G1 | ecosystem: Environmental > Aquatic > Freshwater > Lake >... | reverse complement strand
GGCTTCAATGTTAATGGTATAGGTTTCATTGTAGTACCCCACCATGCCTACGTGAGTGCTCCCGGATTTTTCTTTGATCATCAGATTGCCATCCTGCTCCGTAACATCTACCATAAACTTTTCTTCACCAAACACCCATCCTTTGGTGGTTACTTCACGATCAATTTTAACTTTGGCGGTGGCCCGCGTTGATCCCGTGATAAAAACTTTTGCGTCTGATGAGCTCAGATGAATAACACCGGCCGATTCCATTTTATATTCTTTATCGAGGTGAAAATCACCTGTTTTGTCTGTTTGAGCCAAAAGAGAAAATGAGGAAAAGAGAATTCCTGTAGCCAGAAGAGTTTTCATACGATGGATGGTTTGCCTGATAAGACGCTGATGGCAGGTTAAAGGTTGCACGTGTCAACCTCCCAGAATAAGATTCAGCTCAGTTGACCTTGAACATTCGGCATCTGAACAAGATCTGCAGGCCGTTTGTGTTTCCAGCGTTTGTGGCTCCATAACCAATACTCAGGCTGGGCAACAATGTCTTTCTCCAGGAGCTGATGGATTCTTTTTGTAATCTCACCGTGGCTTGTTTTCTGTGGTTCTTCAATGGCGTCTGAAAATGCAAACGTATAATAACCTCTCTTTACTTTATTGATGCGTCCGTACAGAACAGGATAATTATATTCCTTCGCATATTTCTCAGCACCGAAAATCATACCAGTATCCTGATTAAGAAAGTTTGACCAGTAACACGTTCTGGGATTGCCGGGTGATTGATCAACACCAAAAATAATAACACGAAGGTCCTCCTTTTTTTCAAATTCTTCTTTCGCGGCTTTCGTAGAAATCATTTTTAAACCATACTTGCCTCGTGAGTATCTCATTTTCTCATCAAAGAATTTACTATTGAGTTTTTTATACAGAGCCACTGCTTTGTGCTTTATTGCCTCATCAATAGCTACTGCGAAAAGTTCCCAATTATTGTAATGACCTCCGGCCAGAATGACACTCTGTCCTTTCTCAAAAAAGCGATTGATGTATTCTGGATTGATAAACCTGAATCGCTCCTTAACCTGTTCGCCTGAAATGGTAAACACTTTAATGCTTTCCACCACCAAATCGCAGAAGTGTCTATAAAAAGCGCTGACGATTTGAAGGTGTTCTTCGTGTGTTTTTTCCGGAAAGGAGTTGGCAATGTTTTGAAGGACTACTTTTTTGCGATATCCCACTATTTTGTAAATCACCACGTACAATCCATCCGACAAAAAATACAAAACGGAATAGGGCAGGTAAGAAATGGGAATCAGTACGCCATAGAAAAAGAGAAGATTTAAAAGTCTCATGAAATGTAATATGCCCCGCAAGGTGAAGATTAAAATTTACAAGTCATCTCCGTTCATAGAATTTCATTCGGCAATTAAAATCAAATCTTCGCAATCAGTTCCACATACAACTCGGTGAGTTTGGATTCTGCTTTTCCCGCAACAGCAACAATTTCAGTGATGGAGGCCGGCTTCAGATTATCAGGGTCACAATCATCGGTGAGAACAGAGATGGCACAACAGGGCAAGTCCATGTGATTGGCAACCAACACTTCAGGCACGGTGCTCATACCCACGGCATCGGCACCAATGCGATGAAGGAAACGATACTCGGCACGGGTTTCCAGGTTGGGACCCATCACTGCCACGTACACTCCTTTGTTAAGTTTGATCTTTTTTGCTTTCGCGATTTTTGTCAGCAAGTCGTTCAATTTATTGTTATACGGCTGGCTCATGTCGGGAAAGCGTGGGCCAAAGACTTCAACATTAGGGCCACGTAGCGGGTTGTCGGGTTGTAGGTTGATGTGATCTTCTATCAACATGAGCTCTCCTTTTTTCCACTTCATGTTCATATTGCCCGCTGCATTAGAAATCAGCAATTGCTTTATGCCCATTATTTTCATTACCCGCACCGGCAACGTTATCTGCTGCATGGAATAGCCTTCATAATAATGAAAGCGGCCTTGCATGGCGAGCACCTTCTTTCCTTTCACATCGCCATAGATAAGTTTGCCTTTATGAAACTCTACGGTAGAGATGGGAAAGTGAGGAATGGAATTATAGTTGATCGTGATCGGATTCTTGATTTGCTCTACGAATTTATTGCCGAGGCCGGTGCCGAGGATTACTCCTACTTCTGGTGCTTTGACACCTTTCTTATTTAAGTACTCGGAGGCTTCGTTGATTTGATTGATCATAGATTCTTGTTAGATAATGGCTTCAAGCTACCTGCTTCAGGCTACATGTAAGTTGAAGACTGAAGCTAGCGGCAATGTCCATAGAAAAATTAAATGTAGAAATCATGCTTCGGTGTTGTAGCAACCTCAACAAAAAACTGCGCTACTTTTTGTGTCACTGCCTTAAAATATTTTTCGCCCTTTTCGGCACTTGCCTGACGTGGATCACCTACTCCGGTATCTGCTGTCACCTGAGTCCACTTTCTTTCGGCCCAGGCCCAACCTTCCTGCATAGCTCTGAAACGGAAACGTTTTGCGTTTCCATCACCTGCTTCTGATAAGGGTCGCACTAATTGAGGACGCAAATACATGATGATGCTGGTCTCCATTTCACCGGCATGATCGTCTTTGTTTACAAAGAATTCTTTTTGATCGGTGCTTTTAAACCAATCGCACGAACACAAAAACATATTTGGAAATTTTAATCCCAACTCGCGGATCATCGTTTTGAAATCATTGCCTCCATGACTATTGAGAATGATCAGTTTATGAATTCCCTGTCGGTCGAGTACTTCGATCACATCGCGCAGCACAGCAAATTGTGTGGATGGATTCATGTTCATATCCAGCAACACATCGTATTGCCCGGTATTTACACCAAATGGAATGGCCGGTAGCACTACGATATTTGTTCCCTGCTCCCATGCCAGGCGAGCTCCCTCAGCCGCAATTTCTTCAGCTTCAATAATGTCGGTGCCATAGGGCAGATGATAATTGTGCGCTTCGCACGCGCCCCAGGGAAGAATGGCTACATCAAACTTCGCGTCTTTGATAGTCTTCCAATTGTTTTCGGAAAGAATGTATGGTCTCATACCCGCAAGTTAAAACTCAAAACTTAAAACCGTCAGGGATCCTGGCAATTTCCTAAGTAGTTGCTCCCTGGCAACCTGATCCCGCCCCAGCGGTGCAGGCAAAACAATGCTGGCCAATTACAATTTTACGGTTTTCTAATTTTTCAAGATCAAAGGTGCTGATGTGCTGCCCTGCCTGCGCTTCAGTTTTCAAACCCAACATCTGGTTGAAGTCACAATCGTAGAGATTTCCCAGCCAGTCGACTGAGATAGTATTGCGACACATCACGCCAGCAATGGCAGAGGGATTAAACGCATTCACCAACTTCTCCATATACTCTTCAAAGTTACCCGACTCTATCAGGAAATCGAGAAATCGGCTTATGGGAATATTGGTGATCGTAAATAAACTATTGAAGTCAATGCTGAAATGTTCCCTTAGTTCATTCTTGAAGTCTCGTTCCAATTGCTTCTGATCTCCCGGAAGGAAAGCGCCTACAGGATTGTATACTAAATCAAGAATCAATCCTGAGCCTTCTTTTCCATAGCCCACTTTATTCAGCATCTGCAATCCCACAATTGAATCTTTGAATACTCCTTCTCCACGCTGGCGATCGGTTTTACCAGCATTATAAAACGGAAGAGAAGATACCACGCGCACACTATTCTCTTTAAAAAAATCAGGCAGGTCGTGATATTTTGGATTCGCTGTAATGATGGTTAGGTTTGATCGCACGATGATTTCTTTCACACCGCGCGCATGCGCTTCGCTCACAAACCAGCGAAAGTCAGGATTCATTTCAGGGGCACCGCCTGTGATATCCAAGGTGTTGATTTTTGATTTTTCCAGTACATCCAGACATTGCGCCATGGTGTCGTGCGTCATTATTTCTTTGCGATCAGGGCCGGCATCCACGTGGCAATGTTTGCAGGTTTGATTGCACATGTAACCGATGTTCACCTGAAAGACTTCCAACTTCGTTGATGTCAATGGAAAATATCCCGCGCTATCTATCTTCTTTTTAAAAGTAGGCAACGTGCCCTCTTTAAAAATACTGTTGTCGAGTATTTCTATCTGCCTTTGTTGATTGGCCAATTGATGGTGGCGTGCGTGGAGGGATTTAATCATAGTGCTGATACTCGTTGCTGGATACTCGTTGCTGGATTACAAGAATCAAGTATCCAGCATCATTTTACATGGAAAGTTTTTTCGCTTTGTTCATCATCATAACACCATGCACCAGCGATGCGCCTCCGCGGATGGCAGCCGCTACGTGAATGGCTTCCATCATGCCTTTTTCGGTGGCTCCTTTTTCAAGGGAATCCTGTGTGTAGGCATCAATGCAATATGGACACTGAACGGTGTGGGCTACTGCCAATGCAATCAAAGATTTTTCGCGGGCGGTGAGGTCGCCTTCTTTAAATACATCGCCATAGTAATCAAAAAACTTGGCGGCCAGGTTAGGTTCCCATTCTGCTATGTTTCCAAATTTTTTCAGGTCGGCAGGATTGTAGTATGTGTTTTCCATATTGTATAATATTCAAAAGTCAAGAAATAAAATTAAAGGCAGTGTAACCTGCGCGACAAACATAGTCGATGCACGTCAATAACAAGAAACCAGATATATAAGTTTTACGCGGGCAAGGCAATGCGATACTTTTTGCCCTTCTTCACGGTGAGTTTTGTCTGTCGCAGCCACGGATTGTGGCGTTTCAGTAATTTATAATTTATGCCTTGCGATTGCGCAAAAACAACGAGGTCCTTTATCGTTTCATCGACCTCTACATATTTTAACGGTTCGGGCTTATAAAGATGTTCTGGCTTTAATTTGAACCCGTACTTGGCAGGTTGTTCAAAAATTTCTTTAATCGCCAACAACCTGAATACATACCGGGAGGTCTCTTCATTCATATGGAGATCGTAATAATCGGTAACATGCTGATCTTCCATGTCGTTTGCTACTCCTGCCCTGCCACGATTATACGATGCGGCAACTAACGTCCAGTTTCCAAATTTCTCGTAGGCTTTTTTCAAATACTTGCAGGCCGCTTCCGTGGATTTAATCGGATCATAGCGCTGGTCTACTTCCTTGGATATCTCCAATCCTAACTCTTTGCCGGATGACTCCAGGATTTGCCAGTAGCCGACCGCATCTTTGGGTGAGGTGGCATTGAGCAAGGCACTTTCAATCAAGGGCAGGTATTTAAAATCGGTAGGGATGTCGTTGGCGATTAAGATCTCTTCCATTTTCGGAAGCCAGCGATTCGCTCTCTTTAAAAGAAATAAGGTGCTGCTATGCAGGTATACGTTAATCTGCAATTCTTTGTCAAGGCGTTCGCTTACATCTGGCAATTCCAGTGGCACTGGCTCACCTGCAAATGAAACTTGCTTTGGCAAATCATACGATACGGCAACAAAGGGTCGTTCAGATTCCTGCAACGCAATGGGTTCAAGATTTTCATCCTGCGCCTGTGTGCTCTTGAGCGACTGATCATACCCAATATAAAGCAGTAGCAGGAAAAAGGAAACCGGCCCGAGTAAGGATAACAGTTTTTGCATTATTCAATCAGAAGTTAGGCGACAGCAGGTACTTCGCATAGAAATCATCAATTACTTTCACGGCTTCCTGGGGAGTGTCTACCACGTTGAAAAGATTGAGGTCTCCTTCACTGATCATTTTCTCTGTCACCAATGTTTTCTTGATCCAATCGAGCAACCCTGTCCAAAATTTCTTATCCACTAACACAATGGGGAAGCGTCCTATCTTTCTGGTTTGAATCAACGTGAGTGCTTCAGAAAGTTCATCAATGGTGCCAAACCCACCGGGCATAATGATGAATCCCTGTGAATATTTTATGAACATCACTTTGCGCACAAAAAAGTAATCGAACGTGATGAGCTTATCCGCATCGATGTAAATATTTCCTTTTTGCTCATGCGGCAGATAGATATTCAACCCTACCGATTTGCCACCGGCACGCTTCGCTCCACGATTACCGGCTTCCATGATACCGGGGCCACCACCCGTAACCACACCATAACCATGATGCACCAATTCGGCCGCTATATCTTCTGCCATTTTATAATAGGGATGGTTTGGTTTCACACGCGCAGAACCGAATATGGTAACGCACGGTCCTATCTTGGCAAGTTTTTCAAACCCTTCGACAAACTCACTCATCACCTTAAAAATCATCCACGAGTCTGAACTCTTTATCTCAGCCCAATCTTTATCCTTGAATGCTTTGCGTATGCGATGTTCTTCTTCCAGTGCCTCTTGCGCTATTTCATCTTTCGCATTTTTCTTTCTTACTTTAGCAGCCATATTTTTCTGTACAATTTTTTTCAAGTTACTAAATGAAACGAAAATACTACTTCTTTGATATGAAAAGTCGCCAGAACGTTCATTGCACATTCTACCAGGTCTTTATATTTATGCTGGCGATATTTGCAGCAGGATGCAGCAATAAAGAAAATCAGTCAACCACTGATCAGGATACTTCCTGGGCTTTGTTACCTTTTGAAAAAATAAATGACGCGAATCCTATCCTTGCTGCCAGTGATGGTGTTTTCACTTGCCCCATCTTAAAGCAAGAGGTGAGGTGGGAAGAGAAAGACGTGTTTAATCCCGCGGCTGTGGTGCGCAACGATACGCTCTTTCTTTTTTATCGGGCTGAAGATACGATTGGCAAATATGCCGGAACCTCACGCATTGGATTTGCGTGGAGCACCGATGGTGTTCATTTCACAAGAAGATCAACACCTGTTCTATTCCCCGATGAGGACTTCATGAAAATTTATGAGTGGGAAGGTGGTATTGAAGATCCACGAATTGTGGAGCGCGAAGAAGGACTTTATATAATGACTTACTCATCTTATGATGGAAAAACCGCACGGCTTTGCCTGGCCTCTTCCACGGACTTGCTGCATTGGACGAAACATGGGCCTGTGCTCACGGATCAGTTTATTGATACCTGGAGTAAGTCGGGAGCGATTGTCGCTAAACAAAAAGGTGATAAGATTCTGGCCGAGAAGATCAATGGGAAGTACTGGATGTACTTTGGTGACACCGATTTGTTCATGGCCACATCGGAAGACCTGATTCACTGGCAGCCGGTATTGGAAAACGGAAATCTTAAATCAGTATTAAAGCCTCGCCCCGGGTATTTTGATAGCCAATTAGTAGAAAGTGGTCCCTATGCGTTGATTACTGAACATGGAATCTTGCTTTTATATAATGGCATGAACCTCGACACCGGTGGCGATCCTGACATAGCAAAAGGAGCCTACTGCTCTGGTCAGGCGTTGTTTGATGTGAATGATCCTACTAAACTCATCAACCGCCTCGAAAAAAATTTCCTGCGGCCTGATCAATCTTATGAAATTCAAGGACAAGTAAATCAGGTTTGTTTTATTGAAGGGTTGGTGCCTTATAAGAATAAATGGTTCTTGTATTATGGCACGGCTGATTCAAAGATTGGCGTGGCTACGTTGAGTATAAAGTAGAAAGCGTAAAGCAAAAAGCGGAAGGCGTGCATTTGATTTAAGTCTTCCGCTTTTTGCTTATCACTTGAGTAATGCACTCAACGCTTCTTCCAATTCCGGATGTTGAAAGGTAAATCCTGTTTTACGGATTTTATCAGAGGATACTTTGCTTCCATTCACAACAATCACAGCCATTTCCCCTACAATAATTTTCATGATGAAGTCCGGCACAGGTGGCAAGAATAATGGTTTATTCAACACCTTAGCGATGGACTTTGTCATGGCTTCATTGGTTATCCAATTACAAACGGCATTATACGCTCCCTGCATGTGCTCATCCTCCACCGCCTTTATAAACATGGCGCACAGGTCATCGATATGAATCCACGATAAATATTGTTTACCGGTTCCGAGAGGGGCTCCAACTCCTAAGCGCACCGGCTTCGCCATTTCTGCCAAGGCACCACCCTTTTCACTCAACACAATTCCGGTTCTGATTTTCGCTACGCGAATGCCTAATGAAGCTATCCTATCAACTTCTGCTTCCCACGCTTTGGTTACCTGCGCCAGGTAATCCGAGCCGGGATTGCTTTCTTCTGAAAAGATCCGTTCGTCCAAACAAAATCCATAATACCCAATGGCCGATGCTGAAACAACCGCTTTTACGGAGTGATTCGTTTTCTTCAACGTCTCGTATAACAAGGCCGAAGATTTTGTACGGCTTTCGAGAATTTCCTTTTTCCTTTTTTCATTCCATCGCTTGTCGGCCACCCCGGCACCGGCCAGATGAACGATGGCATTCACACCTACCAAAGCCTGTTGATCGAGTTCACCTTTTTCCACATTCCAAACAAACGACTCGACTGATCCGGTCTTTTTTGTGCGACCCAAATGAGAAACCTGGTGGCCTTTTTGTGTCAGCATCTCCGTCAATCGGGAACCGATTAGGCCAGAAGCTCCAGTGATTAATATTTTTTTGCTCATTATTAGTAGCTTTGAAACAAGTTAACATTAAAATATGAATAAGTTTTTCTTTTCTATCCTATTCTCCCTGTTCATCTTCCCGGCACAGAGTCAAACCGTGACCGTGCTCAAAGAAAAAGAAAAAGTGAAAGGTGAAAACATTGAAGTCTATGCCTTAACGCTGGATGGCAAAAAAGACGAGATCTCTTCTGCCTGGAATAAATTCCTTAAGGACATCGGAAAGTTGAAGCAAAGCACTGAGCCTATGACGGTCTCTGAACCGGTGATCAGTGGCACTACATATTCTTCAAATGTTTTTTATGCAGACTTCAAAAAAAATAATGAGGGATCTTCCACGGTTTGGGCAGGAATAAACCCTGCCGAGTGGAATGAGGCCGAGATAGGCCGCGTAAATCGGGAACTCGATAAACTGGTCTATCAATTTGGCGTTGCCTTCTACCGTCAAAAAGTGCAAGTGCAAATTGACGAAACCCAACAAGCGCTTGATGCTGTGGATAAACAAAAGCAACGGATGCTTAATCAAAATAAGGACCTCACTCTGAAATTAAGCAACAGCGACCAGGAAAAAATTCAATTGGAAAAATCGCTGGAAGCTAACAAGCTGGAGAATGCTGCGCTCAAGATAAAACTGGAAAACAACAAAAAAGCTCAGGACTCATTGGCCAATGTTAGTGTTCAGATAAAAAAAGTGATGGAGTCGCACAAGGAGAAGCAACGAAAGATCAACTGATCACTTCGTCTTCCACTGCTTGAATTCTTTATCGAAATACGTGCGCTCATCCGGGAACTCAATGAATTCCACACCATTAGAATTTTTCGTTTCGTAAGGCGTTAGCGGCCCTCCTTTCACTAACGCATCGAACAAAATCATTTCACGCTTTGCCAGCGTATCGGGCACGAGCTTCCAGGTGCGGAAGACTTCTTCATATTCTGTGATCTTATTCTCATCATCCAAAACAAATTTCCCTCCGGTAGCAACACGCTTGTCTACCAAACTTGGTGCTCTGCGACTTACCAGAAAATAATGGGTATTTCCTTTTATAAAATAGGCATCAAACTTATGTAGTTTAGCCTGCTCCTGATACACCGAATCATAAGGCGCATAGAAACGCTCTTCAACTGTGAGTCCTTCCGGAGCTCGGCCCACATAGCGGATAATCTTCCACATCATCTCATCTTGTTGTTGTGGGGTAAGATGAGCGCTCACCTGATAATTATTTTTTGTGCCGCATGCCCCTGCTATCAGAACCAAGATGATAACTATTCCAACTATATTTTTCATTCTACAAAAATAAGAAGACCTGCCCTTAAAGCAGGTCTTCACTTTTAAATAAAACCCTTTTATAACCTATTAATAAACCTTGTTCAATGGTTGAAATTCAGCCCATCCGTCTGTCCAATCGGTGGCACCAAATGCACCACGGAAGGTGGTGCTGGTAAAGCCTGTTAATTTGGCATCTGCAAAGGCGGCACCTGAATTAAGATTGTTAGCTCCGGCTACGCCAGCAACCAAAGCAAAGTTTGGATTTGAAGGATAGTTGGTGGCATTCTGACCTGCCCAGAACAAGTTTGCAGAAATTCCAAGATCAGAAACAGGAGTGGTTGTAGTGATGTTTTTCAACTCACCGTTGGCTGCCTTCCAATAATTTTCAATCGGCACGGCATTTCCACCTGAGCTCAACGCTGCATCGATGGAGCCATCGTTAGCTGCAGCAAACTTAATACCTGTTGCATATAATGCTTCTGCTGCTGTGGAAGAAGTCGCTGCACCTACGTTGCCAGGAACAGACAATACATTGTTTGCATGTTTGCCATGACCTTGTGCTAAGTTGTAGTAAGTTCCATCATCATCAATGCGCAAACCAACGCGGAAGCCAGAGAAGAAAGAGTTGAATATGGAGATGGCACTTCTTCTGCGAATGTGCATTGCATTTTGATAGTTGGCTGATATAGAACGAGAGTTTGTTTCGCGGGGACCTAACACGGTAATGTTGGAGAAAACACCTCTTGTACATCCTGTTGCGCTTCCTGCGCTGGATGAAGTGGCATCGCAAAGGGCTGCAATCGCATTACCATTTCCCTGGTTATCACTTTCAAATGCATTGGAACCTGACTGATCAGCAAAGAATGGATTGCGTACCACCAAACCAAACTGAACGTTTCCGCTCCAACCGAAGTCAGTATCAAAATCATCATCCCATGTGGAGTGCGATACTAAGTATTTCGCGTTCACGGTTCCACCAAACCACTCATAACCATCATCACCACCAAAGGAAACTTGTACATATTCTACCGTGGTTCCGCTTCCAATGCCACCCATGGTTAAACTATTCGTTTCATTGTTTGGAGTAAGTTCAATACCGGCATACTCGATACGTACGTACTTCAGTGAACCAGAATTCTCATTAGCATTGGTAGTTGGCGAAGTGATATTTCCAAAGCTTTGATCAGGCTGAATGCCTTCAATTTTTGGTAAAGCGGTCTGGTTTACAAACGCATTGCCAAGCATGACCACACCACCCCAGTCACCCCGATCTCTTTCACCAATTCCCTGTGCAGAAGTAAATACAATGGGTTTATCGACTGTTCCATTCGCTATTAATTTTCCTCCTGGTTGAACAATCAGTGTTGCTTTTGTCGCCTTGTCACCTTTGATAACCGTGCCCGCAGGAATAGTTAATGTTACACCTGTAGGAATAAACACTTGGCCTTTTAAAAAATATGGCTTCGTAGCATCCAATGTTTGAGTGGTAAGAACACCTTGTAATGCGATAACCGGGTCACCGACTGTAATTACAAAATTTGAAATGGCCGAAGGAAAATTTTTGGTGTCAATCACCTGAAATGAAACGATGATTTGAGCACCTACTTTAGCATTAGCAGGAATCGTATAGCTAAATGGAATCGGTGAAGAAAGGTCAGCTCCCGTAAGGTCCTGTGAATCATCTTCCACCCCAGCTATATAGATAACCAGATCCTGAGCTCCATTGGGAGCGGTGATGGTAAGGTTAGCTGTAACCTCACCTCCCGGAATATTCTGTGCCGATGTCGGATCAACCGATACTGTGGGGGCTGGCTCAATTTTTTCTTCATCACAGCTTTGCAATAACGCTACCGCCAAAATCGCAACGAAAAGCAATGATAGTTTTAATAAGTTTTTCATGTGTATAATCATTTTTACAACACAAAGTTAGATCTATGAAATCCGGAAGTAGTTAAAACCCGGTTATCAATTCATTACCTCAGCGTTAACATCTTTATGTTATGTTAATGAATAAAAAAACCTGTCGTATCCGGACAGGTCTTTTATTAAAATTGAATGAGCGATTGCTCTATTTCGTAAACTTCCAGGAAAGGCCTACAGAAAATTGTGTGCCTAGCTGATAGCGCTGAATGAGGGCTTCCTGATCCATCTTTATTTCATTGTCATTATTATTATCCTGATAAAGGCGAGTGGTTGCATTAAGCAGATTTTGAATATTCAACTTGGTCTCAAATCTCTTGTTCCAGATTTTAGCAATCTGAAAGTCCAGCGACTGTCTTGGCATCTCCCACCATGAAGGGAATATTTTATCACCCACTGAGAAAATGCGCGGGCCAAATACGTTGTATGCGGTGTTTACTGAAAATCCTTTCTCTTCATCATTGTAATACAGGCCAAGATTAACAATGTAAGGCGATTGACCTTGCAGGGGTCTGTTTTGTATCTGGTTCGTGGCAGCGGTTCCTACATCGACATTACTCTTTATATATGCCGCATTTAAATTAACAGACGTATTGCGCAGCAATCTTGAAACACCCAGGCTGGACAATGATTTTCTGAATTCGAACTCAATACCAAACGAAGTGGCCTCTGGAGCGTTGCCATAAAAGAGTTGAGGATTCTCCGTGGTGATGGAAAGATAGGTTTCAATCGGATCAGTAAATTTCTTATAGAATCCTCCGATGCTGATCAACTCACCCGGGTTGGGATACATCTCCCAACGCAAGTCAACGTTGTCGATAGAGGCAGTCTTCAGATCGGGCGAACCTACGATGGCCGCTTCATATTCAAACTGGTAATATAAGAATGGAGCCAACTCTCTGAACTCGGGTCTGTTTACTGTTCGGCTATATGCTGCTCTTACAATAGAACGATCCGTCACATTGTATCCGGCATTTAAAGAAGGAAGTGCTGCGAAGATCGGATTCTCAATATCCACTAACCCTGTATTGGTGCGGGCTTTAATCGTTTGAATGTTATACTCTCCGCGGAAGCCGGCTGTTACATCCAACTTGCCGAAAGGCATCGAACCACTCACATATCCGGCTCCTAATAAATTGGTTCCTTCATAAGAATCCTGTGGCTGTGTTCCCTCTTCTATTACAAATCCATCTTTACGTTTGATGTTCTCCGGTGCAAAAATCTGATCTAACGGAAGACGGCTCAACTCCTGACCGATGGCCTGATCAAAATCAGCCGTGTTCGGATATTGATAGTTGATGTAGCGTGCATTGAACTCACGGGTCTTGTATTCCGCATAATAACCTGCTTTCAGTATTGGGGCTTTCTTTTCATTGGCTCCTTCAAATTTCTTTTCAAAATTCAATCCGTTAGAGTATCCGATATCTTTCAGGTCAGACCAGAAGCGACCGGTTTCAAATACGTTTCCAGCGGCCGGCAATTGCATGGTATAAGGATCTTCAGTTCCCGCATAGACTTTATCGCGATAGGTTCTGAATCTGCGATAGTCCGGTTCATTACGATTGATGTAATTTAAGCCAAGTGTCCAGTTCAGTTTAGAGGATCCATCACCCAATTGATGGGTGCCATCCAGTTGGCCAGAATAGATCGAGCGGCTTAGGAAATGATAAGCATAATTGGTACGATCAAAATTCGGGTTTTGTATTTTATCATCACCAATACGTAAGGTTGTTTCATGCTCACCTAATTGAACAAACAAGTTTTTGAATTCGAATTTGTTACGTGGATTCACTTCAACCATCCAGTTGTGCATAAGGTTAACCCGCACATCATTGCTGTAGAAATTATCTTTGTACTCAAAACGTTTTGCTGCTGTTGTTTCTGTGAATTCATTATAGCGCAAAAACTCAGACTGATAATATTGATAACTATTTGAATACGACAGGGCTGTCAGGTTGCTGAACTTAACTCTTCCAACATTAAAATTCCGCGACAGCGCAAAATTAAATCCCATATCCACAGGAGCTTTTCTGGTATTGAAATCAAAATTATTGGTGAGCGACTTTCCTGCACGCTCGCGCAAGGATGAATTCTTTGCTGAGGCAATCAATTGACTGGTCGAAGGAAAATTATCCGGGATAGCACGAAAACCATTATCAAAACCAAAGATGTCTGTATCACTTCCGTTGGAAGAAAGATGATCCTGAAAAGTTGTATTGGCCCTGTATCCAAAGGTTAAACCAAAACTGGTGAAGGGCTCATAAGCCGGTTGCTTGGTCACTAACTGGATTACCCCTCCGGCAAAATCGCCAGGAAGTTCTGCCGTACCGGATTTATAAATAAGCATCTGATCGATTGCTCCGGCAGGAATCATGTCGAATGAAAACGAGCGTCTGTCAATTTCTGTGCTGGGGGCTATCACACCATTGATCATTACCTGGTTGTAGCGTTCAGGCACACCGCGAATGATCACAAAGCGATTATCAACGATAGTTACTCCCGGAACTCGCTGAGCAATCTGAGCCACATCGCGATCTGGAAGTTTGGTGATCTGCTCCGATGAAATTCCGCTCACCACAAGTTTGCTTTCGCGGATGGATTTTAAAAGATTAAGATCTGTAGCAATTTCTTTTTTTGCTGTTACGATTACTTCCTCCAATTCTGCTATATCTTCTGCCAACGTGATTTCCAGCGTAGTTTTTTTACCTGATTCGACAACAACATCCGCAACAGTTTGTGTTTTATAGGTGATGGATGATATCACTAATGAGTAGGTACCAGGCTTTACATTCGGAATAGTAAAATTTCCATCCAGGTCGGTTGCCGCGCCTACTGTTGTGCCTTCAATAACCGCGTTGGCACCAATAACCGCTTCTTTAGTCTTCAGGTCAATCACCTTTCCCGCTATGGTGCCATTTTGCGCCATAGTAAACGAAGCGATTGCCGATGTGAGAAGAATCAAATAAAGTTTACGAAACATGCTTTTAAATATTTGACACAAAGGTCGGGCGGCAATATTACCCCGCTGGGTAGGGTATATTATGGAATTGTTAAAGAGCGACTTTCAAAACCCCTGACGGGAACTTAAAAACCCAGGAAGCTTTATCGCAATACTCCGATAAGTCAAATGAAAATGAGGATGTTATCACATAAGTCCGAATAACATTGGGGTAACGATACCGTAAAGAAATTAAGATTTGGTTAACACCTGTTAGCTGATAAACGTATCGTAATATTACGATTAATTGCTACCTTCGTCTTATGAAGTCAGAGATATTGAAACCCATCCGGGAAAACATTGAAGACTTTGAAAAGGATTATGTGCTGATCCCGGAAAGGCGAAAGCAAATTCTAAAGCAGCTTGCAGCGTTTGTTATGAAGAAGCAAAAGACCGGTCAATCAGCTGAGTTGAATTTTATTTGCACCCATAACTCACGGAGAAGTCACCTCTCACAAATCTGGGCAAAGGCTGCGGCTGCGTATTATCATGTTGAAAGTGTTCAATGCTATTCCGGAGGCACTGAAGCAACGGCCTTTAATCCAAGGGCGGTAAGGGCAATGAGTGAAGTGGGTTTTAGAATTATCAAGAAAGATGAAACTGAAAATCCCCGTTATGCAGTTCACTTTGCTGAATCACAAGAGCCATTGATTGCATTTTCAAAAGTGTATAGCGATGCGTTTAATCCCTCCACGGGTTATGCCGCCATCATGACGTGCTCACATGCCGATGAAAATTGCCCGCTGGTGATCGGAGCGGAGACCAGGATTTCACTTCCGTTCAACGATCCTAAAGATTTTGATGGCACTCCACAAGAAGCCGAGAAGTATCATGAACGGGTGTTGGAAATTGGTCGTGAGATATGTTACGCCTTCTCTTTAGTAAAATCCTAAACCACGCTGGGCCTATCTATGAGTAATCAGAAAAAACTTGGTTTTTTAGATCGTTACCTTACCCTTTGGATATTTCTGGCGATGCTTTTGGGTGTGGGACTTGGTAATTTCTTGCCCGTAGAGAAAATGATGCACCCCTTTCAGTTTGGAACTACCAATCTGTTAATCGCTACGGGACTTATTATTATGATGTTTCCTCCTTTGGCGAAAGTGCGGTATGAACATCTTGGCAAAGTGTTTAAGAATGTAAAAGTCATTAGCCTGTCTTTGCTATTGAATTGGATCATTGGCCCCTTGCTCATGTTTGCTTTGTCCATTATTTTTCTCCGCGACAAGCCAGCATATATGATTGGGCTTATTCTGATTGGCATTGCCCGATGCATCGCAATGGTATTGGTGTGGAATGACCTGGCGAAAGGAGACAAAGAGTATGCGGCAGGCCTAGTCGCACTGAATAGCATTTTTCAGGTTTTGTTTTACAGCCTGTTTGCCTGGTTGTTCATCACGGTATTACCGCCTTACTTCGGAATAGAAGGATCGGTAGTAGATGTAAGCATGGGCGATGTAGCTAAAAGCGTTTTCTTGTATCTCGGTGTTCCCTTCATCGCAGGATTTCTTACGCGCTACTTCTTCAAAAAAGCGAAAGGCGAAGAGTGGTATGTGAATAATGTTATTTCCAAAATTAGTCCGTTAACATTGATTGCGTTACTCTTCACCATCATGATCATGTTCAGTTTCAAAGGAAAAATGATTGTGGATATTCCCTTTGATATCGTTCGCATCGCTATTCCATTGGTCATCTACTTCCTCATCATGTTTGTTATCAGCTTTATTCTATCCAGGAGACTTGGTGCCAACTATGAAGAAAATGCTTCGATATCATTTACGGCAACCGGTAATAATTTCGAATTAGCGATTGCTGTGGCGGTGGGTGTATTTGGTATTAATTCAGGTCAAGCCTTCGCGGGTGTTGTGGGGCCACTGATTGAAGTGCCTGCGTTGATATTGTTAGTGAATCTTGCTTTCTGGTTTAAGAAGAAAATGTATTAAATAAAGAAATTCACTTATCAAACGAATGCGATGAATACAAATCCATTGGCAGGATTATCTCACACACCGCCTATCATGCCGGCCAATTGGCCCTTACCCTTAAGTATGGATCAAAATCTTAATAGTACTGATTGGCCTGGTAAATGTTACTTTCTATTTTAAAAATGTGTTACTTAAACAGCCCATTCAGGGTGCGCGAAAGCCATGGAGATCATTACAGAATCAATCATCACCTGCCCACAATGCGGGCATCAGAAAAAAGAAGTGATGCCTGTCAACGCGTGTCAGTATTTCTATGAATGTGAAAACTGTAAGGCAATCATTAAACCATTACCGGGCGATTGCTGTGTGTACTGTAGCTACGGCACTGTAAAGTGCCCACCAATGCAGGCGAATACAAGTTGCTGTTAAACAGCGATCACTAAAACAAGAGGAAATCTTACTTTGCAATCGGCACTTTCGACAGCAGCACTTTGATAATATCAGCTGTCGCCACGTTATCGGCTTCCGCTTCGTAGTTGAGAATGATGCGGTGGTTCATTACATCCAGTGCTACTTCTTTTATGTCTTCCGGCAACACATAATCACGGCCATCCATAAAAGCTACCGCCTTTGAGGCCAGATTCATATTAATGCTGGCACGTGGTGATGCGCCAAACTGAATGTATTGTGCTTCGTGATCGAGTTTGTATTCTTTTGGTTTGCGGGTAGCGGTTACCAATTCAATAATATATTTCTCAAGCGACTCTGATATTTTCACTTTGTTGACCTCCCCACGAATGGAAAAAATATCTTCCTTCGTTAACACCTGATTTACATCATAGCTAAACTGCATGTTTGAGATCCTGCGCATGATCTCCAACTCATCTTCTTTACTTGGGTAGTTCACAAAAACCTTCATCATGAAGCGGTCAATCTGTGCTTCGGGCAGCGCATAGGTTCCTTCATTCTCAACCGGGTTCTGAGTGGCCATCACCAAAAAGGGTTTATCCAATTTGTAGGTGGTTTCACCGATGGTCACTTGCTTTTCCTGCATCGCCTCGAGCAATGCCGACTGCACTTTGGCGGGTGATCGGTTAATCTCATCGGCCAGAATAATATTCGCGAAGATCGGTCCTTTCTTCACTTCAAACTTACCTTCCTTCTGATTGTAAATCATTGTGCCCACCAGATCGGATGGCAACAAATCGGGTGTAAACTGGATGCGGGCAAAATCCAGGTGAAGAACCTGCGCCACAGTGCTGATCGTTAGTGTTTTGGCTAAGCCGGGCACCCCTTCCAATAAAATGTGGCCGTTGGTGAAAAGGCCTACCAGCAGGCGGTTTACCATATACTCCTGTCCCACTACCACTTTGGCCACTTCGGTAAAGACCTGCTTAATCTTGGCCTGGTGTTCCTTATATAACTCGGTTGTTTCTGCTAATGCCATAATCTGCTTTCGTATAAAATTCAGTCCGCAATATTAACTATTTGGAAGTAAATGTTGAGAGGATTCTTTTCAGCCTTACGTCTATGGTTTTAGGCCGGTGCAGAGGGTAGAAATATCAATTGTTCATATCAAAATACAACTTGCGCAAATCCTGGGTTTTGCCCCGAAATATCTCTAGCGATTTCGCCATGCTGATGAGCACACTCTTTACTTCCGCCTCGCTCTGACCTTTCTCCACCGGTCCGTTTAAAATCAAAATCTGGTCAAAGCAGATCGTGAATAGATAAACCTGTTTGACCACAGAACTATTGTCCTTCGGCATATCAAACGACCAGTATTTAAACATCTTGCCCTCCAGGTTCATAAATTGCTCACTTTCTACGAGTTTAATTTTTAACTGATCCTGCACGTATTCCTTCTCATACTCTTTATATCCTGACAGCAATTCCTTTTGTTTTTCCATCGTCAATGATTTAAAATCAAATTCTTCCTGGAAAGGAATAATCGAAGACTGCACCAGCTTTTTGTCAACCAGGAGAAAGTTTTCCTGCTGCGTGGGCTCAATGGACTTGGAAACAACCCGCAGCGTAAATGAATTTTTCTGTCCGTTATAGATAATCATGGCGCCAAACTTTGTTTCAATCATGGCTGCCTGAAACTCCTCTGCTTTGTATTGACCAAAGAGATTAAACGAGGTAATGACTCCAATGGCAAGAAGTACGTATCGGCTGTGCATGGAAACTAAAGTGGGAAAGGCCTCAAAATCATTTTTTAAATGCAAACTTGAAATAAATCAGCATTGCGCACAACACAAACATAATTGCGTTGCAGATAATTACCGGCCAGAGTGCCAAGGCAAAAGCGTATACGAGCCATACCACCGTGCTTGTTAAAACGATGAGTAACATCGTCAGGCTCAAATCACCGGCACTTCTCGTTTGCCAGGTTTTGTACACCTGCGGTACAAACGTGATGCAACTTAAAAAACTGCCCAGGTATCCGATGAGGTCGATGTAATTCATAGGTTGTCTTATCAATAACGAAGGTACGTGTTGAGTTTAAATTACCAAATCATAAATCAGCTGTTGATTTTTATCATTGTTAGTTACGGTCGGATTTAATGATGCACACATTCAATTTCTGAGTGGTCTATAAGTATTTAGTATCGGGAAAGTAAATGACTTGGTTCTATTCAGATTCTTTTAGACTTCTGCGCAACATCCGACTAACAACAAACCAAATTATTGGAGGAATGCATGCACTCAAGCCTATAGCTAATGCAGGATTTTCAACGCCCGAGTTGCCAACGATGGCATAGGTAAAACCAAGGGGTAAAGAACCGCATGCTAAGGCTATGTAAAAATTCGTGACCGGCATTCGCGTAAGCCCAGCCATACTGGCAATCACTTCGGGGAAAACGGGCAGCCAACGTGAAAGGGCAACTACCCAACCACCCACCTTTGCTGCTATTTTTTTTCCGCGTTCATATTCTTTTTTACCCAGTAACCAGGTGGTTGCATTCTCGCCCAGCATGCGACAAAGCCAATACGCCAAAACACCGGAAGCAAATGATCCTGCCGCACTCAATAACCCACCTACCAATGGGCCATAAATGAACCCGAGAGCCGACATAATCAGCGTGGCCGGGAGAGGTAAAAACAAGTCGGCCATCAATAACACGATGGCCACTGCCCAGGCCCATGTTCCATATCCTTTCAAAAATTCCAGTGAGTGTTCCCAGGAAAAGAAGGCCATCAGCGTATCGCCCCAAATGAAAAAAGGAATCAACACAATACTCACGAGGGCGACCAGCAAAAAAATAAGACGCATCAGTAAAAAAGTTTAAAACAATAAATCAATTTAGAGGAAAGATTGGAATTGATCACACACTTACTCGTTTTGAATTCTTGTAAGCCGTAATCTTTTCCATCCAATTAACTAATTGATCATTATGAGTAAACCCCAGCCACAACCCATTAATCCGGATGATGTTCCAGAAATAGCAACTGCCCTCGTAAAGAAAGTACGGTTTCCTATGCTCGCCACCATTGACGGTGATCAGCCACGGGTAAGACCGGTATCCCCTGTGCGCACAGATGGGTTTACAGTGTATGTAGCCAATCTGAAGAGTTATGGCAAAACGGCCGACATTGAGAAAAACTCAAAAGTTGAACTTTGCTATTTGGACGAAGACCATAATCAGGTTCGCATTACCGGTGAAGCGGTCGTAGTCACTGACCGAAAACTGCTTGAGGAAATATGGAATACTAACCGTCTTCTGCAACATTACCTCGGCTCCATTGATAATCCGGAATTGATTGTGTACAAAATCGTTCCTGCACGAGTTCGTTTTATGCAGGAGTGGGCGCTGCAATATTATGAGGTGCCGTTGGTTTGAAGAATGAATTACTATCGTGAACGGAAAATATTTACAGCTGACCATGGACAATACGTGTACATGACAGGAGTTGTTTAGGTAATAGAAATTGTTTATCCTGCCAATATAAACTTTCTTATATTTGTAAAATAAACTATATATCAACCACTAACCATGGTATTAAAGTCAGAACTGGAGATCGCCTACCGGCTGCAACAGGATTTCATAAAACCAGTGAAATCCTTCATTGAGCGTGATTACCCGGCCCCTTCCAAAAGCAATCATGTGGAAGTGATATCGGGCATACGCAGGTGCGGCAAAAGCACGTTGATGGATCAGATCAAGCATCGGTATAAAGGCGGCATTGCTTATTTTAATTTTGAAGACCCGCGCGTCCATGATTTTGATGTATCGGATTTTCAAAAACTGGACGAGGTGATCGGCCCCAGGACAAAAACCTATTTTTTCGATGAAATCCAAAATGTTGTTGCCTGGGAAATGTATGTCCGGCAATTGCATGACCGCGGTAAAAAAGTTTTTATCACCGGCTCCAACGCCTCGTTGTTAAGCAAGGAACTCGGCACACGACTCACAGGCAGGCACCTCAGGCACGAGTTGTTCCCTTTTTCTTATCCTGAGTTTTTGTTGTACACCCGATCAAAAAATACTCCGCTGTCCTTCGAGGACTATCTTCAACACGGTGGCTTTCCTGAATACCTACGGGACCGAAACGAGGAAATGCTTCATATGCTATTGAAAGATATCGTATCAAGAGACATCGCTATACGCTATGGGATTAAGAACACGAATACGCTGATGGACATCACGCTCTTTATACTCTCGAATGTGGGAAAGGAATTTACCTACAACAGCCTGCGTAAATCTTTTCACGTGGGATCGGCCAATACCGTTTCAGATTATCTGGCCTGGCTGGAAGATACCTATTTGATATTTTTTCTCACCCGGTTCAGCTGGTCGGCAAAAAACCGTACTGTTAACCCGCGGAAAGTATATGCTATTGACACTGGTATGATCAATGCCAACAGCTTAAGTTTCAGCAAAGACAAAGGTCGCCTCCTGGAAAACATCGTGTACCTGTTCCTTCGGAAAAAAAACTATGACCTGTCTTACTTCCGCGAGCAAGCTGAGTGCGATTTTGTGGTGTTTGAAAAGGGTAAATGTAAAATGGTGATACAGGTTTGCCAGCAACTGCACAATGAAAATATGGATCGCGAAACAAGGGGCTTGCTGGAGGCCATGGAGTTCTTTGATTTGAAAACGGGCCTGATCATCACCCAGGGGCAAAGTGATGTTTTACATTTCGATAAAAAAATAATTGAATTGATACCCGCCCATCTGTTTCTGACGGAATAGATAGCTACCTTTTAAAGTTGACCGTTGACAACGTACAATAGACAATAAGTACAGACATTGTCAATTGCCCATTGTCATTTCATTCATTCCTCAGTGAATTAACCGGATTAGAGTGCGCTGCTTTATAGGTTTGATAGCCCACTGTGAACTGGGCAATCAGGATCATGAAAATTAATGGAACTACAATGAAATCTGCTCCGAACTCAATTCGCTGCGGATAGTTTTTCAGCCAGTTGTTGAGAAGCCATGCGCCAACCGGTATGCAAGAAACAAGGTGCCTTTATTCGCAAGTTCAAATTTTCCTATCCGTGTTTCCTTAGCATCGGTAAACGACCCTTTCTCATGACCAAACATTTCGGACTCGAACAAATTGTGAGACAGTGCACCAACATCCACCATAATAAAAGGCTCGTTCGCTCTTTTTGATTTCTGATGGATGGCACGTGCTACCAGTTCTTTACCGGTTCCATTCTCGCCCAGTATAAGAACAGATGCATCGGTGGCCGCTACTTGTTCTACATCACGAAGCACAGCCTGCATTGAAGGAGCTGTTGCAATAAATGGGCGGTCATCATAATTGAGATGGTCCTGTAGTGCTCTTTGCTTTGATTTAAGATCACGGTTTTCTTTACGCGCCTGGGCTTGCTGCCACGCGTTGACTACCGTAGTGACTAATTTTTCTTTATCCCAGGGCTTTGATAAAAAATCAACGGCTCCTTCTTTAATGGATTTCACGGCAAGTTCTATATCACCATAGGCAGTTTGCAACACCACCTGCGAGTGTGGCGAAAGGACGTGTATCCGATTCATCCAGAAGATACCTTCGTTGCCCGAAGTAACGCCCGCTTTGAAATTCATATCGAGCAAAACCACATCAACATCGTGCTGGCGCAAACGGGTTTCCAGAGTTTTGGGAGAATTCAGCGACTCAATATTTTCAAAATATTGTTTCAATATCATCCGCGAGGTGATCACCACGTGCTCATCATCAACAATAAGAACAACGCCAGAGTATTTTTTCATCATGAAGAAGGAATCTCAATTTACAATTTTCCTCTTAAATCAGCTAAGATTATACCATGAGCATAAATATGCCAACCCGACTCAACATCAGGATTGCGTGAATAAATCATTGTGCTTAAATGAAACAGCTGTATCGTTTCAGAACACTGCTTCGATCACTTTTATACGGAAGGAAATTTCCACGGACTCCGGTAAGCCGGTTTGATCAATGCATTGGCCTGCACATCATTTATAAATTGATTTTGAGAAACATCCCACTGAAGTTTTTTTCCGGTACGATACGCAATGTTGCCTGCATGGGCAATGAACGCTGTATTATGACCCAGCTCAATATCACACACAGGGCGGTTGCGTGATTTTACACAATCAATAAAATTCTGAACATGCTTCATGTGATCTTGCTTATCGGCAGGTTGAAAGTTTATTAGTTCGGTCTTTGGTTTCCCTTCCGACTCTTCAGCGATCACTTCCCAGCCTTCGCGGTTTACCACCAGGGTTCCGTTGTTGCCAATGAAGGCTACACCGTAGCTGCGGTTGTAGAGGCCTTTGGATATTCCACCGGCATGGTCCCACTCCAACGTAAAGTTTCCAAAATCATAAAGCACATTCAGTGTGTCTGGTGTCTCAATATAATTTTCACGATATCCATAAATTCCGCCCGTTGCCATCACTGATTTTGGAACGGTAACATCCATTGCCCACAGCGGTATATCCAGTAAATGAACGCCCCAGTCCGTCAGCAGCCCTCCTCCCTGTTCCCAGAAAAAACGCCAGCTTCCATGAAACCTGCTTTTGTTGAACGAGTGCTTTGGTGATGGCCCCAGCCACATATCATAATTTATACCGGCCGGTGTTTCACTATCCGCCACCTTTGGTCCGCCTTTGCCGTAATCAAAGTAGCCCCAGGTTTTTATTTTCCTGATCGTGCCCAGTTTTCCAGATTTCACTAAAGCAACACAATCCTGCCAGTGCTGTCCGCTTCGCTGCTGCTGACCCACCTGCACCACGCGATTATATTTTCTTGCCGCCTTCAGCATGACCTGAATTTCGGCAATAGAATTGGCGAGTGGTTTTTCCACGTACACATCTTTGCCCGCTTCACACGCGTGAACAACAGGCAGACAGTGCCAGTGATCAGGAGTAGCCACGATCACCACATCAATGGATTTGTTGTCGATTACTTTCCTGTAATCATTATAAAGCACCGGCATTTTTCCCGTAATCCCAGAAATTTCTTTAGCCCGCTCATTCAGTACATTCTCATCCACATCGCACATCGCTATGCACTCCACTTCAGGAATCTTAAGGTGATCTTTCAGATTATATTGGCCCATGCCGTTGCACCCGATCAAGGCAATCCCGATTTTATCACTGGCGGAAACCCCGGCTTTGGCTTGCTGATATAATAATGGTGAAAGTGCAACACCGGCCAGGGCCGTGCCGGTTGACTGAATGAATTGACGTCTGGTTTTCACGTGTAGATTGGATGTAAAGGTTGAAAAAAAATCCTGGTCGGAATTTCTGCTTTTAAAAACATGAGTTCTATGTGAATCACGTTAAATACTTAATTAAAAAGCATTAGCTCCACTCCCTTCGGATTAGTAAGATACGAGTTCACAATATTTTGCACCACACGATTATCTTTCGATGGCTTGATAAAATTTCTTGCCGATTCAAGGTCGGATATGTTTTCTGCTTCATCAAAAAATCCGAAGCCGAGGTAATTACCTTTTTCCACCAGCACCACCGATTTTTCATCCGGCCTTCTTCCCTTACCAATAATGGCCACCGTTTGTCCGGCTTCAAAGAATGATTCAATCGACATCTGCACACGCTCGTTGTATTTCTTCACTTTCTCAACTCCCTGACAAGCGCCTTTACAGGAACCCGTCTGATGACTGAAGCATAATCCTTTCGCAACTTGTAGTCCGCTCAGCTTGGGGCAGAGATCAAACTCCTTCACCTTCTCCCACATAAAATTCCATGCGTCACCTTTCGATGTAAACGTAATCAATGGTTTCGTGCCACGGTTCACAATGTTTACAGCAAAGCGCAAATAACCGTTGCGGTCTTCATAATCATATACGCCCCACTCTTCTACTCTATATTTCTGCGCCAGATTATACTTTGGCCATATTCTGCGTATCTCCTGCGACTCCAGTATCAACGCAATCAATTCGCTGCCGGTGAGTTCATACGTGATGTGATGTATTTCATTGCGTATGTTGGACCGGTTCCATTCGCGTGCCTCACCGCTGAAATGTCCGGCAATTCTTTTTTTAATATCGATTGCCTTGCCTACATAAATCACGGTGCCACGCGCATCCAGAAAATAATATACACCCGCCTTGGCAGGAAGTTTATCATACTCTTCTTTCTGAAGATTGGGAGGAAGAATAGCATCACCGGAATTTCTTTTAAGCCCCTTTGAAATCACTCCTGTCTGATCACGCTTCATCAGCACATCGAAAATTTTTGCAGTAGCTTCCGCATCGCCACCAGCCCGGTGACGATCGGATATTTTTATTCCAAGGCTTTCAGCAAGCCTTCCCAGACTATAGGAACTTAAGCCCGGAATAATTTTTCTACTCAACCGTACGGTGCATAATTTCTTTGTATTCCATACGATGCCTGCCCCTTCAAATTCTTTTTTTAAAAAACTATAATCAAAGTGCGCATTGTGGGCAACAAACACACGGTCCTTCAGCCAGTCATGAATTTCGCTGGCGATATCTTCAAATGTGGGTGCGTCACTTACCATCTCTGAGGTGATGCCCGTGAGCCCGGTGATGAACTGTGGAATTGTCCGGCCCGGATTGATGAGCGTGTGAAACTGATCGGTGATCTGCATTCCATCATAGTGATATATGGCAATCTCCGTCACGCGATGATTTTCTGCGTAACCTCCGGTTGTTTCAATATCTACGATGGCATACATGACGCGAAGTTAAGAAGGGTTTCCTAGCAGCGATACCTTTTGAGAATAAAAAAGAAAGTCTCGGTTTATAACATAATTATGAGGTATTTGAAATTTTGCAACGATTCAGTATTTACTTTTGATCTGTTTCTGTTTGATGATTTTGAAATGAAATGAAAATCATTACCCGAACCGTCTGGATATTATCGCTGGTAAGCCTCTTCACCGATGTGGCGAGTGAAATGCTGTATCCCGTCATGCCGGTTTATCTGAAAGAAATCGGATTCTCAATTTTACTGATTGGCATACTGGAAGGGTTTGCTGAAGCCATTGCGGGACTCAGTAAAAGTTATTTCGGCAAACTATCTGATGTCAGCGGCAAGCGTCTTCCTTTTGTACGACTCGGTTATTTATTAAGCGCCATATCCAAACCCATGATGGCCGTGTTCATTTATCCGCTTTGGATATTTTTTGCAAGAACCACCGATCGCATAGGAAAGGGCTTACGCACCGGTGCGCGTGATGCCATGTTATCCGATGAAGCAACGCCTCAGACAAAAGGTCGTGTATTCGGCCTTCATCGCGCCATGGATACGTTAGGGGCAGTGATCGGGCCAGCAATAGCTTTGCTCTACCTTTATTTCTATCCTGGAGATTACAAGACTTTGTTTTACATCGCTTTCATTCCGGGCATACTGGCCATCGCCTTTACTTTTTTGATTCGAGAACGAAAGGGCAAACAGGAAAAGATCAATTTAAAATCTGTTTCCATTTTTTCATTCGCTCATTACTGGAAAGAAAGTCCACCATCTTATAAAAAACTCGTGATTGGTTTGCTGGCATTCTCCTTTATCAACAGTTCGGATGTATTTCTTTTGCTGAAAGTAAAGGAAGCAGGACTCGATGACACCTCCGTAATTGGTGTGTATATTTTCTATAACCTGATTTACGCACTGGCGGCTTATCCCATCGGCAGACTCAGCGACCGGATTGGATTTAAGAGCACATTCATCATCGGTCTTTTTTTATTCGCATTGGTCTATACCGGAATGGCTTTTGCCAGTCAGCTATACCTCTTCTTTATTTTATTCTTCCTTTACGGATTATATGCAGCAGCAACCGAGAGCATAGCCAAAGCCTGGATCAGCAATATCAGCGAAAAAAAAGATACGGCAACAGCTATTGGCACCTACACCGGATTTCAAAGTGTGGCAACCATGCTGGCAAGCGCGCTGGCCGGTTGGATCTGGTTTACGTTTAGTGCCGGAGCTACGTTTCTATTCTCGGGTATCACAACCCTGTTGATTATTGTCTATGTGATGCTGATCATTCCAAAACCAAACCCGCATTAACACATTCGTATATATGATTAATTTTGATAAACTTGTTTCCCCAAGCAAATGAATGGATTCAATTATTTAAAGAAATAACATGAACGGACTGGTACGTTTTCTTTTATCTGGATTGGCTGTGCTGCTCACCGGATACCTGCTGCAGGGTGGCGTGCACGTGGAGCATTATGGGTATGCCTTACTGGTAGCACTTGTATTGTCCATCGCCAATGTTATTGTGAAACCTATCCTGATCATCTTTACGATTCCCATTACCATTGTTACGTTGGGCCTTTTTCTTTTAGTAATCAATGCGGGGATCATCTTACTGGTAGATTATTTCGTTCCCGGCTTCACCGTGGATGGATTCTGGTGGGCATTGGGTTTCAGTTTAATCTTGTCGATCTTCAATAGCATGATTACCGATTTGACGAAAGAGAAAAAGGATTAATCCTTCCCTCCGCCCCTGTCTATCGGCATACAGGCTCATTGCTCGAGCAGGGAGTGAGGGATTACTCAGACTTAACACCCCCATAGTATTGCAGTAATACGCGATCAGTACCTTTCGAAAAAAAGTATATGCTGTCGCGGTTTGCATTTCCAGTTCTCTTCAGCATGGCCGGGCTGTTGATTTTTTTGTTGCCGTTCACATCCACTAACAGAAATGAAACGGCAGAAATACTAACCAAAAACTTTACAGGCAGCAACACGTTAACGTGCGATTCTGATCATTTGATATTCGACAATGCCACGCTCAGTGCAGAAATATCACATCATGAAAATCTATTCTATCTAACCCTTTGGATTGGCGGACATGAGAATCGAATCTCATTTGTATTGAACGATGAGGAAATCAAAGAATCGGCTTACGAACTAGACCATCCATCGAAAAGATATTTTTCATTTCTTTACCACGGCCAACATTGCACCTATTCTTCTGATGACTATCCGACAGGAATGCTCATGATCCATAAATATGACACAGTCAATAAAATCATTGCCGGATCATTTGAATTCATGGCCTGGTCTGATGGCTGTGATGAATTGGTTCGGGTGAACAATGGGCAATTTGACGCTACTTACACGCTACATTAAGAGCTATTCTATATTCAAAATGTTGATTTAATCCGATGACCTGTTCTGCAAGGTAACTCGGCTACACCTTATCCTCTATTTTTTTTATACCCCAATAAGGTGAGTTAACTTTACATTTTTACATCTCTTTATGACGCTTGAATTTCCCGGGCATTTTCGTTTTGGCACCAGTACATCCGCGGTTCAGATTGAAACTGCTGTTGATCACGACTGGCAAGGATTTGTTGCGCGCGACAATGCTGTGTTTACAAGAACCACCGATCACGAGTTGCGCTGGGAAAAAGATGTAGAAATCATCTCGTCACTCGCCCCCAACTATCGCATGAGTTTCATGTGGAGCCGGCTACAACCGGCACCCCTGGCATCCTTTGACGTTGATGCCGTTGACTATTACAGAAAATTGCTGATACAACTGCGTGAAAAAGGTGTGGAAATCATGCTGGTGCTGCACCACTTTGCAAACCCTGTCTGGTTCAGCCAGCAAGGAGGCTGGGCAAACAAGCAAAGTATAGATTGGTGGTTGGATTATGTGAGAAAGGTAATCCATGAATTTGGTGAATTTGTTTCGTTGTGGAATACGTTTAATGAACCGAACCTTTATATCAGTCTCAGTTCATTAGCAGGACTATTTCCTCCGCAAAAAACAAATCCCATTTATGCGTGGCGCATATTAAATCATATCAGCGAGGCACATCAGAGAGCCTATGAAATGCTTACTACACGCTCGCCCGGAAAACCGATAGGCATTTCACACAATGCCTCTATTCTTGAAGCCGACAATCTGCTTGGCAAACTTCCGGCAAAAATTACTGACTGGTGGTACATGCATTTTATTCCGGGTTGGTTTGAAAGCTGTGATTTTTTTGGATTGAGTTATTATTCACGCATTGGCTACGATCCGTTTCCCGTTACATTTTTAAACACTCCCGAAAAGATTATTAAAAAAGACAAAGCGCATGACGACATGTGGGAATACTATCCGCAAGGTCTCGGCATCTGCATCGATCGCTACTGGAAAAGATTTAAAAAACCCATCATCATTACAGAAAATGGAATGAGCACCACGGAGGACAACCAGCGTATAAAATCAATTTATGATTACCTAAGCATCATTCATGGTCGTATCGGGAAAGGAATTGACATTCGGGGCTATTATCATTGGAGCACGTGGGATAATTTTGAATGGAACCTTGGGCCCAGCTATCGCTTTGGTTTATATGCCTGCAATCCGCAAACGAAAGAACGCATCAAACGCCCGAGTGCCGATGTGTACTCAACGCTGGCGCATTCAAACAAGTTGGTGATACCGACTACTTCCGATCTGTGTAAAGTTTTAGAACACACTCGATAGAAGGACGTGCTGTTTCTTTATAGTTAACCTGAACGAGATCTTCCGTTTCAATCCACGCTTCAATCTTTGAGAGATTCTTTTTGCTCACCTTTTTTATTACCGGCACGCCTGATTGTTTCAGCGCTGCCGCATTGAAATGCTGCTCGTGCTGATTTTTCATGGGCACGACCATTAATTTTTTTCTTAGATAAAGAGCTTCCGCTGGTGTTTCAAAACCAGCACCACATAAAACACCGTGCGATGCAGCCATGCTGATCGCGAATGCTTCATTACCCACAGGGAAAACCGAAATCTTCCCGATGTGATAAGGTCTTGTAATGTGCTTAGAAAAAATGTGCCACTGGATTCCTGGAAATTTCAGGAACAGCTTTACCAGCTTCTTATCATCATAAGCAGGTAAATAAACAGTGTAGTGTCCCTTATCCGTAGCTACCGTCTTACGTATGCGTTCGCGAATGACCGGAGTGAATATGTTTTGATCGTATGACGCAAAATGAAATCCTGCGCCCTCACATACCGGTGCGTAGTTATTCAAAAACCAGGTGCCAATGGGATCAAATTGTTTGGGCTTAGGCACTTTGGGTGATAGCAATGCATACTGATGACTGAGTGCAATACACGGAACATCCCGCTTGTGACACGCCCATGCCGTGATCGCTTCAAAGTCATTGATGACCAGATCATACTTTTCAACCGGAAATTCTTTGATCTCGCGCATGACTCTTTTAGAGCTGTTGTTCTTAAATGTTTTGAGGAAATCGATGCCGCCTTTTTTGCCAAAGTAAAAACTAAGGCCTTTTGATTTATACTTTACAGGCATCGATAATTTAATATCGGCCTGGGCGCCACTCACAAATAAATCAACCTTGCCATAACCAGAAAGGATGGGAGCAATCTCTTCGGCTCGCGCAATATGGCCGTTGCCGGTTCCTTGTATGGCGTATAGTATCTTCACTTTTTAGGTTTAAGTAACTGCTGCATCATTTCATTAAATACCTCTTTGTTATCAGAGCCCTTAAATCTGCGAGGAAGTTTGATGGCCTGAGCTGCTTTATCATCACGATAATTATAAATACTCCACACTCCTCCATGGCATTCCAATGCAGTGAGATTTTCTACCCAATCACCTGAATTAAGATACACAACACTTCCCTTTTCGGTAGTGATTGTTTTCATGGCCGGTTTATGAATATGGCCGCAAACAACATAGTCATATCCATTGTCAATGGCAATACCGGCAGCGGTAAGTTCAAAATTGTCAATGAACTGAACGGCTTTCTTCACGCTGTCTTTGATACGTTTGGACAGTGATATTTTCTCGCGTCCAAATTTTTGCAACACAAAGTTGACAAACGTGTTGATGTGAATAAGCGAATCATACCCTACCGCTCCTAATTTGGCAAGCCATTTCGCATTACGCATGGTAACGTCAAAAACATCACCATGGAATATCCATGCTCTTTTCGAATTGATTTTTAAGAGGAGCTTATTTTCTATCTGAAAAGAACCTAATCGAAACCCAGAAAATTTTCTTAACATCTCGTCATGATTTCCTGTTAAGTAGATCACTTTTGTATTGTGTGTCATCAGGCCGGTAAGATGTTTGACCACCTGCATATGCGTTTTGGGCCAGTATCGTGTAGAGAACTGCCACATATCGATGATATCGCCATTCAAAATAACCTTACCTGGCTCGATGGATTTTAGATACTGGAGGAGTTCGTCCGCATGGCAACCATAAGTGCCGAGGTGAATATCAGACAGAACGAGAATGTCTACCGCACGTTTTTTGTCTTTTCCCATCTGATAAATATCCGAAAAGTTATTGGTTGAATTTACCCATAACTTTTCACTCACAAAATTAAAATTGCCTTACACTGATTGCTTTATGCCCATGTTACCATATTGTTAATCAATTCAATATGAATAGATAAACAAACAGGCTCCGCAAAAAAAAGGCGATTGTTTATATTATTCACCAGAATTGTCAGCGCAGAACAGGCAAACTCAATTCCTTCATATGTCAGAGCATTGAAGATTCTTACATTAATTTCTCCCACACCAACTTCCGTGAGGAGTGGTAGCGGGGTTGAAGGATTATTCACCAGCACCGTTTACGTAGGATACGCAAACTCAATTTTCTCCTCATCAAACGCTTTGAAAATTTTCAGGTAGATAGCATGCTGCGTGTCCATGTATGGAACATAATCAGCCGATTCAATGAAATAGACAATTTCGAAGTCAAGACTATAGGAACCAGACTTCGCAAAGTGGGCACGATCAAAAGATCAACAACCTCTTCCTGAAAAAGCGAACGATGATTATACCTCCTATGATAATCGATAGGGCAATACCATAGTGTTCTACTGTATTGCCGTAATATTCCTGCGCTAAGATCTCATTCATACCTCAATTCGTTTGCCCTGCAAAAATAGGATGTTCTGTGATGTTGAAAATTATACCACTGAAAGAATTTCTACACAACCGATTGCTTCTTTTCCTAATTTTCAATTCAATTCCGGAATCTTATGAGAAAAGTTCTTTTCCTGTTGTTTATAATCCCTTCTGCCTTTGCGCAGCAACTGGCACCACTAACGGTTGAAAAAATTATGCGCGATCCAAAATGGATCGGAGTTGCACCGTCCAACCTGAACTGGTCGGAAGATGGTAAGCAACTGTACTTTAGCTGGAATCCGGAAAACAATACCGGTGACTCTTTATATATGATCACTCCCATTAACCGCACTCCTCAGAAAGTAAGTCCAGCGGTAAGAAGATCATTACCTTCTTCTTTTGGCACCTACAATAAAGCAGACACCAAAAAGCTGTATGAAAAAAATGGCGATTTATTTTTACTCGATATCCTTACGGGGAAAGTCGGCCCAATAACGAGCACGCTTGATCGTGAATCAAATCCATCTTTTTCTTCTGATGAAAAGAAAGTGTTGTTTACCGCCAACAATAATTTATTCAGCTGGGAAGTAGGCACGGGAACATTCGCACAGCTCACTGATTTTCGCAGAGGCACCAAAAAACCAGACGCAAAACCCAGCGACCAGGAGAAATGGTTGAAGACCGATCAACTCGAATACTTTGCTGTGTTGAAACAACGTAGCGAGGACAGGAAGGCCTCCGAAAAAAATCGCAAAGGCGATCAACTTAAACGTCCGAAAGAAATTTACCTCGATGATAAAAACATCAGCAGCATACAATTAAGCCCCGATGGAAATTTTATCACCTACACGCTCACTAAAAATTCGGACGCAAAAAATACCATCGTTCCAAATTATGTAACCGAGTCGGGCTTCACCGAAGACATACTCACCCGCACCAAAGTAGGATCAGCACAAAACACTTCTGAATTATTCATGTATGATCTGCAACGTGATACCGTGCTTTCTGTGAAAACAGATGAAATCCCCGGCATCAGCGAATCGCCCGAATACAGAAAAAATTATCCTGCCAAAGCAACGAAAGACACCAAAGAGAAAAAACCAGAACCCAGGTCTGTTACTTTTTCAAATCTGATCTGGTCAGCGGACGGAAAAAATAATGTTCTTTTATTACGTGCTCACGATAACAAAGACCGTTGGATTGTTTCGTTAGATCTCTCCACACGTAAATTCAAACTTATCGATCGGCAGCATGACGAAGCGTGGATTGGGGGACCTGGCACAGGAGGTGCGTTTGGCGGTGCCCCTAACACGGGATGGCTTGCCGATAATAAATCGATTTGGTTTCACTCTGAAGAAAGCGGCTACTCGCATGTATATGTTGTTGATGTAACATCCGGAAAGAAACAGACACTTACCTCGGGCAAGTATGAAGTGCAATCCGCACAGCTATCGCGTGATAAAAAATTCTTTTACGTCACCACCAACGAAGTGCATCCGGGTGAAAAACATTTTTATAAACTTTCCATTGCCGGAGGCAAGGCAGAAAAATTAACGACACTCACAGGCGCACACGAAGTTTCACTTTCTCCAGATGAGAAGTGGATTGCCTATCGCTATTCGTACAGCAATAAACCGTGGGAGCTTTACTTGCAGGAAAACAAAGCCGGAGCAAAACCAATTCAAATTACCAACTCACTCACAGCAGAATTCAAATCCTACCACTGGCGTGATCCTGAAGTAACGACCTTCAAAGCTCGTGATGGTGCAGATGTGTACACGCGTGTATACAAACCGGAAAAATCAAATGGCGCTGCCGTCATTTTTGTTCACGGTGCCGGCTACTTACAAAATGCACACAAGTGGTGGAGCAGCTACTTCCGCGAATACATGTTTCACAATCTGTTAGTCGACAAAGGTTATACGGTGCTGGATATGGATTATCGTGCCAGTGCAGGCTATGGCCGCGATTGGCGCACGGGCATCTATCGCTTCATGGGCGGAAAAGACCTGACCGATAATGTGGATGGTGCTAAATGGCTCACCGAAAAATATAACATCGATCCAAAACGCATTGGTGTGTATGGTGGTTCATATGGCGGCTTCATCACGTTGATGGGCATGTTTACTACGCCCGATGTGTTTGCCGCTGGCGCAGCGTTAAGACCGGTTACTGATTGGGCACAATACAATCATCCCTACACCGCCAACATTTTAAATGTGCCCTACATGGATAGTGTTGCGTATGTAAAAAGTTCTCCGCTCTATCATGCCGAAGGATTGAAAGGACATTTGTTAATCTGTCATGGCATGGTGGATGTGAATGTTCACTTTCAGGATGCGGTGAAACTCACGCAACGATTGATTGAACTGGGCAAAGACAACTGGGAACTTGCCGTGTACCCCATGGAAGACCACGGCTTCATCGAGCCCAGCAGCTGGACGGACGAGTATAAGCGGATTTTGAAATTGTTTGAAGAACATTTAAAATAGATTTTTTTGAACCACAAAGTCACGAAGATTTATTAAGAGCTTTGTGCAACTTTGTGTTTTTTGTGCCTTCGTGGTTCAAATGACCTTCTTATGAAACTCACCGAAGACTATACCGCCATACTTATTTCTGTTGTTCTTATCCTCATCGCCTGGTCAGGAATTACATTTTGGTTCCCATCTATCTCATGGAACAATCTGTCCGAATTAACAACTGCAATCGGTTCACTATCGGCATTAAACATTGTTATCCTGTTCGGATTATCTTTTCTAATCCTCTGGGCTGCTTCCTTTTTAAAAGGAGCAACACTTTCTCTTGCTACGAGTAGAGGATACTTATTCATTTTCCTAATCACCTTCATCGCACATATTCTTACGGGTTTCAGTCCTGCCAAAGGTGTGGGCCTTGAAATTGTCATCTTCAGTCTGCTGATCGGCCTGTTTATCTCGAATGTACTTTCTGTTCCTGCGTGGGCAAAACCCGTTTTGCAAACCGAACTCTATATTAAGATCGGTTTGGTGATGTTAGGCTGTGGCATTTTGTTTGGCGATATCATGAAGGCCGGCTCACTCGGCATGATTCAATCGATCATCGTGGTGCTCACGGTGTGGCAATTTTGTTTCTGGCTTGGGAAAAAATTTGGATTGGATGATGAGTATCGCACCATGCTCGCCAGTGCCGTTTCCATTTGTGGTGTATCTGCAGCCATTGCAACAGCCGGAATAATCAAGGGCGACAATAAAAAACTTTCGTACATCATTTCATTGGTATTGATCACCGCCATCCCCATGTTATTATTCATGCCTTACATCGCCAAAGCAATCGGCCTTAACGATGCCACAGCCGGTGCGTGGATGGGTGGCACCATTGACACAACGGGTGCCGTTGTAGCTGCTGGAAACATGTTAGGTGAAGAGGGATTGAAGTATGCTACAGTCGTCAAGTTTTCGCAAAATGTTTTATTGGGATTTGCCGCCTTCGCTATTTCCGTTTACTGGACTTACACGAAAAAAGAAACTACGGATAAACCAACAGCCGCCATAATCTGGGAGCGCTTCCCAAAGTTTGTGCTTGGATTTATTATGGCTTCATTAATTTTTTCTTTTGTGCTGCCCACCGATTTAGTGAGCACACTGAAAACGCCCTTGAAAAATATTCAAACGTTTTGGTTTGCACTGGCCTTCACCTGCATTGGGTTAGAGACACGCTTTGCTGATATCTTTAACAAGGATTCAAAAAGGCCAGCAGCCGTATTTCTCATCGCACAGGTTTTTAACATTCTGGTTACGCTTGCCGTGGCTTGGATCATATTTGGATAGGGCCATAAACAGAATGATGTTATCCAAATCAAAAAATTGCTTGGCGTTATCTCTGCGTCAGTACCCTTTACCCCGAACATTACTGCGCTGGCCGGCAAAATGAAAATGGGACGCGATACGGTCAATCTGTTTTTACTTCACCTGGAACGAGCGCGACTTCTTAATCTTTTGCATTACTCAACGAAGGAAGTGGCCGCACTTCAAAAGCCGGATAAAATTTATTTGGAAAATACTAACCTCAGTTATGCACTCAAAGACCAACCAGAAAAAGGGTCACTTCGCGAAACTTTCTTTTTAAATCAGGTAAGAAACTCAAAACACCAGGTGCACCTGACGGATGAAGGCGATTTTATAGTGGATAAGAAGTGGACGTTTGAAGTAGGAGGAAGAACTAAAAAGGATGACCAGATCAAGAAGGTAAAAAACGCCTTTCTGGCAGCGGATGAAATTGATCATGCCTATCAGAATCGAATCCCTCTTTGGCTCTTTGGATTTTTATATTGATTCGATGCCGCCATTTCGAACCACGAAGACACGAAACCACTAAGTTACACGAAGCGCTTAGTTCTTCTTTGTGCCCTTCGTGTCTTAGTGGTTCAAGTTTTTTTCGTAACTTCTGCCCTACAATTCATTCTTTTATGAAAAAGCTTTCCTCTTTATTGTTATCGATCCTTTCCTTCACCTTGCAAGCACAAGATGTCATTTCCGTTACCGGGAATGTTCCATTGTCGAAAGTGGATATTTCATTATCCCATGAGCATCTACTCGTAGATTTTATCGGGGCCGAAAAGTATTCGCGCGCTCGTTGGAACGAAGAAGTAGCGTTTAATAAAATTCTGCCCTATCTGAAAGAAGTAAAAGAAGCCGGAGTACAAACGCTGTTCGATTGCACACCCAACTATTTAGGTCGTGATGCAAAATTGTTGAGGCGACTATCCGTAGCAAGTAATGTAAGGATCGTTACCAATACCGGTTTATATGGCGGTTCCGATAACAAATACCTACCCGCTTATGCGTTCACTGAATCTGCTCAACAACTTGCTCAGCGATGGATCACCGAATTTGAAAAAGGAATTGATGGCACGCAGGTGCTACCCGGCTTCATCAAAACTTCTGTGAACCCGGCAACGCTATCCGATATATCAAAAAAATTAATCACGGCTGCGGCAATCACACATAAAGCAACAGGACTTACCATCGCATCACACACAGGCCCTGCCATTGCCGCACTCGAACAACTTAAAATATTAAAGCAACAAGGCGTGCGGCCCGATGCCTTCATTTGGGTGCATGCTCAAAATGAAAAACAAAATCAAAAGTTTATTGACCTGGCCATCTTGGGCGCATGGGTAAGCCTCGATGGCGTGAACGAAGATAATATACAATGGTATGTGGATGTGTTAAGCCTGCTCAAAAAAGAAAACCTCCTTCATCGCGTTTTGATTTCTCATGATGCAGGCTGGTTCGATCCGGGCAAACCGGATGGTGGCGAGTTTCGTCCGTTTACAACGATCTTTCACAAGTTGATTCCGGCATTAAAGCAAGCTGGCTTTACGCAACACGATATCGACCAGTTGCTGATTACCAATCCTGCCACCGCGTATGCTGTAGCCATCCGGACATTCTGACTAAATTTATTCTGAACCACGAAGGCACCAAGTCACTAAGTTACACTAAGCTATTTGTGCTCCTTCGAGTCTTAGTGACTTCGTGGTTTGAATTTTTCTCCCCCACGATCAAACTGATCGCGGTAGTTTTTTATGATAGATATTAATTGTTAGATTGGTACATCAATATCCTCGTCATTTAAAACTCCATTATCATTATGAAAAATCTTTACTGCGTTATTTTATCGCTTCTCCTTTCGGTGTCCGTATCTGGCATTGATATAAAAGATACCCGCATGTTAAGTCAGCCTACCGTGAGTGATACGCATGTGGCTTTCATTTATGCAGAAGACTTATGGGTGGCCAACATCGATGGCAGTAATCCAAGACGACTCACCGTGGATGAAGGCATTGAATCGCTTCCCTCCTTTTCTCCCGATGGAAAACTCATCGCCTTCAGCGCACAGTATGATGGCAATATTGATGTGTTCACCATTCCCGTTGAGGGCGGTGTGCCCAAGCGCCTGACGTGGCATCCCGGAGGTGATCTGGTGCGCGGATTTACACCCGATGGAAAACAGGTTGTATTCGCTTCACAACGTACCGTATTCACCAATCGTTATCATCAGTTATTTACCGTGTCGGTCAATGGCGGTTTCCCCTCACAGGTGGAACTTCCCAATGCATTTAATGGTGTCTTTTCTCCTGATGGAAAGAAGATTGCCTACTCGCCACTCTCACCGCGCTACGGACAATGGAAACATTATCGCGGTGGCACCATCTCAACGATATGGGTTTTCTCCACGGATGATAAAAGCGCTATAAAAATTCCTCAACCCCAGGAAGGATGCAACGATTCTGATCCGATGTGGATCGGCAACACCATTTACTTCCGCAGCGATCGCAACGGTGAGTTTAACCTCTTTGCTTATGATGTTACTGGTAAGAAAGTAACACAGGTAACCAACTTCACCGACTTCCCTGTAGTGAATGCCGGTTTTAGTAAAAACAAAATGGTGCTTGAGCAAGCAGGGTACTTGCATGTACTGGATGTTAATACCACCACGCCAAAAAAATTAACCATTGGCATTGCGGCTGATTTACTTGAACTACGTCCTCGTTATTTGAAAGGCGGAATGTATATACGCAGCGCTGACATCTCGCCCAGTGGTATGCGTGTGGTGTTTGATTTCCGTGGTGAAATAGTTACGGCTCCTGCCGAAAAAGGTGATCCCCGCAACATCACACTCACGCCAGGTGCACATGAAAAATATCCATCCTGGTCACCCGATGGAAAATCGATCGCTTACTTTTCAGATACTTCTGGTGAATATGAACT
>Ga0163149_10000907_pt1 | contig 38730 bp, 37 predicted proteins | sample OliLakLV19MP5G1_FD_148604 | JGI IMG/M metagenome (GOLD analysis project Ga0163149, IMG submission 148604) | Freshwater microbial mat bacterial communities from Lake Vanda, McMurdo Dry Valleys, Antarctica - Oligotrophic Lake LV.19.MP5.G1 | ecosystem: Environmental > Aquatic > Freshwater > Lake >... | reverse complement strand
TTGCATAGGTTGTAACCCCGCCATCTTTATCAATGTATCCAGCACTTTTAGATTTACAAAACCCATTGGTGCATAAGTACGATTCGCAAAAGCCACCACACCAATTCCATAGGCCGGCATGATGCGCCACTGACTTCCAAAACCCGGCAAACCTCCACTATGTGCAATATAAGTTTTACCATCACAATCTTTCATCCACCCCAAGCCATAACAATAAGCGGTTGTTACAGCACATGTTCTTCCATCAGGAAATTTATAATTTGGATTAAATACATTCCAACGCCACGGATGATGCATTTCTCTTACAGAACTTCTTTTGATGGGTCCATCATCATTTGCATTATTGGGAGGCCATGCAGAAAGATGAAAAGACATGTAGTTGGCAAATTCATCAATAGAACTGATCATGCTGCCCATGGCACCCCAGCTTCCATCTGGTGTATCATGCAGTAAAGTTTCTTCATTCCATTTCTCATTTAACCAGCGATAACCGTGTGCTAATTTGTCAGCCGCTACATTTCCAAATTCCCATTCAGAAGTCTTCATGCCGAGTGGTTGCCATATATTTTCCTTTATATAATCCTGGTACCGTTTACCTGAAATCTTCGTTATAATTTTTCCAAGTAAAGCAAAACCGAGATTGCTGTATTCGAATGCAATGCCGGGAGGATTGGAAAAGGAAATTTGTTTGCCGATAAATTCCATCAGGTCTTTATCATTATCCGCCAGTTGCCTGTCGCCCCAAGGGTTGTCTTCGGGAAAACCAGCACCATGTGTCATTAAATGCCGGATAGTAATGTGAGGTGCATCAGCTGTCGGATATTTTAAATTCTTTAATTCCGGAATATAGAAATAAGCCGGGTCATCAAGATTTAACTTTCCTTCATCTCTTAATTTTAATATCGCCATGGCTGTAAAACTCTTGCTCATGGATGCAATGCGAAACAGAGATGATGAGGTAACCGATATTTTCTTATCAATATCTGTATAGCCGTAATTGCCGCTGTATAAAAGCTTACCATCCACTACAAGGCCAAATGCTATGCCGGGGAAATGATTAGCTATTGCATATTTTCTATAAATGCTGTCAATTATAGGAAACAGTTTCTTTATTTTATCCAGCCTGTCCGGGTCGGTGAAGGTGGCGGGTTTGTAAGAGGAATTATATAAAGTTGCATACAGTTCCTTTGTGCCTTTGTTTTCATTGCAGGATAGCAAAGCAATAGTGGCTATAACAAAAAACAGGTAATGCTTCATTAGTTAAATATTAATGTTGACATAACCTAAGATAACTTGTTTTGCTGGTTATTATTTAAAGTGAAATATATAATTGCCCTGCCGGGCAAAATTTCATTTGAAAATATGGTTAGCGGTGAGTTGAGAATTATAATGGCCTGTTTAATCTTCTTTCTGAATTAGTATTACTGGCCGAAATCCAACTGTAGGTAAGGGGCCTGTTGCCTGTAAGCCTATAGGCGACACTAGTAATATCAAGCAGACGACTCAGCCCATTTACAAACAGTCATGCAATTATTACATTTCTAATACCTTTACAGAAATTTGCTCACCTTTCTCATGGAAGATATAATGGACATATCAAAGCCTGACACCACGGTTAAGTGTTGGGTGGATTTGTATTCCGATAAGATGTATTCCTGGGCTTTCCACAAAACCAGCAGTAAAGAAATTGCTGAAGACATAGTGCAGGATACTTTTTTAGCCGCCTTTCAGTCCATCAGCAAATTTGAAGGCAAAAGCGAACCTAAAACCTGGCTCTTTGCTATTCTCAACAATAAAATTGCCGAACATTTCAGAAAGCAGTTCCGCAACCCAACCGTTACGGAAAGCCAGTCGGGTTCATCGTTATTTGATACACTGTTTGATGCCAACGACCAATGGATAAAAGAACAGCGGCCAAAAGAATGGCAGGGTGAACAGGCCCACCTGCTTGATGATGTGGCCTTTGTTAAAGTTTTGCAGGGTTGCATGGGTAAATTACCGATCAACTGGATGGCTGCTATTCAATTAAAATATCTTGAAGAAAAAAAAGGGGAATTAATCTGTCAGGAATTAGGAATTGCTCCAACTAATTTTTGGCAAGTTCTGCACAGGGCCAAGTTGCAGCTTAGAAAATGTTTGGAGAATCACTGGTTTAAAAAGTAGTAAGATGAAGAAGATAATGCAGTTGCTAATGCTTTCATGCAAAAAAGCAACAGAGTTGATAGAAAAAAGGTCATTGATTAGGCTTTCTTTCAGGGAGAAAGTACAGTTGCGTTTGCATAAAAGTATGTGTGATGCCTGCACTGCTTATGAAAAACAAAGCAAAAAAATAGATGAATTGCTGCACAATCATATTCATGATACAGATATGGAACATACTACTATCCTGAAAAACGAAACACTAAAAGAACAGATTATTAATAACCTACCCAACAGTTGAAACGATTGTATGTAATTTTAGCCTTAGTACTTATTTTTATCTGCACCTGGTGGTTAGGGGCTTTACCCATCAATACTTCATCAGCAACAGCACCCAATCAAAACATATTACATCTTTCAGAAAAATTATTATATGCTGTAAAAACCGAAGCAGCTACCGATAGCCTGGAAACGGCATTGGCATCTTTGAAAATGGATGAACTGGTTACAAGTTTAAGCAACAATACAGCAAGGAAAACGTTTTGGATAAATCTTTACAACGCATGGTATCAGCTTCTTTTCATCAGGGAAAAGAAAGCAAACCCTGAAATATTTACTGATAAATCAATACTTATCGCAGGGCATTACTTCAGCCTCGATGATATTGAGCATGGCATATTGCGAAAATACAGGTGGAAATACAGCATGGGCTACTTACCGCAATTTCTCCCTTCTAAACTTATTAAACGATTAGCTGTTTCTAAAATAGATTATCGTATTCATTTTGCACTTAACTGCGGCGCTAAAAGCTGCCCGCCCATTGCATTTTACCAATACGAAAAACTGGAACAGCAATTGGAGTTAGCCACGAAATCTTTTTTGCGAAGTGAAACAGATATAGATACGGTGAACAAAAAAGTTCATGCCAGTAAAATCATGCAATGGTTTAAAGGGGATTTTGGTGGTAAGAAAGGGATCTGTTCTTTGCTTTCAAAGGTATTAAACCAGGATTTTACCGGATACGAGATACTGTTTAAAGAATATGATTGGTCTGCCAATTTAAAAAATTACTATACTGAATAAAAAACTATATGAAATCAAGCAATAAAATTATTGGTGCAGGTATTTTAACAGCTACTGCAGCATCATTATGCTGCATTTCACCAGTACTGGCATTGATTAGCGGATCAAGTGGTATTGCTTCGACCTTTTCATGGATGGAACCATATCGTCCTTACTTGATTGGGTTAACCGTTGTAGTATTGGCTTTCGCATGGTATCAGAAGTTAAAACCAAAAAAAGCGGATATAGATTGTGCTTGTGAAGAAGAAAAACCATCCTTTTGGCAGGGTAAACCCTTTTTGGGTATTGTAACGCTACTCGCCATATTGTTGATGGCATTCCCCAGCTATTCACACATCTTTTATCCCAAAACAGAAAAGAAAGAAATAATTGTAGTAGACAAAAGCAGCATTCAGCAGGTGGAGTTTAAGATTAAAGGAATGACCTGCGAAGCCTGCTCAGAACATATTAACCTGGCTTTATCAAAAGCACCAGGCGTTTTGGAATATAAAACAGAATTTAAAAAAGGTAGCAGCACAATAAAGTTTGATAATTCAAAAACCAATCAGGACTCTATCGCTAATGCGATAAACGAAACAGGTTATAAAGTGAAAAATATTCAAAACTGAAAAATGGATATTGTATTAAATTCAATAATTACATGCCCCCACTGTTGTTATTCTAAAGAAGAAATAATGCCAACTGATGCTTGTCAGTATTTTTATAACTGCGAAAAATGTAATACAATATTGAAACCTAAAGAAGGTGACTGTTGTGTTTTTTGCAGTTATGGCACTGTAAAATGTCCCCCTGTTCAGCAACAAAAGAGTTGTTGCTAAACTATAGTACACCGCAGTTTTCAATTCCCTTTTCAAAAATAATTTGATGAAGTTGTCAGGTTATCCAATATGCTGCGACTGTTTGTTTGTAAATCATTTAATAAAAAATAAAAACAAACAAAATGAAAAATTTTAAAAGTTTAAAAATCACATTCCCCTTAATGCTGGCGTTCACAGTAATGTCATTCTTTGGTGCTAATGTAGCACAGGCTCAACAGGCAAAGCTAATAACAGTGAAATCTGTAAAAAGCTTTGCTATGACTGTTGAGGGAATAAAAAAAGGAGTTGCTGATGCCGGTATGATGGTTCTTGCAGAAATTAATCACGGCAAGATTTTATCTATGACAGGATTAAGTATTAATGCCGAATCAATTTTTATCGGTAATCCGACTGTTGGAAAAGATGCTTTCTCTGAAAATACTGCTGTTGGTTTAGCAATACCGCTAAGAGTAAATGTGTATGAGGAGAAAGGGGTTACTTATATAAATTATTTCACTCCGTCCAGTGAACTGGGTTATTTTAAAGGCAACAAAGTTAAAATGATTGGCCAGAAACTGGATGAAAAAATAGCTATGCTGACTGGAATGTTTGCAAAATAAAATGTCGTACCCTAAAAAGGATGGGCTTAAATATGAGTCCATCCTTTTTAATTAAAACAATTTATCATGAATACTCAGATAAAGAAGATAATGCTCATTTTAATGTTGTTGTTTTTAACGGCTGTTTCACCAAATTTATTTGTCATGGCACAAAAAGGTATTGCACCGCTTTCTTCTTTAGCAACCGGGTTTCTTATTCCTTCTATAGCGTTAATTCTTACCATAATTATTATTTCCCGCATTCTTAACTATACAGATATTGTGCGATTGACTGTTAATGGAATTATTGCCGGATTGATAGCAACAATCGCTCTAGAAATATTCAGAGAATCGGGGTTCAGGCTGGGAACTATGCCAGGTCAATTAGCCCGGTTAATGGGTGTCTTACTACTGAATCAATTTGCATCCGGGCCGGATATAGGGTCTGACCTCGCAGGGTGGGCATATCATTTTTGGAATGGGGCCGCATTCGGCATCATATTTAGTTTGCTTTTTGGACAAAGTAAAACATGGCAGGGAGTTCTTTATGGTTTACTTATTGGTGTTGGGTTTATGACGAGTTCCGTTGTAAAATCTTTAGGTATAGGGCAATTTGGATTTGAATTTAAAAATGGGTATGAATTTCCAGGCACAGTTACCATTGCACATATTGCTTATGGATTTACCTTATCATTTCTTTTAATCCGCTTAAACAAAGGAATACCAAACATTTGGGTGAGGCAAAAACCCGAATTGAGAAGGAATAAAAGTTAATTCGTTTTACAAGGAAAAATATTTTTTCATTCCCTTGTCAGGTTTTGGCAAACCTGGCAACTACTCCATAGTAATTCATGAATTATTTAATCAAAACAACCTAAAAATGAAAAAAATACTATTAACTCTCTTAGTGACAAGCTCCCTGGTGGCTTGCCAATCGTCAGCCAATCCTACACACGGACAGAAAGGACACAAATGTGATAAAGAATGTATGGTAAAGAATATGCCTATTGATAGTAGTACGACAAATACCATGACAGTTATTCCCTTGAAAGACCATGTTTGCACTGATACCTGTAAAGATGGGAACCATGTATGTGCACATGGTGAAAAAGGACATGTTTGTGACATTAATTGCCCCATGCATGATAAAATGTAGTTGATTGAATCGGACGTTGATTAATAGCCCCCGATTAAAATTGAAAACAAATAAAACCCAAAAAATGTCAGACAAAATCAAACAATCACTTATTGGCGGTATAGTTGGAACCGTTGCAATGACAATCATAACATGGATGGCTCCGTTAATGGGTTTTCCTAAAATGTCTGCTCCCGACATGCTGGCAGGGATGTTAGGCTTACCCGTTTATGTGGGTTGGGTAATGCACTTTATGATTGGAATAATATTCGCCCTGGCCTATATTTTTTTAATTCAAAAACAATTACTGAAAATTTCTAACCGGTATGCTAAAGGAATAGTATTTGGAATAATCATTTTTGTGTTTGCCCAGGTAATGATATTGATAATGGGTGCTATCTTTACATCCATGCCTTCACCTGCAGGAAGTATGGCTTTAATGATGTTAGGCAGTATGATTGGACATGTTGTATATGGAATTGTAGTAGTGCTATTTTCAAAAGTTTGATTGCATATTTAAAATTAAAATACTTGTGACATGAAACAACTTATCACTTTTTGCTTTTGCATAGGTTTATTCAGTAGTAATGTAAAAAGTCAGTTAACAGGTGACACTTCAATTGGGGTAAGACTTAGTACATTCAATGCCAGCAAGAATAATAATGATGTAAAACTGAATTGGAAAGTCGCCTGTCGTATAAGCTATGCCCGGTTTGAAGTGCAACGTTCAACGGACGGTATAAATTTTTCAACTATAAACAGCTTCCAGGCTGATTATTTACGATGCCTGCAGCCTTTTGATTATACAGACATTTTAGCTTTTGGGCAAGTATTCTATCGGATTAAAGTTGGAGATATTGATGGTAGATTTTCAATCGAAAAAGTGGTGAAAGTAGCGGGAAAGGCAATTAGTGATACTGAAATAAGAATAATTTCTCCGGTTACAGGTAATTTTCTTCAATTGACTGTTGCAGCAAATAATAATGAAAATATCGGGTTACAGGTTTTGAATATTTCGGGGAATATACTTCAAACCCTAAACATAAGTCCGGGAAAAGGAATAAATCAAATGGAAATTCCTTTTAATAATTCACAAGCTGGTATTTACATTCTCAGTTATCAAATGGCAGGTATAAAGAAGTCAGTCCGATTTGTAAAAAGTAATTAATAACGAAAGTAAAAGAAGACATAAATGAAGAAGATATTATTTTTTATTCCTATAGTCATATTTGTGTTTGCCTTCTCTACAAAAAAATCATTAACAAGTACGGCTGCTCTTGAAATTGATTTTTACAAAGGCACATGGAGTGAGGCAGTAATAAAAGCGAAGAAGGAAAAGAAAGCCATCTTCCTTGATATTTATGCAACCTGGTGTGGTCCCTGTAAAATGCTTAAACGACAAACTTTTGTTGATAAAGAAGTAGTGAAATTTTATAACGCAAATTTTATAAACATGTCATTGAATGGTGAAACTGGTGATGGGGAAGTGCTGGCACAGAAGTACCAAATCCCGGGATATCCCACCTTGATCATCTTAGACAATAAAGAAAATCCATTGCATGCAAACGTCGGGTTTATGCCTGCAAAGGATTTTTTAAAGTTTGGAAAGGAGGGCTTGAAAAAATTAGTAAAATAGAGTCTTGTTAAGTTCTGCCAGTCTGTAAAATGATATATCTATTATTAAAACCCTTTCTTATCTCCGATAAATTTTTCAAACCACTCTACATTGGTCTGCATCGTTTTCAATACCATTCTTGGTTCAGTAGGCCCATGCGGTTGACGGGGTAATGCCAGCAACCGTACCGGGACATTTCTTCTTCTTAATGCATTATAAAACATAACTGAATTACTGAAAGGAACCCTCAGGTCTGCTTCGCCATGCTGCAACATCACCGGCGTTTTTACATTTTGTATAAATCGTAAGGGTGAATGTGCATCATACTTGCTCCAGTCATCCCATGGATTCGCTTTAAAATAGGAGGGTAGAAACCCTTCAATATCATCCGTAAGATTCTGGTGTGCTAAATCAACTACCGGGGCGCCGATTGAAGCTACTTTAAAACGGTCGGTATGTCCTACAATCCAGCTGCTCATAAAACCGCCATAGCTCCAGCCCATCACTCCCATTTTAGTTGAATCGGCCACTCCCATTTTTATTACATAATCAACGCCTGCCATCAGATCCTGAAAATCTTTTCCTCCCCAATCTTCACGGTTAGCCATACGGAAATCTGTTCCATAACCAGTAGAGCCTCTTGGGTTGGGGCGCAACACTGCATATCCCATTTCAGCAAATGCTGCAATAGGATAAGTGCCCTGGTTAGCCGCTACACAATTTTGTTGAAACACACCGGCTGGGCCGCCATGTACATTTAATATAAATGGAACCTTTTGACCTGGCTTATAATTGACAGGATAAGTAAGTAGTCCCTCTATTTCCAATCCATCAGCACCTTTCCATTTTACTACTTCGGTTTTGGGTAACGCTTTACCTGCATGGTCAGCATTGAGACTGGTAACTTTTACAGGATAAAAATTATTAAGAGGGCTGATGTATGCTTCCGGTAACTGAGATGGATTTTGTAATGTGAAGGAAAGATAGGTTCCTGTTGAATTAAGTGTGGCTGTACCAATCATATCTTTTGAGCCTTTGTTCCATTCAGTGATTGTTTTACCGTCAACACTCAATTGATAAATACTGTTCAGTGTTTTATTTGCCTCACTCCATAAAATATTTTTACCGTCAGGCGTCCAACCAATAATGCCACCGTTTTCATCAGGCGTAGCTTTTAACCGCCAGTTTTTACCATCGGTCAACGAATAAATTTTTGCATGACGGGGGCCTGACCAATCAACCGGGTCGGCCGTACAATAATATGAAAGCATTTTCCCGTCCGGGCTGAATTGCGGATTTGTTTCTCCGGCGGCAGTGGCGGCGATTGACTTAATATTTCCTTTTTCAATATCAATTATAGAAATATCGCTGTACACATTATCATTTACTTCGGGAGATTTTCCATAGCTAAATGCAATCTGTTTGCCATCAGGGCTCAAGTCGAATGCATTTACATTATAATTTTCTTTGGTGAGCTTTTTCTGTACATATTTTCCAGCAGTATCTTTTTGATTGAGCCATAAAATATAGAGCCGGTTTTGTTTTATCTCTTCATCCATATAATACCAGTCATTCTTTGCTTTCTTATCTTTTTCTTCTTTATCGGCGGCGGCATCACTCATTGTAAAAGCAATCATTTTCCCATCATGACTCCAGTCATATTCGCCTACACTGGTTTTTATATCTGTTACTTTTTCAGCTTCGCCGCCGCCTACAGGCAGTACATACAAATTGTTTTTACTATCTCTCGAAGAAGTAAAGGCAATCCATTTACCATCGAGGCTCCATTTAGGGTTGGAAGAATTTTTTTCTCCTTTTGTTAATTGTATGGCATTACTGCCATCGGCATTACAAAGCCATATCTGGTTTACATATTCGCTGCGATCGTCGGTCATCACGGCTTCACGAACGGTGTATAATATTTTAGCTCCATCCGGCGATACACGAACGGATGTAATGTTTTTAATTTTCAGGCATTGTTCGGGTGTCCAGTTTTTCTGGGCAATTGCGACAACCGGTAATAAGAAGCAGGCAACAAGCAAGTTTCTCAATTTCATAAAAAATTTGTTTTTAATTTGAAGAAATAATGGGGGAATTAAAAGAATTCAGGGGGGAGATTATTGATTGTCCGGGTATACAAGTTAAGCATACAGTGTAACAAAAACAAACCGCCTATCCAATGCCGGATAAGCGGTTTATGAAAATAGCATTTATTGCAAATTTTATTTTCTAAACGGTTGTTTTTTCCAATACGTCAAGCTTCTCCATGCCCACTCCAATGGACCAAACCGGAAAAAACGTAACCAGATATGGCTCCAGATGATCTGTAATGTCCACGTAGCGGCCACTACATAATATATTTCATGACGTTGTAGTTTTCCATAATAACCAAGACCCACGCCATAAAAGAACAAGCCCACAAATAAAGACTGCATCAGGTAATTGGTAAAAGCCATTTGTCCAACGGGACGCATCAATGCAAAGAACCATTTGAACCAACCCGATTTATACAACAACATTATCAGACCAAAAATGCCAAGGGCCCGGAACGTACGGGATAGTTCATAAAATTCAAAGGAGGTATTTTTAGTATAGTCGAAATAATTAAATTTATAATCAATCAATGGCTGTATCCGGAAGTAAGAAAGAGTCAGCCCGATCCCAAGCCCGCCAATAAACATTGCCCAGTACAGTTTGGAGGAAGCCCGGCCCAGCAGCACCCCATTTTTATAGAAGGCCATCCCCAAAAACATGAATACGAAAATATCCCATCCGCCATAATAGAGATACTGAACCTCCCCCCTGAAACTTCTTTCACTCTGATACTCATAAAAGCCACCATAGTTGCCCCTGACAGCTTTCAGGCTTTTTTCCATTTTTTTCTTCTTTCCTTCGGGACTTGCTTTTTCTTTAAATTCCGTCATGGCGCCCAGGTTAGCTTTCTGATCATCGGTTAATTTCGTTACTGTAGTATCCATTTTTGCTATCAGCTCTCCTTTATAAATACTTTTTCTTTCGCGGTAAGCATCTACATTTTCTCTTGCTGTCATAAGCAAAAGAGAAAGAACAGCTCCTATTATTAGGGCTTTGGGAGATAAGCGGCGAAACGCAAACATGATCATACCCAAACAGGCGTAATGAAATAAAATATCCCAAAACCATAAAAGAACAAAGGCATTGAACAAGCCAAACACCAGCAGCCATAGCTGGCGACGGAAAAAATAATCCGCCGGGTAAAGACCTGCTGCCTTTTTTTCCTGGCGCGTGACAAATAATATAATGCCGGCACCGAATAGCATAGAGAACAGAGCCCGTTGACTGCCTTCCATAAACCAGTCAATAAAATACCAGGTTTTAAAATTGACAGTCCCCCACTCATTTAATACAGAGGGGTCATAAATAACCGGGTCTGGTAAGGCAAAGCCGGGGATGTTCATTAATAATATACCGAGAATAGCAATGCCTCTTAATGAATCAAGAATAATAATACGTTCGGATTGATTGACCGGCGCAGCAAGACTTGCCGCCGTGGTGGTGGTTGACACGTTGGTGTGGTTTTAGTTTGGTAGTAATCAACAGGCAGGATCAATATGCTTTCTTAAGGTGGGAATAACCTACAAAATAGAAATATTAATTGACATGAAAAAAAAAAGGAATACAATTCCCTAAAGAAATATGGTTCATATTAACGAAGTACCTGTCGGCTCGCCTTTGTGAGTAATGTCTGCAACACCCTTCAGTCATTCTACCTGCATACTGGCCATAAAAGAAACCGCCTTCCTGCTTATGATATATTCGTAAACAGGAAGGCGGTTGATTAAAAAATCCTTAGTTCAGGCTGATGGTATATTTTCCTAACATTCCATAAGTAGTAGTGAAAGGATTAGCGATTGCACTGACAGAAACATAATAAATTCCGGGAGCAAGTATTGCTGAGGCATCCAGCGTAAGGGGATTATCTATCGTTGAAAGCAAGCTTCCCTGCGCATTATAAATTTTTAAAATAAGGTCTTCATTGGCGCCCAGGTTGCCGGCACCCACGTTGAATGGTGTGAGCAGGACAGTCTTAGTGGTGCTGATATTCACGGAAAAGAAATCAATATCAGTACTGTTATTCCTCATTCCGCTGATAGTATTAGTCAATGAAACAGCATTGGATGTAGTATTAGAATAGTCATCTGTTTTATATCCAACAACAGCCGCTATTATCGCTGCATCATCCTGTATAGTGGAAGCGCTAATGGCATTGGCACCTTTGTGCCACAAGCTAAGGTTCTGATAGTAGGAACAGCCCATGATAGGCGACCAGCCTGTTTCACCGCTGCCAATACCGTAATTGTATTCAGAAGTTTTGACCCCACCCGCATCATAAGTTGACTGATGCTGCAGGTTCAGGCTATGACCGGCTTCATGAGATACCGCTTCACCAATATTTTTAATATTGTAATTCAGGAGTGATGAGAAAACAAAACTCGGTGTATTACTGCCGTCGGTAAAACTATTTAAGAAAGAAGCTCCGCCTGCCTGGCCAAACCATTCCCATGTTTCTGTAATAATCACCCGGATTCGCTTATAAATATTTGCGGCGTTATAAACATTCTCGTCAGTAGTTACTGTTATATTAAATGGACTATAATCATTGGAAACCCGGTCAAAAATAGTAGCTACAGCATTTGAGGCCAGGTTAGCTGGTGCACAGGTAATAGTTCCATTGTAGTTCCAGCCTGTACCGGAAACCACTTGTCCATCAAAATCAAGAAATACTACTCCTGCCGAAGTAGCCGGTGGTTGTATTCCACCGCCACCACCACTACCGCCACCACGAGGGTTTTTGTTGGCAAATTCATCAAGTACAGGAGAACGTTTGGCAAGATTAAATTGCGTCAATCCAAAATCACAACGCTGCTTTTCTTTGGTTTGATTTTCTGTTTCAGAAATTACTTTATCATTTTTTGTACAGGCAGCAAAAAATAGTAGCCCCAGGATTATTAGGTTTTTCATAAATACGATAGTTTTTAAAATATTGAATAAAGAATAAACTATAATAGGCTGAATAATTGATATAGTGAAGCCCGGGAAAAATATTTCCCGGATTTCCCCAAAAAGATGTGTGTGGTCAAGAATAAAAAATAATATCCCGGTAAATATAAAATGGCCGTAAATAGTAATTTAATCAATTTTTAAATTTCTATAATGCTGTTTTACAGGGTATTACACACTAAAATGAAAATGGAGCAAGGAGATTAAATGGAGATACAGCCTTCGGATTAGCTTGTTAATGCGGCAATATGCTAAATGTTAATTTTTTCCTCATCGGTACTAATACAAGGTTAAACAGTAAAAATTCAATGTGCTTTTACCCGCAAGCAGTAAAATAAAAAAAGGCTTACAGTTCGCGAAGGGCTTGCCATTATTGTAATGGGCTGCCCGGAAATTTTTATTGGTATTGTTTTGAAATTGGCTAGGCCTGGGGAAGGGGTCTGTCAGCCAGTTACTCTAGTCGGAGGGCCAATGGTTCCTGCATAATTTTCAACTGGTAGGTCCAGGGTTTGTTGTGAAGCAAAGAGATGATTGCTTTCCATTCCTTCACAATACAATTAGTCATTCTTTTCAAATTGCCATGGGTTTGAATTGACCACAAAATCACAACCCGGTAAAAGGGTCCGGAGCTGGAGTATTTTTTCTTTTATGTCTTCTATTTCGGCAGCAGAAAACATCAGTGTTTTTAGTTTGAACAATCGGCTCAATTGTAAAAGCCCATCTATCGTTATTTGAGTATCTTTTACATGCAGAAACACAAGGTCTTTAAGCTGGTTCAGGCTGTTCATGCAGCCATTGTCAAGGTGGCGACAATCTTTTGCCCGCAACTCATTTACATATTCCAGTTTTGTCAACAGGGCGATACTTTCATTACTGATCTCCGTTTCATTCAGGTCCAGCATATTCACGCCTTTTACACCGGTCAGCAAAAAAGCCAACCCTTCATCTTCCAGATCATCGATGCAACGAAAATCAAGATGATGATGATAGGCTGCTGTATCCCCGGCCGTTTTACCGTCGAAGCGTCGATTCCAGTATTTTTTATTCCAGGGCAATTGTTTCAGTTATTATTAAGTTCATAAAGTATGGAAAATCCGGGCCTACCCTCTTAGTGTATAAACAATGTGCAGAATAAAAGGGGTTAGCCAGGAAGGAGGGGAAGAATTCTACAGCACCGAAACTAACGGCGATGCAGCTGTCAAAATATACTAACTAAAGGGAAATTTTTATAATAACTGGTTTTGCTTGGCGAAATTCATCAACCCGGTTACGTTCTTCACTTCCAGTTTGCGGAGAATATTTCTTCGGTGAGTGTTGATCGTTAGTTCGCTTAGGAAAAGGGCAGCGGCAATTTGGCGGGTGCTCATTTCCTTGCAGATCATGCGGATAATTTCCACTTCTCGTTTGGTAAGCTGATATTTTTTTAAAAAATCATCAAAGAAGTAAGAATCGTCGGGTATTACTTTTAATTCCTGTTGAGAAGGAAAATGCCTGTTACCAGCTAAAATGTTTTCAATGGCCCTTCTCAGTTCTGCGGCAGAAGAATTCTTTAGCAAATAACCATCGGCCTGCATCTTCTTAACTTCTTCCACCAGTTCCGGCTGGTTGTAATTAGTGAGGATCAGCACTTTTGTTTCAGGGAAGTTCGTCTTGATCTTTTGCAGGCATTGCAGCCCGTCATAGCTTGGCATATTGAGATCCAATACCACCAGTTGCGGCCGCTCCCTTGCCACCGCATCCATCAGCTCTAGCCCATTTTGTGCAGTGGCTACGATCTCTATGGAAGAGAGCTCCTTTAAAATGCTGGTAATTCCTTCCAATAAAAACTGGTGGTCCTCCGCCAGTACTACTTTACTACACATCACGGATTATGGGTATTTCAATGGTTACGATCAGGCCTGTTGGTTGGTTCTTGTTAAAAGCTACATAACCTCTAAAGTAGTCGATTTTAGCTTGTATAGCGGTCATGCCCATACTATCTTTTTCATCTAATTGACCGGGATCAATACCGCTGCCGTCATCTTCAACTATAAGGGAGAAACAATCGGCATGTTCCGTTACCTGTACCAGCACATGCTTTGCTCCTGCATGCTTGACGATATTATTCAACAGTTCGTAAACGACACTATACAATGAGGTGTAATAATTGTTCAGTGCCGTTTCATATTTATCAAAACCTAATATGATCACTTGTATGTTGATCCTTCCGGATGCGTTAACGATCGCCACCACTTTTTCCAGCGATGTTCTAAACCCTACTTTTTCAAGCATCACCGGGCTAAGGGCATGACTCAGGTTCCTGACCATATCAGATACCATACCGACGGCTTCTTCCGCTTTGGCAGCATGCAAAACTGCTACTTCACTGATATTCCCTTTTTCCCGCAATGCTGAAAGATTTAGTTTGGCCGCTGATAATAAGGAGCCGGCCACATCATGCAGTTGATTGGCTACCTGGCTCCGTTCAGCTTCCTGTACTTTTACCAGGATACGGATATGTTCCTGTTGCCGTTGATTCATTTCTACGAGTAGCTTTTCTTTTTCTTTCCGGTATTGGTTAAATCGGTACACCAGGCCAGCAGTAAGAATAATGGACTCTGCCACATAGCCGGTGGCTAATCCAAAATTGGAAAAGAAGTACTGCCATTCTTTGAAATTGCCCAATTGTATGCTCGCCTGCATGATGGTAGTGGTGATCAGTATGAGGGCTCCTGCCAGGTAAAATTGCGCAAAGCGGTTTCCCTGCCAGGATTTTCTAATCAGGAAAAATAATACCAGTAAAACATAGAGCAGCGTAATGACCGGTATCAGGTATTGTATGTACATCCACCATTTTGTTTGGTAGCCCTTGTTATTAAAGCTTAAGATGATCGCTATATATATCCACATTATAACATTCACCCAGACCACTATTTTTTTAACCCTTCGGCTGCTACCTACAAAACTTACCAGGAACAACATGGACAGTGCTCCGGAAGCCACGGCAAAAACCGGCCTGGCCTTACTGGCAAACCAGGGAAAATCAGGCCATATATATTGAAAACCATAACCGCTGTTGGCCAACACCCATAGCCATCCTGCACAGAGATAGGCGATATAATAAAATAAATGCGTTCACGGCTGATATAAAACAAATACAGACCAAAAAGGATCATCAGCATCATCATTCCCGAAAGAAGGGCCATGACCAGGCCAATCTTTCCTTCTGTTCTTACTGCCTGCCTCAACGATGTAAGCCAGAATACCATTTGCAGGGACTCGTTCGATTTGTCAACACGTGCCAGGTAAAGGCCTTTTTTACTGACCGGGAAATAAAAACCTTTTACCGCCAGCGGCCGCTGCGAAAAAGGATAATAGTCGCCGGTTTCGAATAACTGCTCCACCACACTATCACCTGCATAATAAAAATGGATCCGGTTGATATGGTGATCGCCAATATGCAATAACAGGCTGTCAGCTGGTAATTCCCGCTCATTATAATACGCCAGCCAAAAGACAGCATTATTAAATCCTGGGTTGAAAATAGTGCTTGTCGTTTTCCTGAATTTTCCCTTTTCAAATAAGGACAACGCCTCGTTACTATTCAGGGTCTTGCTAGCATCCTCATATAGAAAAAAATCGGGCTGCTTACCCGGCTGGCCCTGAGAAAACAAGCAAAGTATTAGGGCAGGAAAAGTGATAAAAAGATACAACGACGTTAGTACTGGCATGGATAGTCAAGATAGCTTAAATATCATTTGCTCGGGAAAATTACTCCCGGGCAGGCACCAATGAAAAACAAGGTGATTGCTTTTGAAAATTGGGGTGTTTTACCCTGTTAATATTAGTATGCCGACATTATCTTATACGCAGTAACGGTATGAGTAGACCATCATCTTCCGGGGAATGATCCGGCCTGGAATACAATTACTTATTACTAGGTATTGTTTTTACGGTCGCAGTAGCCAAATCTTTGACTAACCAATACTAACTGCTTCCTTATGAATACAGCAATAAAAAAACCGATCAGCAAGCAAGAATTGAAAATACTTCAACTGGTAGCAATGGGTTATACCAGCGAAAAAATTGGCGCAGAACTGGTATTGCAAAAACTACGGTACAAACCCATCGCCGTAATATGTTGCGAAAAACCGGCTTCAACAATACACAGCAATTCGTGGGATGGGGATATCTGTCAAAATTACTGCGTTAAAATAAGCTACTAGCTGTCGGGGTAACCCGAAAATACCTATTTGTAAGTATTGTTTATTCCCTTTATTAAGAGTTGCTTTGATTTTTTAACAGGATACTGCTGTATAGTTTATTAAATCCTCGTTTGAAAGACAATGAGCACCCGCTCAACAAGTCTTTATCCTCTTGATCGTATTCGTCCGGTAATAAAAAAATACAGCATTTAATATAGTATACTAAACACCTAAGCCACTAGTCCAACCATTATATACCTCAATCCACCTGTTATGAAAAAAATTTTAACCTTGTTACTAGTAACAGTATCAGCCGTTACAGCCAATGCACAAACAGATGCGGCAATGCTGAAATGGTTAAACGGTCATTCACCTGCTATTGATTTGTCAAAAAGTACATTAGTGGGTTATAACACCGGAGTAAAGATCACTGGCCCAATCAATAAACTTGATTTTACTAAATATGGTATAGAGGCCGTTAAGTCCTATTCTGGTTCCTCCGGTGTTAAAGTAGCATTAACTCGATTTTACTTTACTAAAGCTACTATAGAAAATGAAATGCTATCATTGTTTGCTGACGGCGGTATTAGTGTTTTTAGCTTGCATATTGGGGACGAAGCTATCCGGCGAAAGTATAAAGAAGTTTTTACCAGATTTGCTTACACAAGGCTAAATACGAACGAAACAGACCTGCCAATATACGAAATTGATAAAGTAGATAGCAAGGCGGTTTATCCAAATGATGTTGATGGCTGGAAAAAACTTATTAAAGGTTATGACTTTAACCCTACCGGTAAATATAATGTACCTGCCGGAACTTATGAGGGCAAAATTATTTTTGTAGTTACTAAAGACAGCATTATAAAAGATTTTAAAAAAGACGGTAACAGCCCAAGAGGTATCAATGAAATGATGCTGGTATTAATAACAAAGATGCCAAAATGGATACCGGCAAAGAAAAATGGGCAGAGTGTAAGCTCATTTGTTACCATCAAAGTAAACTTAGTTATTCCTGAACGAACAAACTCTATTGAAGATAAAATGTGGAAATTAGAAGCTGAGAAATATATAGACAAGAATTGCAATATTGCAAATTATGAGAATGGTAAACCTGGTTACCTGGGCCTTAAGCCATTGAACCTCGATGACAATTCAAATACACCACCTCCCCTTACAAAAAACGATAATGATGTAAAGCAGCCTGTTGTTACTAAAGAAAAATTGGCATACGTTAACCCGGAGAGAAAAAAACTGGACGTGCAAACCAGGGCCCTTTTCATGAATATTGAGCTATTTAGCGAAGGGCTTGCAGCTGTAGCATATGGCAAAGCAGAATCTTCAAAAAAATGGGGCTTTATAGATAATACTGGCAAACTGGTCATCCAACCGAAATATTCTTATGTTGGCTATTTTTCAGGTGGATTGGCACCTGCGGAGCTCAACGACCAGCATGGCTACATAGATAAGACAGGTGCAGTTAAAATTCCATTTACCTATCGTTTTGCATCCTCCTTCCGGGATGGGTTGGCGAAAGTCTGGAATGGAGATAATGTAGGCTTTATAAATCATTCGGGTGAAGCTGTTATTGAATTGAAATACGATGAAGCTAATGAGTATTTTAATGAAGGAGTTGTTGGTGTGAAAAAAGAGGGGAAATGGGGGTTTATAGATACAGATGGCAAACTGGTTGTCCCGATGAAATACGACTATGTTTCTTCCTTTTACGATGGTCTTGCAAGGGTAATACTGAATAAAAAGTATGGGTTCATTAATAAAAAAGGGCAAGAGGTCATACCCTTGAAGTATGACGGCACATTTACCTTTTCCGGAGGTCTGGCCCGCGTTGAACTAAAAAGGGAAGTTGGATTTATCGATAAATCAGGAAACGAAGTAATTCCAATCAAATACGAGTATACAGGTTTGTCATTTGAAAATGGATCAGTAGTAATTCAAGTAAACAAACTTCATGGGTTGATTGATCTTAAAGGATATTTAATCACCCCGATTAAATATGATGTTATAGACAACTTTTCAGAAGGCCACGCACAGTTTTGGCTGAACAATAAAAGAGGGTTTATAAATCACGATGGCCAAGAAGTGATTCCGGCAAAATATGTTATTGCCGGTAAATTTTCAGAAGGGCTGGTAAGGGTATATATGAACGGCAAATGGGGCTACATTAACAAAGAAGATAAAATTATAATATCCTTCAAGTATGATGATGCGAAAGATTTCATTGGAGGCTTAGCCGAAGTTGCAATAAAAGATCAAAAATTTATCATTAACAAAGCCGGGCAAAAAGTAATTCCTAAACTGCAATGATGGAGCGCATAAACTATCCTGACCACAACAAGTACACGAACAGGAACTCATAATTCCAGTCAAAATTGGACCAAGCTATAGGTTAAAGTAAAAACAGCAGCAATGATAAAAACTTTCTTGTTTTGTTTAATACAGTCGATGATCTTAACAACTATTATCTCTACCCAATCTTCCAGTGAAAAGAAACAACTGGCAGGCTCCTGGTCAGTTGCATCTGTTAGCTATGGGGACTACTATTACTATGACATGATAGAAAACAAATTGGAGGTAAGAGATAAACTAAAGCAGTTGATGCTACAGGATCCGGAAAGATATGGGCCAGAGTTTCTTGAAACACTTAGGAAAAATGCTCTCAACTATGCAAGATCATACTCCTTTACTATTAACCAAAACGACACCTATTCTCTTACATTGGGCACAAAAAAAGTAAGTGGAAAATTTGATTACCGGCCTTTACAAATACCTATAAGCACAAATAGCCCGATAAGTGATGAACAGTATAATGAAGATCACGGGGATGATTTTGCTTATCTCCAGTTGAGCAATGGTGAAGCTGTCAGCATTACTGAATATGCGGATGCGTTGGGGTTTTCTTATTTTACCAACGCAAAAAAAGCCGGCGACGAAGACTTTTACGCTGTCGTCATGTTTTACATAAAAAAATAAATGGCACTTTTATTAAACCAACTCATGAAAAATAGAATATTTGTCATCCTTCTTGTCTTGTTGCACGGCGCTTCAGCTATGAGCCAGCAACGCCACACATTAGCTCCATTTGTTGGCACATGGAAGGCAACAGGAATTGCGCTTCCCATGACCTTTTCTTACAATAACAAAATAGAAAAAGTTATTCCCTTATCAATTCTGCAACAAAGATTACAAAATGATCCAGATGGAGAAGTAAAGAAAAGTGTAGCAGAGTTGGAAAAGTCGTTACCTGCACTACTGGAAAAGATCAAGTTTGATATCTACGAAAATGAATTGTATTCATTTTCTGCAAATAATAAAAATATCCAGGGGTCATGCAGAATTTTTGATCCTATAAAAGCTCCCGGCGTAGAAACGGATGAACATACATTTATTAAATATGTAGAGAATTACGGATACAATGGAGGTTTTGAGCTTTACGATCATACTACTAAGACCAGGTTCTTCGCCAACTTAAAGATCAAGAATAATGATACAACCCTTGTATAAACTTATGGTGAAACAATAGTTGGCCTTTCTATGGTCAGATATATCTATACCTTAAAAAAAATGAAGGATGAAAGTAGCAGAACATTATTCGATAAACGCATAAGGTCTGAACGTCTATATGCAAAAGATATTATTGCGAATTGCACCATTATCAATCCGGATACAAGCCACATGATAGGCTACACCCTAAGTAAGGGTCATATCAATTTCTATTTCTATACCCCGGTAACTAGTAACGTGCCTACTATTTATTTTGACGTAAATAACAATAATAAGGAGGATGTGCTAATAGACAGATTCTACAGGCAGGTCAGAGATAAAGTGACAAGTCAGTATCTCGAGGGAAAATTAGTTCCGACAAAACGAGTTTTTACTTTTGGGGGAAACCTTATGTTAATCACCTACCCAGTAGCGGAAGTAAGCCAGTCTAATATTATTGCTTTCCAGGTAGTATACAGAAATTGGGACACGGGATTTGAGAAAGATGTTTTTGTCCCGTCAAGAAAACACGAAGTAGATTTTAAGAAGAAAAACCTTTTCTATATTACGATTCCTCAATAAGATTAGATTTCGTGGTAGATCGGATTGCGTAAGTTCAATTAATAGTTTATCAATTTCAGTATAGTCTCACCCAATCTCGACATCGCCATCCTTTGGCTTCGCTCAGGATGACAAAGTAATATTCAATAACCAATAAGCTTTTGAACAAATTCATTTAGCCTTGATTTAGCAAGAAAATTATTTTCCAGCTCAATGCTAAAAGGAATAGGAGTATCTAATGAAGCGCAACGCATTACCGGTGCGTCCAGTAAACCAAAACAGTTTTCTGCAATCCAGGCAGCGATCTCACCGCCGATGCCACCGATCAAAGTATCTTCATGTAAAATCAAAACACGGCCGGTTCTTTGTACCGCTTCTCTTATAGCAAGATAATCCAGTGGTAATAATGTTCGCAGGTCCAGGATGTCGATCGAAATCTCCGGGTGCTCTGCCGCATAATCTTCAGCCCAGTGCGTTGCCGCACCGTACGTAATAATAGAAATTTCATCGCCTTCTCTTACATGTCTTGCCTTGCCGATTTCTATTTCATAGTATTCAGTTGGCACTTGTCCGCTTACAGAACGGTACAATGCTTTATGCTCAAAAAATAAAACCGGGTTCGGGTCATTTATGGCAGCAATCAATAATCCTTTTGCATCCATCGGTGTACTTGGATATACTACTTTCAATCCCGGTGTTTTTACAAACCATGCTTCATTACTTTGGCTATGAAAAGGACCGGCACCCACACCACCACCCGTTGGCATTCGTATTACCACATCAGCATTCTGCCCCCAGCGGTAATGAATTTTTGCAAGGTTATTTATTATTTGATTGAAACCTACTGTTGCAAAATCGGCAAACTGCATTTCCATCATACTCTTGAAGCCTTCAAGGCTTAATCCCAATGCAGCACCAACAATCGCACTTTCACAAAGCGGTGTATTGCGTACTCTTTCTTTTCCAAATTCACTCACAAACCCTTCCGTTATTTTAAAAGCCCCTCCATACTCTGCAATATCCTGCCCCATCAATATCAGATTCTCATGTTTTTGCATGGATTGGTAAAGTCCTTCTTTTATTGCATCAATCAGCCGGGAGTCTTTAGTCGGGAGTCCGGAGTCAAAATAGATTCCTGAATTATCAATTAAAGTTATTCCCGACTCTTGACTCCGGACTCCTGACTCTCGACTCTCAACTCCTAAATCAGCATAAACATCTCCCATTTCCACTTCGGTATCTGCCACCACCGGCTTTGTATTCGATCCAATCGCCAATTCGCTTTCTATTTTTTCCTTGAATTCATTACGGATATACTCAATCGTTTTTTCATCGACGACCCCCGATTGCAATAGGAATTGCTCATAATTTTTTACCGGGTCTTTCATCTCCCAAAGTTTGAACAGATCTTGCGGTACATATTTTACACCGCTTGCTTCCTCATGCCCCCTCATCCGAAAAGTGAGACATTCAATTAAATAAGGCTTTTGATTTTTTATACAATAATCTCTTATGCCTTTTATCGTATCATACACATCCAATAAATTATTTCCATCGATCTGCACTCCTTCCATACCATAGCCTTTGGCCTTATCTACCAGGCTGATGCAGCGGTATTGCTCATTCACGGGTGTACTTAACCCGTAACCATTATTTTCTATTATAAAAATGACGGGCAAATCCCATACAGCAGCGGTATTCAGTGCTTCATGAAAATCTCCTTCACTCGTACCCCCATCGCCGGTAAAAGCAAGTGATACTTTTAACGGTGAACCTGCCTGTTCGGCAGGCAGGCCTGTTGAACCATGACGAAGTTTATGTGCTAATGCCACACCATCGGCAATAGCTAGTTGCGGGCCAAGGTGTGATATCATGCCACAGATATGATGTTCCCGGCTTCCAAAGTGAAAGCTTCTTTCCCTTCCTTTACTGTATCCTTCCTGTGCACCCTGCCATTGCATAAAGAGTTTACTCAATGGCATATTGCGGGTAGTGAACACACCAAGATTTCGATGCAGGGGCATAATCCATTCATCTTCCTGCAGGGCTAGTGTTGCCCCAACAGCTATTGCTTCCTGCCCTATACCACTGAACCATTTGGAAATTTTTCCCTGCCGCAACAGTACCAGCATTTTTTCTTCGATCATGCGGGGCCATAGCAGGTTGCGGTAAAAATGAACAAGCTCTTCGTTGGATAAATTTTTGCGGTCGAAGGTCATTAACTATTAAAATTTGAAGTTATCATTTCGGAGTTCAAAGGTAGCTTTTCGTTGCGTATGACAACTTTAAACCCGGGATACTGAACTATATTACCACCAACTCATAAAAATCCTCCGGCTTAAGGTATTGCTGCGCCAGTTGTTGTATCTCTTGCGCAGAAATAGTCTTGATGGTGTTAATAGAGTCGTAGAAATATTGTTCTGTCAGGTTATGCAAAACAATATTCTTCCAGCGGGCTATAATATGGAAAGGGCCGTCAAGATCGCCTAACAAGCCACCCATCATGTAGTTTCTTACCAATAATAATTCTTCCTCATCTACCAGCTCGTCCCGCAGTTCTTTCATTTCCTTGTATACTTCGGCGATCGTGGCTTCGCAAACATCCTTGCCGGCTTCCGTACTGATCAGCCAGGCAGAATCATGCATATGATTTTGCAAATGACTATGAATACCGTACGTATAGCCTTTGTCTTCCCGGATATTGCTCATCAGGCGAGAGCCAAAAAAGCCGCCAAACAAAACATTCAGCACCTGCACTTTCATAAAATCAGGATGATGCCGGTTTGGGAAAGGTCTCGCTATTCGTATGGAGCCCTGTACACCGTCTGGATCATTCGTGATCCTGAATTTTTTTTCTGCTGTTGGCCCAACGATTATTTTTTTATTTTCTACCGTTGTAAAAGGTATGTCTCCAAAATACTGGTTCAATAAGATCCCGATGTCAGCAGGTAATTTACCCGCTACAAACAGCACCAGCTTACCTTCCTGGTAATATCGTTTATAAAAATCCAGCAACTGCCCCCTGTCCAATGCATCAAAGTCTTCTTCCTTGCTAAATTTTCCATAGGGATGATTTTCACCATATAAATAAACATCAATTAGACGGCCGGCTACAAAATCATTTTTCTTCAGGCTCACTTTCAGCCGTTGCTTCATGTTTTGCTTATAAATATCCAATTCGTCTTGCGGCATCACCGAGTCGGTTATCAATTCCCGCACAGCCGGTAACAGTTCTTTGATTTGTTTGGTGAGACAATGTAATGTAATAGTAGCCGTTTCGCTATGGCAGGCTCTGTTCAGGTAAGAACCATAATATTCAAAATGATCATTGATCTGGAAAGCCGTTTTTTTAGATGTACCATTGCGCAGCAGAAAATTAGTCGTTGCGGCTACCAGGTTTTGTTCCTCATGCCAGTTACCGGCAAAGAATACCCATTCCAATGACATCACTTCTTCAGCTCCTGCATTCACAGCATATACTTCCACCCCATTATCCAATATAAATTTATCGGCTGGTTTCAGTTTCAGGTCAAAGTGGACGGCATCCACTATTTCGGGGGCCTGTTTCCGGTCTGGCATAGTATTCCTTTCTTTTGATTTGTTGATTAATTATTGGACAGGTAATGGATCGTATTGCAGTTGACAGCACGGAATAGCATACGGCTTTCCTGCAAAATATCTTCCGTGGTCACTGACCCGTATTTTTCCAGCTCAAAATTCATCCAGGCAGCATCGCCGAGTAATTCATAATAAGCCAGGCTGGCGGCTCTGCTCATCACGCTCATATCTTCAAAGGCCAACATGCTTTCTGTTTTATTTTTTACCTTTTGCAGTTCGGATTCACTCACTAATTCGTTTTTCATTTTATCCAGTTCCAGTTCGATTGCTTTCTCTGCTTCTTCCATTGTCACACCTTTCACCAACTTTCCTTCTATCACCAGCAATCCATCATCGGTACTGCCGAAGTGATGGCACTCAATATGACTGAAGAGTTGTTTTTCTTTGACCAGGGATTGGTACAATCTTGATGAAGCACCGCCACTAAGAATATCAGAGAGCAGCTCAATAATATAATACCTACGGTCAAGGCGTCCCGGCATATGCCAGCATTTGTACAAGGCATCGAGCGGTACATTGGCCTTGATCTCTTGCTTTCTTTCTACGGTTTGCTCCGGTTCCTGTGGCAGGTTTCTTTTATATGCTTCGCCGGCCGGAATATCACCAAACCATTTTTCTGCCAGGTCTTTTACTTTTTCTACGGTCACATTACCTGCCACCACCATCACCGCGTTAACAGGGCGATAATGCTTGAAGAAAAAATTCTTCACTTCTTCTAACTGTGCTGTTTCAATATGGGACAATTCTTTCCCGATCGTCATCCATCGGTAAGGGTGTTTTTTATAGGCCAACTCTCTCATCTTATGCCACACATCACCATAAGGCTTGGTAAGATAATGCTCTTTGAATTCCTCGATCACCACTTTACGTTGTGTCTCCAGGCTTTTTTCGCCAAAGGCGAGCGAAAGCATCCGGTCGCTTTCCAACCAGAAAGCTGTTTCCAGGTTCTCGGCCGGGATCTGTATATAATAATTCGTGAGATCGTTGGTCGTATACGCATTATTCTCTCCGCCTGCCATCTGTAGCGGTTCATCGTAATTCGGCACATTGACCGAACCACCAAACATCAGGTGCTCAAATAAATGCGCAAAGCCTGTCCGGTCAGGATCTTCGTCCCGGGCGCCTACATCATACATAATATTCATGACCGCCATGGGAGTGCTCAGGTCCTGATGAACGATCACGCGAAGACCATTGGGCAGTGTAAATTTTTCAAATTGTATCATATATAAATAACTGTCGTTAAATTAAAAAGTTGGGGCAGTAAAAGTATTGAAAATTACGATGCTGAAGGTTGGCCACTTGTCCCGTCCTAAGGTGGGAGATCAACACAGTTTATATTTCTGCCAGGCGCATGAAGTGGTGGCCATAGCTTGTTCCGCATTCTGCGGGAAAAACACACGAATTTGCACGAAATGAAAAGCCTTTCGTGTGTTTTCGTGCAAATTCGTGGCTAAATAGATTGCGTAGCAATCACCTGCCTTAAGGCAGTTCTTTCTGTGTTTATTTGTGTTCATCACCCGCCTTAGGACGGGACAAGTTGTGGCTAAAACACTAAAAAATACTTTTTACCTTAAACTCGATCTCCTTTATCACATTTTCACGGCGAAGGATCAATTTTACTTTTTCATTGGGGGCCTGTAAAGCAATTTTGTACTGGTTGAGGTTTAAGGTAAAATTTTTATTTACTGCAAGCACTTCATCTCCTTCTTTTACACCTGCCGCTTCTGCCGGTGATCCCTTGGCCACATCCCCCACCACGATCAATCCCTCCACAAAATAGAGTTCTATCCCGGAATAAGAATAATCAAACACGTCCGCATAGTGGGAATTGGGAGCGAGATGAATATCATTTCGGGCATAGTTCAGTATCACATTAAACCGCCGCAGGATATCATTACCGATCAGCCCGCCCATAAAAGGATAAGATGTAACATTATTGACATCATCAAAAACATAGGTGGGCACATTCCTGAAGCGATATGGGCCAAGCTTCACTTCCTTTATCACTAGCAGTTCCATATCTATTTTACCACCAAGTCCCTCTCCTTCCTTTATCCATCTTTTCTTTTTCCTGTCTATTAAAGCGCTATCCTCGATAAAATCCCGGTTAAGTAACATACAAACTCCGGCTCCCATATCATAGAGAAATCTCGATGTAACTGTTTTATCATCTTTTACTCTTAGCTGCTGTGCGATTAATTGATTAATCGTAGGCTTTAGCAGGTAACCTCCCCGCGGATAATGGATCGTACCCTTTGTACAAAAAGTAAGTTTCAGTATATCGTAATTCAGTTTCACGATATAGCGGTTTAAAACAGAATAACCGATAATACCATCGATCCTTTCACCATACACAGCCGTGAGGATACCGTAATCGTTGATATGAAAATTGAGACTGTCAACAGTAAGGCCGGGGAAATGTAATTGCTGGTTAAACAGAAAGCTCACTTTCCGGATACCCGCAATACCGCGGATTGTTCTTTCAGTAGGCTGTGGCTTTAATTTCAGGTATTCAGCTGTGGTAGAGTCAAGCGATATCCCGCTGCTCCCGGTATCTAATATAAAACTGAGGGTGTCAGGAAAATTTCCGAACTGTGCCCGGAGAATAACAATACCGCCGGTCAGCTGTTCGAACGGGATCGTGGTAATTTCTTTGGAAAGGGGTTCAATAAATTCTTCCTGCGCAACAACTGGTTTGGTTATCAGCAGGAGAAGAAAAAAGGCAAAGCAAAAAGTGGTAAACCGTTTCATATAGTCAATTCTAACTGCAATCATTCCTATTCCAAGACAAGGCTTTTATTCAAAATGATGCAATACAGGCCGCTGTTTATTTAAATTTACTTTAATATCATCCTATTTTAGAACCGTTCAACACATAATTTGTTATTCAGGTGTACTTTTACAGCCTCAAGTCTCCGGCTCCTAATTTCCTAAGGGAAAGGAACCGACGAAAAATAAGAACCTGATTATGAACTTAGACCAATTATACCAGAAAGCATCCAATTTTGAATTCCTGTCTCTTGAAGAAGGAGTATACCTCTACCATCATGCCCCGCTGCCCGACCTCATGTTCATTGCCGATGAACTGCGAAAAAAACAAGTGCCGCATGGAAAAGTTACCTGGCAGATTGACCGGAATGTCAATACCACCAATGTCTGTATCGCCAATTGTAAGTTCTGCAACTTCTACCGCATACCCGGTCATCCCGAAGCCTATATTACGGATATGCCTGTATACCGGAAGAAGATCGAAGAGACATTGAAATGGGGCGGCGACCAGTTGCTGCTGCAGGGCGGGCATCACCCGGGACTGGGATTACAATATTACGTGGACACATTCCGGCAGATAAAGGCCGAGTTCCCTTCTATTAAATTGCATACACTCGGACCACCTGAAGTAGCGCATATCACCAAGCTGTCCGCAGGATCCGGTGGAGAAAAGAGTACGCATCGCAAAGTATTGATGGCATTGAAAGAAGCCGGTATGGATTCATTGCCTGGTGCCGGTGCAGAAATACTGATCGACCGGGTGCGCCGTTTGATCAGTAAAGGAAAATGCGGGGCACAGGAATGGCTCGACATTATGCACGAAGCGCATAAATTAAATATCACCACCAGCGCGACTATGATGTTCGGACATGTAGAAACAATTGAAGAGCGGTTTGAGCATTTGATAAAAATAAGAGAAGTACAAAGCCGTAAACCGGCAGAAGCAAAAGGGTTTCTCGCCTTCATCCCCTGGACCTTCCAGGATGTTGATACATTATTAGCCAGGATCCGGGGCGTTCATAATTTAACTACGCCGGAAGAATATATTCGAATGATTGCCCTCAGCCGTATCATGTTACCCAATGTAAAAAACATACAGGCCAGTTGGCTGACCGTTGGCAAACAAACCGCTGAAATATGTTTGCATGCCGGTGCCAATGATTTTGGTTCCATCATGCTGGAAGAAAATGTGGTGAGTGCTGCGGGCGCCCCGCATCGCTTTACCTATAAGTCTATACAGGAAGCGATCCGGGAAGCAGGGTTTGAACCACAATTGCGGAACCAGCAATATGAGTGGAGAGAGATACCGGAGATGATCGAAGAGCAGGTGATTGATTACTAATACCCTGAGCTTGTCGAAGGAATACCCTGAGCTTGTCGAAGGGTAAGTTTTAAATACATTAATGATGAAGAAAGCATTTAGCTGGTTTAGGAAAGTGGCGTTTGCCGAAGGAGTTTCCTTTTTAGTTTTATTATTGGTGGCGATGCCGTTAAAATATATGGCGGATATCCCGATGGCGGTTACTGTGGTTGGGGGATTGCATGGCGTTTTGTTCGTTGGTTTTATTATATTGGCTTATATGGTGAAAGAAGAATATAAAAAAGATTTTAAGTGGATGATAAAAGCGGGACTTGCTTCTATCCTGCCTTTTGGTACGTTCTATATGGATAAGCAATGGAAGAAGGAAGAAGCGGTAGCCTCCCTTTAATAAAGCTTAATCGATGGGTAATCCTTCTAAAAATTACTGAGTACAAGTGAACCAGGTCAGTTATGCTATGATGGGCCTTCAACCACAAATGCATCGGTATGAGATTACCACGGCCGGAGTTGTGGCCCGCTTATTGAAAAAGAAATATGGAATAGACTACACGACAGAAAATATTCCCTGCAAATAATTAAAAATTTAAAGGAGCAATAACTAACCGCTATCCTTCAGTAAATATAAAAGATATCCTTAGCTTTATAACTACTGCAAAGAGCTGTGAATGAAAATAGCCGGTACTTTATTGCTTGTTTTTATTTCAGTATTCTGCCTGAACTGTCATGCGCCGCAAAAAATACAGGCCTCCAAACTATGGCTGTCTCTTTTTAACGGTAAAGACATTGCTGACTGGATGGCAAATTGCTCAGCAGCGGTTTTATTGCCCTGCAAAGCGAAGGCAACCCGGTCGATTTCAGGAACGTAGAATTAATGGATCTTTCATACCTTAAAAAATAAAATATGAAACATTTTTTGATACCGGTTATTACCTGCTTTGTTTTTATTGCCTGTAATAACAGCGCTGATGAGCCCATTGCAGAATACGATAACCTGAACAGGGAAGAATCTTATCTCTGGCAATCCTCCATGAATGATTCGAGCGGGAAACTGGAAATGAAAAAAATTCCTTCTAACGATTCCTTATCGGCTCAATCGGTGATCAACTTCCTGAATACAGACAACCCAAATGTCAAACTGGAACTGGTGAAGACCTCCAACGATACGATCTTCCTGAAAATTGCTGAGTCCACCTACCTGACCCAGCAAATGGGTTCCAGTGGTCCTGAACTCTACCTGGCCGAAGTTGTGTATAACCTGACTGAACTTGCCGGTGTTAAACAAGTATCCCTTGATTTTGAAGAAGGCGATCATGCTACGCCGGGAACATTTAACCGGGATAGTTTTAAAGACGAGTAAAGAATTGAGTCGTTGCTTTATTTTAATACATAGCCAAGGCTGAATGTCAGCGGTACTTTCACCCCGTTGTTTTGCGGAAAGATATTACCATTGGAGAAATGCGCAATGCGAATACCAGCATTAAGATTCTTTTTCTTACCGGTAAACATACCGATACCCATCGCATCATAGAAGGTAAAGTGCCGGCCGGTTTTTTCATTATCGATCAGTGTCTTTGAAATATAGGTTGGGCCCGCCGCCGTATATTCAAAATACAGGTCTGTTTTTGGTGAGCGGACTGCAGTAAAACGCAGGACAGGGTACAAAGAGAAAGTCATAAACCCATCATTATTATTTCTGCTCTTCCAATACCCTACGCCTGCAGCCCAGTCCAACGAAAACACTTTACGGGCATGAAAAATATTCCGCTGGTAGTGAACAGAGAATCCTTGTTTTAAATGCGCCGCACCACCCCAGAACAGGGGCAACGTTTTAGAAAACAGATCATTCACACCATACCCCAGGGCATTGGTCGTAAAACTGGCCTGCAAAACATGTTTGGCGAAATAATAACCGCTTTTGATATTACTCTCCACTTTTTCTTTAGGTAATTCTCTCATCCGGTAATTGAAGCCAAAAGAATAAAAAATCGTGTGCGGTTGCTTTTCTTTTGCATGCGCCGGCGACCAGGTTGTGTTTAGTTGCAGGTCCCATTTCCTGTTCAGGTGATATTGGATAGCACCGCCAGCTAATACCGTAGCGAATGTGGCATCCTTAACGACAGGCTTGTAATCAATTTCAAACCCCTTCCGGGTAATAACACCCAGGCCGGCTTCAGCAAACAAAGAGAATTTTTTACCCAGTGGCAATTGTGTAGCCAGTGTCAGCCCGCCCACGTTCATCCAGACAGAGTGGGTTTTTTTATCCCCATTGATATTATTATAGGTAACCCAATCTACCGGCCGCATATAGGTGATCTGTGCTGAGAGGTGTTTGCTGAACTGATGACCATACAAAGTGATGCGGGGTGCAATATGTGGAACCGTTACCTTTTCAACAGAGAATCCAGGTTCTAACTGGGCAGAAGAAAAAGGGTAATTGATATAGCCGACATTCACACCGAAATAAGAGTTCTTAAGGCCCCAGGGATACTGGATCCTTTTTTCACCGGGTTGTGCCGCTGCAAAGAATATAGTTAGTGATAACAATATCGTTAGTAGATGAGTACGAAATTCTTTTCCCTGCATCACAGTTATTTGTATTTAAAGCATTTGTTTTACCCGGTACTGACCGGGCTCCGTTTTATCATCAATCACCAGCATCCGGGCAAGACACCCTTTTTCAATTTTTCCCTGCTCCTTCAGACCAATGATTTTGGCTGGATAACCGCTGCACATCCGCAATGCTTCACCTAATTCAATGCCGGTAAAGTTAACCAGGTTTTCCATGGCTTTTATCATGGTCAGTGCCGAGCCGCTGAGAATAGTATCCGCTTCATATTTATCTCCCGTCATTAGGTGCTGATAAGGCCCTTCGGTTGTCTCCGTTACCGCATCTGTGATTACGAATAATCTTTCTTTCATCACCTGTTTGGCGATACGGATAGCCGAAAAATCAACATGATGTCCATCGGGGATGATACTGGCCATTACAGTAAGATCATCCATTGCGGCACCTACCAGTCCGGGCTGCCTGTGCTGCAACGGGCTCATGGCATTATACAAATGAGTAACGGCAGTAATACCGTTGGCAAAACCCGTTTTTGCTTCCGCATATGTCGCATTACTATGCCCTGCAGAGATAACTATCTGGTGCGAAAGAATCAGTTCGATCACATCCTGGCTGCAAAGTTCCGGTGCAAGGGTGATCATTTTGATCACCCCTTTACCATAGTTCAACAATTCTGTTACTTCCTGAATAGTGGGTGGATGAATAAGCGATTCAATATGAGCACCACGTTTTAGCGGATTGATCCAGGGGCCTTCCAGGTGTAAACCAATAATACCTTCACCCTCTTTACTCCAGTATTCTTTTACCGCATCAATGCATTTATAAAATACGTCGATCGTATTGGTTGCCACTGTCGGCAAACAAAAAGCAGCCCCACCTTTTTCAGAATACTCTTTCAGTTTAACCAGTGAATCTTTTTCCGGGTAAACAGACAGCAGTTTTCCATACGCGCCATATATCTGCAGGTCAATAAAAGCGGGAACAATAAAACAGTCGGGGAACATTTCTCTCTCGATGTCTTGTGGCAGCTCGTTAACAGCGATTAGCCCGCTGATCATGCTGTTCACACAAACCACAGCATGGCTGTGAAGCCATTGGGTTCCGGTAAAAATACGGTTGGCTATAAAAGCAATGGGCATGGTTGTTTTCTATTGCCCGAAGATGCTTATTTTTTCCCTTAGTTGCGCTGTTCTCTTCTTTCCTGCCGTTTGGTCTTTCTTACTTCCCGCAGTTGACGTTTTTCAAGTTTTCGCTTTCCCATTGGCCGTAGAACAATTTCACTGGCAGAAGTAAACATTGTTTTCCATACCAGGTTGAAAAAGGAACGGCTTATATCCCGTTGTACCTGCACACCGCTTGCCTTTCGCTCTTCTTCATCATTCATGGGATTCTCTTTATAGATCACTACCCTGTTTGCCCAAAAAGATAAAAAACCTTTTTTATCCAATGTTTTATCTGTATTCACTTTATTGATCAGTATATCCATATTATCATACTTCATCGAAAGAGCGCCAGTGCCCGCATTTTCGTTTCCGTTGAAAGTATAATCCAGTCGTTTCATATTGAAGGTTTGTATATCCACCGCTGTCATGGCCGTAAATATGGGCTGTAACTGTTTTTCATCCAGGTTGGTAATCGTAGCTTTTACAGTGAACGCCCCGCTTTCATCATCCAGCCTGAACCGGAATACCGTATTCAAATTTCCGCTTTGCATAATGGAGCCCCTAATGTCTGCCACACATTCAGAGTTGTATTTGATGATCGCGGGATCATTGGTAATATTCTCGATCGTTCCGCTCAGCGAAGGGAAAATTAATTTCCCGGTCTTATTCGTGATATTACTTATTTCGGTGTAAGTGACTACCGCCTCAGTCGCTTTAAATTTGTTTATCTGTATCAAAAAATCGGCCTTTTGCAAAAGCTGATGGGGATAGTTTCCTTTTTTGCTATTGGGGTTAGCCCTTGCATTTCGATCCATATGTATGGAAACGGATGGAGAAGCCAGCTCCAGCATACCTGCCTGTAGCCGGTTATGTGTTACCCATTGCGACAACACAAAATTGTTTGCCTTGATGAAGGGGATTTTTAACCAGTAAATTTCATGCTGGTAGCCAAAATGTTTGATGAATTGCTGATTACTCACAGCGGGCAAAAAATCAAACTGTTTTATTTGCAATACCTGATCAGCCGATCCATATGAAACTTCACTGGCGAGCATATCATACAAACCATCGGTGGTTTTAAGTTTTATATCCGCGGCATTGAATGAAATGTTTTTGGCAAATAGCAAGCGGCTGCTATCATTGGCCGAGGAGCTATCCACTCTTACACCGGAAATAAGGATATTACTTTTCTCAATCTGCCAACGGAATGCTGCGGCACTGTCTACATTCCTGTAATTGATCTTCAGGCCGGCGCAATAGATATTTCCTATCTCGATAGAGTTCAGACGCGGTTGTATCAGCTTCCATAATGGCTGGCCATTACTCAATTTCTCTTTACTGTTTCTGAAATGCCGGGCTAGTTGTACATCGGCAGAATCAAATACGATCTCCCGGATATTGAGTTTGCGGGAAAATACTAATGAACGCATGCCGATCCCATTCAGTTGTACACCGGGCAAAATCAATTCACAGGTCATGGGCGGAAGGGATTTAGCCTCGCTCATTCGTTTGTATACATTGCTGTCGATCGTAATACGCAAATGCTGAATCCGGGCAGAACCACCCCAGAAACTGAGGTCAAATTTCCCCATCTCCATTTTGTAAAGACTATCCGAACCTTTTACAATTACTTCTTCCAGCCTTTTCCTGACGATCGGGGGAAGATAGCGGGTAACAAATAGATGAAAGGCAACTGCGGCGATCACACTGAATATCAACAGGCCAATCAGTATTTTCTTACCGGCGGTCATTTTTTTGCTTGTCCCGGTCATATCTTTCGTTTCCTATTTTATGCAGAAAACTATGCCAGGGAGGTTGTACCTGCAAAATAATAGATCGAAAAAAATTAACCTGCTATGAAACGGTAGCCCACTCCCTTGATGGTGAGGATTTCAATAGATGGATCTTCCTTCAGGTAACTGCGGAGTTTGGTGATATATACATCAAGGTTGCGGCTGTTGAAGAAAGAATCATTTCCCCAGAGCAAATTGAGTATGTCTTTTCGGTCAATGATCTTTTCCCGGTTTTCATAAAGCAGTTTGAGCAATTCACTTTCCCGGAAAGATAGTTTCCGCTCTTCTTTACCATTACTGAGCAGTTGACGGTTCAATTGAAAATTAAATTTTCCCATCGTAGCCATTCCGCCAGTGATCTTAGGTACTCCTTCCGATTTATTGCGCAGCAGGTTTTGTATCCGCACGATCAGTTCTTCCATACTGAACGGTTTACGGATATAATCGTTCCCGCCGAGTGAAAAGCCTTTTACTACATCTTCGGTTTGTGTTTTAGCTGTGAGAAAGATGATCGGCACTTCTTCATCCAGTTCCCGAATTTCGTCGGCAATAGTAAAACCATCTTTGTTCGGCAGCATGATATCCAATACACAGATATCAGGTTTTATTTTTTTAAACAAGTCTGTCGCCTTTGCACCATCGCTTTCCATAATGACCTCAAAATCCCGGCTCTGCAGGCTTTCTTTTACAATTTTGCCAAGGAACAATTCATCTTCTACATAAAAAACTTTGGCCTTGCTCATATATTCGTTTTAGGAATGCTGATGGTGAATTTTGTTCCGATACCGGGTTGGCTTTCCACGGTAATAGTACCTTTATGTTTTTCCACTACCTGTGCAACATAACTCAGACCTAATCCATAGCCCCTGGCATTATGGGTATCGCCATGCGGGATGCGGAAAAACTTATCAAACACTTTATCCTTATATTCTGCGGCCATTCCTATACCATTATCGGTAATTTGAAATACAATTTCATTTCTTTTTTCCGCCAGGGCTATTTGGATAGAAGGTTCTTCTTTACTGTACTTGATCGAATTATCAACAAGATTAAATACCACGCTCAGCAAATGCAACCGGTCGCCCTGCAGATTCACATCACCTTCCCTGGTAACGCATACACGGGCCCTGTTCTTTTCCAATTGTAATTTTAAAGAAGAGACCACTTCATTCACCACTTCTTCCAGGTCAACATTCTCGTATTTCAATTCCACTTCCTTCTTTTCAAACATCGACAACTTGAGTACTTTATCAACGAGCAGGCTAAGTCGCTGCAATTCATTCTGGGAAATATCAAGGTATTCTTTGGTTCGTTGCGGGTTATCGATCGCATTAAAATTCTTAAGCGCCTCAATGGCCACTCCCACCGTAGCGATGGGTGTTTTTAATTCGTGAGTGATATTGCTGATGAATTCGTTTTTAAGTTCAGCCAGCCGTCGTTGTTTCAACAGGCTTCGGTAGAGCAATACAAAAGAAAGGATGGTTATACCCAATAAGAGAACAGAGAATAAGATCGGCTGCATGATCTGTTGCAGCAGGTAAGGAACTGTATTACCCAGTTTCAGCTGGTAGGTTACCGGGTTGGCAAGGCCGACCGTGACCTTATTAAATTCAGTATCATCCAGGGCGTTGACGGTATCCGCCTGTATGATGGTAAATGGAATATCCAGTTTTTCTTCTGCTAATGTTTTTGCATACGCTGAATCGATCTCGGAGAGCCGCATAGAATCCTGCAGGGAATCGACCCCATACAATAAACTAAAAATACGATCTCCCTTGCGAGACGGGACCGCAATACGCCTGTCAATTTTCATAGAGTCTCCCCGCATGTTCAAAGATTCCTGGTTCAGCAAGATCGTCACCATTCCAGGCTTAGCACCGGGCATGGTCTTTAAAGAATCCTTTAACTTGGTCCGGATTACATTAATGGTGGAAATGATATCTTCCTTCGGTTTCATGCGAACCCTTACTTGTTCCCCTTCGGTCTCATGCAGGATGATCTTGGTCTTGTGGTTCCCGCTGTCTTTGCTGTCCCAGATCGTTCCATCGAGTTTTAATTTAGCCACCTGCAACTGTAGTATGGTCTCCCGGAAAGCCATCTCCGTTTTGATAGCCAGGGATTTTTTTTCCCGGGTATAGTTCTGCCGCAGCCAGTAAACCTGGAAGCCGGTGATACCGAGAATGGCAACACCCATTAAAACTGCTAACCAACGGGATTTATTCATAGCTGTGTTTGCGGGAACAAATGTAATTCAATGTTAGCGGACAGTTCAGGGGCTTTAACCTTTATTAACCTTAATGAAAGGTGGCTTAACTTATCTTGACCTTTTCGTTGTGTAGTTTTGGTGCACAATAAATAGAAACCATGAAAAAATTTTTGCTCCCCGTTGGCAGTTTATGCCTTTCCGTTCTAACTGTGCAGGCACAGCAAAAGCAGGGTGTTGTTGTATACGAAAGAAACACCCAGGTACAGATCCGCTTTAGTGATGGTCATGAGGGCATGGAACAGCAACTCCCCAAAACCCGGACCGATCAATTTGAATTGAGTTTTGGCAACAATCAATCACTTTGGAAATCTGCTGAAGAAGATAATGATAACGGAACCACAGAGATGAGAGGTGGTGATGGTGGTGGTATGCAGATCCGGATGGTCATTGCCGGTAATGACGATGTACTGTACAATAATTTTGAAACCGGTAAAAAAGTGGAAAAGAGAGAATTATTTGAGAAGACATTTATCATTGATGATTCGATCCGTTCTTTAAAATGGAAAATGACCGGGGAAACAAAGACCATTTTGAACCTCCCTTGTATGAAAGCTACAACGATCCGTACCAGTACCCGCAGTTTGATGAATATGGAGAATGGTAAAATGGAGCGTAAAGAAATACAAGACACTTCTACTATCATAGCCTGGTTTACCAGCAGTATTCCGGTTTCTGCAGGACCGGCCGAGTTCCAGGGTCAGTTGCCCGGCTTGATATTGGAGATGGATGTCAAGGACGGTACCCAAACTTTTAAAGCCACGAGTGTTTCAGAAAAAGTGGACCTCGCCTCCATCAAAGAGCCAACGGGTAAAAAACATTATACCCCGGATGAATTTAAAAAGGAAAGAGAGAAAATGCTGGAAGAAATGCAGCGTAATAACCAGGGTGGTCAGCGTATCATACGGATGAATTAATAACAAAATAGCCAGGAAGAAACCCTTTGCAATTGCAGGGGGTTTTTTTATGGTTAAGCTTCGGGCAATTTCTATCTTTATTGTATGTTTAAATCATGGTAGTTTAGCCTTAGGTCTATGATACAAAAAGAATTTGCTGACAAAGTAGTGCAGATCGTCAAAACCGATCCGGCGGTTCTAGGGCTGGCCGCAGGCGGCTCCTGGATCAGCAATGAGATGGACGAGTATTCCGACCTCGATCTTATCCTGGTTACAAAAAATAAAATAGGCGGTGAGAAAGAAAAAATGCTGGACTATGCCCGCAGTTTTGGAGATTTCGTTTCAGGCTTCACCGGCGAACATGTAGGAGAGCCAAGGGTGTTGATCTGTTTGTATGACAACCCGCTCCTGCATGTGGATATAAAATTTTTAACGCTGCCTGAATTGGAAGATAGAGTAGAAAATCCTGTCGTTCTTTTTGAACGGGGTGATCAACTGACAGAACTAATCGGTTCTACCAAAGCTCAATGGCCGCAGCCGGATTTTCAATGGATTGAAGATCGCTTCTGGACATGGGTGCATTACGCTTGCTTAAAAATCGGGAGGGGTGAACTACTGGAAGCCTTTGATTTTCTGTCCTTCCTGCGGATAACAGTGCTTTCACCCCTGATGCAAATAAAAAATAAAAAACAACCCCGGGGTTTACGGAGAGTGGAAACGGAATTGAATTTATCCGATATGGAGAATTTAAAAATCACCATTGCTCAGTACAACCGTGCTTCGGTCATTAAAGCATTGGAAAACACCGTGAGTGTATATCGTAGCCTGAGAAGAAAATTATTTACCGATGCTGTTCAGTTGCAGGCCAGGGCGGAAAAAGAGAGTATGGGGTATTTGAAGAAGATCAAGGGGAGTTAATAAATGTTTTTTGCACTAGTGTGCAATAAAAAGTAACTAAACTCGGTAAAATAAATAACAATAATATAGTACTTGTAGATAATTCTTAGACAATATGCCGCTAACGAAAAAAACGTAGCTTTACGAACTGAAAACCCATTCCTCAATGGCAGATAAAAACTTAATGACACCGAGCACAACAAGTCTTAGCGGACTTTTAGGAAACGGTATAACATATAGAGTTCCTACTTTTCAAAGAGATTATTCTTGGAAAATTGAAAACTGGATTGATTTATGGGAAGATATTAAAGTTCTGTTAAGCACTGCAAAAGATCACTATATGGGGGCTGTAGTTTTACAGAAAAAAGGAGAAAAGAACTTTCTGGTTATTGATGGGCAGCAGCGATTTACTACGTTAAGTATTCTAGCGTTAGCGGTAATAAAAAATATTCAAGATTTAATTGATAGTGGTATTGAGCCATCTGAAAATGAAGAAAGAATTAAAGAATTAAGAAGGAGTTTCTTGGGTCAAAGAGATGCAGGTTCTTTACTTTATTCCAGCAAATTATTTTTAAATGAAAATAACGATGCCTTTTACCAAAGTAGGCTTTTACAATTACAGCAACCAGTAAATGAGAGAACACTTACAGATTCAGATAAGTCAATTTGGCAATCATTTTCTTTTTTTAGGATTAGGTAGAATATACGCAAAGTGCTTTTAGATATTTGTAAGGATGTGGTATTTGATTCATCATTCGCTGCACCACATCATTAAAAAGCCACTTACGCA
>Ga0163149_10000905_pt1 | contig 38790 bp, 8 predicted proteins | sample OliLakLV19MP5G1_FD_148604 | JGI IMG/M metagenome (GOLD analysis project Ga0163149, IMG submission 148604) | Freshwater microbial mat bacterial communities from Lake Vanda, McMurdo Dry Valleys, Antarctica - Oligotrophic Lake LV.19.MP5.G1 | ecosystem: Environmental > Aquatic > Freshwater > Lake >... | reverse complement strand
TTATCTCTTGCAGGTTTACGGTCTTCAAATCGAAATCTATTGCCGGAGTTTTCTTGGACTTCTCTTCATTGACATGGATGCTCTTTACGTTCGATGATTTGTTCATTGGTTGATCCTCTTGAATTGGGTTCTGGTGTTGCAACCGAAACCATACCAGGCTAGTCCTGGAGGGGATCACCAAACTTTTCAACTAAACTCGGGACAAGGCCCACTCGGGGTGTTGTCCATCGAGATGTAAAACCAGGCAATGTGATTTTATCGTTCCGACAAGGCGAACCAATATGCGCCAAGGTACTCGATTTCGGGCTTGCGCAGATCGAACAGCAGCCGGATTCCGGCGAACAGCGCATTACCCAGCACGGTTGTGCGCTCGGCAGTCCCCTGTATATGAGCCCGGAGCAATGTCAGGGACGACCGGTTGATGCACGATCCGACATGTATTCGTTTGGTTGTCTGATGTACGAAGTTTTGAAGGGAGCCCCTCCATTCCGCGGAGACAGCGCGTTTGACACGATGAATCTGCATGTTCATCATCAACCGCCGCGACTCGATGATTTTATAACGTCTGCGAATCTGCGCCACGTAATCGGACGCTGTCTGGCTAAATCACCGGATGAGCGTTTCGCCAGCGCGCAGGAAATTGCCAACGAGTTGAATCTCGTGGTGGCGTAGGCGGTGCCTTGAACGAAGCGTAGGGGCGGCTCGGGAGCCGCCCATGTTCTGCGTGTCGGTGGAGGGCGGCTCTCGAGCCGCCCCTTTTACAGGTGTTCTCGGGATACGCGATCTGTTTAGCGGTGTCTAAATGTGAGCGCAAACTCATACAAAGGCGCATGTCATGAGGAGCTAGCGGCGCTCGCGTAATCTATGCGCCCAGTTTAGCTCGGTGTCATAAACGTTTGAGAAGCTTATTCAGATTAGCTTTGCAGAGTTGCACCTATGTCGCCAACTGGCCATAACTCGCGTGAGCTGAGTTGGTTAATAACGCTTTAATTGCTTTACTCTTTGCCATTTTGATACTCATGAGACATGTAACCAATAACCTTCCGCGTTAACACTCAAGACAAAAGCCAAGCTTCTCTGACTCACGAAAAACTCTCTCTCCACTCTCTTCTAGGGCGAGTTAGTCGTGGCTCGGTTCATCTGTGAGATTTCGATTGCTGTGCTTCTGCGGCTTTCGAACAGATTTCGCACACAAACCCCTTCCGGACGTTAGGCATAGCGAATGCCCGGAAGCCTCATACATAGGAGACTCTTATGGATCGATACATCGGTATTTTGGGCATCATCACCATCATCGGTGTCGGTGTCCTGCTTTCTGAGAACCGGCGCAAAATCAGCTGGCGCCTTGTTGGCATCGGGTTGACGTTCAACGTCATTCTCGGCCTGCTCATGCTGAAGATTCCCGGAACTAGCGAGGCATTCGCCGCGCTCGCCAAGGGCATCAACACGCTGGTCGATTTCTCGCTTGATGGTGCTGAGGCAGTGCTTGGTCCAACGATCACGCACGGCACGTTCATCAAGGACGCTACTGCACAACGCGAATTCATCTTCGCGGTGCACATCGGCTTCGCCATCATCTTCGTGATGGGGCTGATTTCGATTCTCTACTACTTCGGGCTGATTCAGCGCCTGGTCAACGTGATGGGACGCTTTCTCAGCAAGACGCTGGGGTTGTCCGGTCCCGAGTCACTCTCCTGCGCCGCCGCTGCCTTCGTCGGGCAGGTTGAATGTCAGCTTCTGATCAAGCCGTACATGGCCAACCTGACCAAGTCCGAATTGTTCACGACGATGACCTGTGCCATGGCCACCATCTCCGGTAGCGCTCTGGTCATGTACGTCGGCATGGGCATGCCCGGCAACTGGATCATCGCGGCTTCGTTCATGTCCGCGCTTAACGGCATCATCATGGCTAAAATCTTCGTGCCGGAAACCGAGCACGAGAAGCTGCTGACGAATGCCCAATGCGCTATTCCCGAGGAAAGCGTCAACGTCTTCGACGCTGCTCACCACGGCGTTACCGTCGGCTATGAGATTGCCGTCAAGGTGGTGACGATGGTGGCATTTGCCATCGCCTTCATGGCCATGGTCAACTTCGGGTTGGGCAAGTTCCTTGCCCTGTTCGGAATGCATGCGCAGATCCAGGACATCTTCGCCTACCCGTTCATGCCGATCGCCTGGCTTCTGGGCGTGCCCTGGCATGAGTGCTTCCACATCGGCCGATTGATGGCTACCGAGCTCCTCTTCAATGAGGTCGTCTCCTACGGCGAACTCGCTCCAGTCATTCATGGCGCCGGTGCCTACGTTCTGGCTGCCCGGACCCAGCTGATCGCGACCGTCGCACTCTGCGGCTTCGCGCACCTGGGCTCACTTGGGATTAACATCGGCGGTCTTGGAGCCATGGCTCCCAGCCGCAAGGGTGAAATCGCCAAGATCGCGTTCAAGTCGATGATGGTGGCCAACATGGCGACCTGGTTGTCGGCTGCGATTTGCGGGCTGATGTTCTAGACGAACTCTTCGGCTCAAGAGCTTGAAGGGTGCTGTCGGTAGCAGTTAGTTAAACATGCCGGCACGAGCTGTTTTGGCGAACCATCGCCAAGCAGCCGTGCCGGTGTTTCGACGGTTATCTGGAAACAGCGTGGTGTCGTTTCTGCGGCATCATTGAGCTGTTTCTCATGACAGCGTGGCTGCCGATTGGCGCCACTGCTGTTCGGTTAGCAAACGAAAATGAGGAACTATGTGCACCACCAAAGGTGATACCAAAGCATGCGGCAGTTGTGGCAAGTGTGGCAAGGCGAAGAATCTCGTCGTCACCACCACAAACCGCCAACCCGTAATCGTCGCTCCGACGTTGATCGCGGTGTCCGCCGAAGACCAGCCCCTTTACCGGAAGCTGATCGAGGCCGCGAAAAAGGGCGCAGAAGTCGCTTATCGTCCCTACTCGCAATACAACGTCGGCGCTGCGGTGCTGACCTTCGACGGCAAGATCTTTACCGGCTGCAATGTCGAGAACGCCGGTTACACGCAGACCAAGCACGCCGAAGAGGTGGCCATCACCAGTGCCATCGTTGACGGTGTCCTGGCTCGTGCCGAAGCGGCCGGACTGACGCAGTTTCAGGCCTTCCTCGCGATCGCCGTGTACGCGCCCAAGGGCAGTGACCCGTGGCCGTGCTGCAACTGCCGACAGTCGCTCAGCGAATTCGGCTTCGACATGCACGTGATCGGCGTCGGCCCGGACGAGGCTGCTGATGACACCATCCTCTGCCTGACCCTCGGGCAGTTGATTCCCCATCCCTTCCCGATTGCCGAAGTGCTGGCCAGCGTCCGCGGCACGAAGTAGTTCGCTTCTTCGACCGCGACTAATCAAAGGCGCCCGACCTCTCGTTGCTCAGGCAACGTTTGGTCGGCGCCTTCAGGAGGCACCATTTACGGTGCCTCTTTCCTTGGGATTATTATACTAAAAGAGATAGTAAAATTGTAGTTGAGGGTTATGTCGTCACTTGCGGACGTCGATTACGCTGTCCTGCTGCCGGTTATAGACGTAGGGGCGACGCATGCGTCGCCCCTACGATATTCCAGTCGACCAGCACCGCCTCGCGGGTTTAAACAAATCGGCTCGGCGTATGGGGTACACCGAGCCTCAATGTTTTCCATTTGCTCTGCGCTTGGGGGGGGGCGGAGTTTGGATTATGTCTTTGCCTTATTCATTGAAAATCTATTCGAATCTAATTCCAAACTCGACCAGCCGGTTTCGAGGGAAGCAAGTCTGAAAGCAAGTCTGAAAGCAATTCCTCAGCCAGTAGCATGTCGATGTTAGCAACTTCTGCTGGATCCGGTTCTTTGCGGGGAGGCTGCTGACCGACTACCATATCGCTGATGAACAGCTCGGGAAGGTGATAGTTAGGTGGTGCGGAATTTGTCATTTTTGCCTCGGAATTTGTTCGATGGCAATATCATAAGTTCGGCGAGTTGACCAAATCTTGGCAGATCTGACCAACTTTCGACCAAGTGAAAATTTCCCTGTCCAAAGTGGCGATCGATCAGGGTACAACTAACCAAGCAACGAAATTGAAAGAAGGAACGTACACGAATGGAACCGGAAAATCCTCGCCCCGATGATGCGACGAAAGCGCAAAAACCGGAGACGAAAAAAGAACCTTCATCCGATTTAGCTTCTTACGATTTACCCACATCCGTAGCTATGGCGTTGCAGGCCGATGCTGACCGGGATTTGTTGACGCTTGAAGCCGCGCCTAAGGCAGAGAATCCAGCGGCTATTGATAAGCCTGATCCAGCCGCACAAACCAAATTAGCCGCACTCTTTCAGGGCGTCGAGAGCCAATCCGCCTTAAAAGGTCGCGTCCAGTCAACTGCTGCGACGGATTTTCAGAGCCTTGGCGTGACCGTTAAACCGCTTGCTGATGGCACGCTGGGTGCTTCAGTGTCTTTTGAATTTCCACACGCACGCCAGTTGCGTGGTGATGCCGGTGTGAAAACCAATTACACGAAATCTCCAGCCGAGGCTCCCTCATATAAAGGAGAAAAGATTCAGACAATCATTGTCACTCCGCCGGATCGAAGAAACCCGGAAGGCACAATCGTGATCGAAACTGCAAAAGGGCAAATCTCGCTCAGTCCAACCGAGCGTCATCATTTTGTAGCTCCTGCGGTTTTTAACTTCGTTGATAGCGACGGAAATAAAGTTGCGATTTTAGGCAATGGTGACAAAACCATTGACCATAAAGATGGAACGCGCACCACGCAATTCGGTCCTTTCGATGGCGAAAAGCGGCAATTCAAGCGCGAGGTTGTGAACGCCGATCAGAAATCATCAGTTACGTATTTTCAGGACGGTCGCCGAAGCATTGCATTCGACCCAGAGCGTGCCGACGGCAATGTATCCGTGACAGAACTTCCTCGTGGCGGCGCGTTTGCCTATGAAGCCAAGTTTTTAAAGCCACCATCTGAAGTGCCTGAGAATCTTGCCGAGTGTACTAAAGCTTTCGGTAAAGCCACTACTACTGGTGACCGAAATGAGCAATTGAAACAGCTCAAAAAGCTTGCGGAACTCGAGCAGCAATCGCCCGGCGCAAAGCTTGTACTAGATAAATTCGCTGCTGCCAGCCTTGAGAATTTGGGCATGGTTCGATATGCCAGATTGGATCAAGACGGTGGTCCGATTGGCGTCCTTTTCGGTCTGGGTTCGCTGCCTTCAAAAGAGCGACTTGATGTGCTTCGTGTTGCCGCTCGTGATTTGCGCGCCACCGCAGACAGTGGCGCGCTCAGTCCAGACCAATGGACTATGGCCGTTCGCGGAATGGCGTTTGCACTGCGGGACAGCAAAGGTGAAGCCGCCAAGAATGGCGAGGTTGGTCTGCCTGATCAGTTCGCCGGACTGCTCGAAAAAGGGATCAACGGTCCTGGTCGAGAAGCCGCGATGAATGCGGTTTTCGATATGATCAAATTGGGTGGCAAGCCCAGCGTTAAGGAATTGGAACTGGCTGAGCCGTTTGTGCCAATCTGTATAACTGGCTTGAGCAAAGCTTATGCGGAGACGGGGTCTTTTAGTAACAACGGTTTTTCCAAACAACTCGACGATTTAAAACTGCTGTCTGAAAATGGTAATCGTGCAGCTGGTCTGATCATGACTGCCATTAAGGATGGTCAGGTCGAGAAGGCGGCCGCCGACCTCAAAGCTCCGCTCAAAGATGGCGCGCCTGCCGATGTTCGCAAAGGTGCAGCTGACGACAATGCAGACGACGACAGTGAGACCTTCGAGACGTCAGCAATGCTCGACGAAGGCGATGATCCGGCCGAAAAGAAAACTGAAAAGACTCCTGCCCAGCTGTTAAAGGAAAAAGATGACGGATTTGATGAATTGCTCAAACGTCTTGATAAGGAAATCGACAAAGAAAAGACTGAGTTCGACATTATGTCGGAAGCGCTTCGAAAGGCACGAGCTGAGTCTCTTGGTCTGCGAATTAAATCGGGCACCATCCTAGCGCAGGAAGAAGAAGCTGACGAAAAACAAGACAAGGAAAAACTGGATGTTTACTCCAAGCAACTGGCTGACCTGAGAAGGCTCGACAAAGACGCGGAGAATGCCGAGCGCAGAATATTCGAGCACTTACCGGAAGGCATAAAAGCACGAACGATGAAGTCCGTCGTGCAGATCTCCAGCGGCAAGGATGAGCACATTGAAAAGGGCGAAATGCAACTCTGTCGCCTGGTTAAGGAGAACCCTCAACTGGCGACCAACAAACAGTTTCGCGATCTGGTTCTGCTCAGTTATGCCGAGATGGCTGCCGCGCGCGAACTTCGCGGGCTGGGTGAATGGAAGCCAAAAGTCAAACCCGAAGATGTCCTCACGGGCAAAGCGGAAGCGCCCAAAGACGGCGGTCCTGCCGATCCGATCGAACTTCTGAAAAAAGCCAACCAAGTATTTTTCCAGGACGATGGTGGTGGCATTGAAAAAGCGACTCCGTTGTTTCAACAAGCGATCGCAGCGCAAAAGGCTCAGGATCTGCTAAGCGACAAAAGTAGAGTGCAGTTGTTTATCTCAAGTTTGGGGCAGGATGCAAAAATCGCTCAGAACTCTCAAGCCGGAAAAGACGTCCAAGAGCTAGTCAAAGAGCGCATCGCGCACAAAGGTCTGGAAGAAAAAGCCGCAGATAAAGCTGATTCGGCCAGGGATGTCTACTCGAGTCTGCGAATGAATTATGCCTTCGCCAGAATCGCAAGCGGAAAGCCCACGCTGTATGAGGACGCGGTCAAGGACGTTATGGCTTGTCTGCGAGACAACCCTTCAATGTCGTTCGACGGGGGATTTCAAACCAACTGTCGTCAGGCATTCAAAGCGCATGCACAGAATCGCAAAGCCATTGATGAAGCGATCGCGGCAGGCCAAAAGGAAGAACCGAAGCCAGTCTACAACGATCTCGATCTGAATAAAATTGCCCGCAATGGCGGAGGAAAAGATGCGCCGCTGGAAAGGTACACTTCCGATGATCTCACAGGACCGGCTCTGACGGCACTGGGGCTCGGACTGGCAGTTGCCCAGTTTATGCGCACGCGCAACAAGTATCATGCGGCCAACGTCATGAAAGAATCATTGTCAGCGGCTGCTGAAGTGAAGCCCATCGAAGACCTTCGACCTGATGTTAGAGCTGAGCGTCCCGCCAGAACTGGCGAAACTGCGAAGTTCGAAATCAAAGGTGAGGCTCGCGATGGACGTTTGGTATTAGTCAGAGATGCAGCTTCTGCACCATCAGCGGCCACCGATTTTAAAGAAGTTAAAACTGGAAAGACGTTCGACCCGGCGAAACTGCAGTTCGATCAATACACTGCAATCGAAGTGAACGGAAAGCAATACTTTGCCGACCTGGATGGACGAGTCTATAAATTCGAAAAGAAAATGCTCAGTGATGCGCGTCTATACGAAGACAGTGAAACCCGGCAAATAGAGCTGGTTTCGCGCAAAGACTTAAAGTCCGTTTTGCCGGAAATCAAAGTCATTCCGGAAGCCCTCGAGATGACACATGAGCATCCACACAAGGCAATGCCGAAAGAATGGCAGCGGGAGTTTGATTTCATTCGTGATGCGAAGCGCGCTCTGGCTGAGAACGATAAGACTGTGTCCAAACGTTTGGAAGCTCTTGACCGCGCAGTGAAGGGTTTGAATGATATCGCCCCTGGTGACAGGCAGAGAATGGTCGCCGAACTTGCTCGGCAGATGGAGCAAGTCGGCATCAAGATAGAGTTCACCGATAGCGCTGCTCCTGGCGGCGAAATGAAACTCTCATTAAGCGAAACTGGTTCCGATCGGAAATTGGTTATCTCGAGTGACAAAGACAAGCCACCTTCGATTGAGTTCAAAGACAATCAAGGTAAGCCGAAGACCGAGTCAGGAGCCGTCAAAGTAGCCGACGAATTGTCTCGAATGGAAGCTGGCGTTTCGAAGCAGTTGAAAGATTCTAACGTAAGAGAAAAACTCGGTAAGACGGATCCGGAATTAGCCAAAGATGCCTCTCATAAGGAAGTCCGCAGAAGCTTTCTCGACGGTCTGCCGAACAATTGGCGAGAAGCTCGCGAGCATGTCTTGGGCTTTCAGCAAGCGATCAAGGGTGCCGATCCTAGAACAACGATTGCCACTTTAATGACTGAGTTGGGCAAGGCGTCACCTGAAGTCAGTCAAAGAACGCTCGCCCAGTTGGAAGTGGAACTAAAGGCCTCCGGAATAGAAGCGAAGGCGACGGTTGGTCAAGGCGCGGAACGTTCGACTCTTTCCATGTTGGCGCCGGACGGCAAGACCAAGTTGATCTTCTCTACTGACGGGACGAAGCCTGTATTAGAACCGCATAGCGGCTTGTTGCCGGGTGTTGCTGTTCAAGATGACGTCGCTTTTGATAAAGCAATGAAAGAAGTGACGAGAAAAGTAGCGGAGGGTGGTGGCGCCGACGGTGCGCTGAAGAAACCCGCAGTTGATACTGAGGAAGGCTCCTTCAGCAAAAAACGTGAACCTAAGGTTGACACCATAGCTGATGCGCAAAAAAACTCCACAACTCAACTCGACGCTATCAAAAAACTTCTCAAAGGAGACAAGTTGACCGAGGCCGAAGCTGTAATGAAGCGGCTCGACGGCATGATAACTGCCGAGAAAATCACTCCGACAGCGGCAATCGAATTGCAAAATATGATGGTCAGGGCAGCAAGAACAGATCGTGTTCTGAAACCCGAGTCGCTTGATTTGATGGCGAAGCTCGATGCCAAAGCGATGGGAAATGTTCTTGAATTTAACGCGGCTTTGCTTACGGATGCAGTGAATTCCGGCAAGTACACGGTTGAGCAATTGAACACTCAGATCACAGATGTTGATAAGTTTACAGCCACACTCAACCAGCTCAAGCTGTCACAAGAGATGGTATCAATGTCCCCTGCCGCTCGAACCGCCGAACAAGCCTCGCGTATTTTAGAACTCGGTCTCGATAAAAATCCTGCCATCAGCAAGATTTTCAACGACCGTTCAGTGCCGAAGTCGGGCGTGGACGCGCTGTTGAAAGTACTCGATGGGGCCAGCACCGGCAACGTGGAGTTGGACAAAATCCTCACCAAAGATGTAGTCGATCGTTTGTCAACTTCGCAGAGCGGGCTCGATCATCTTAAGCTGCTGGAGACCGTTGCCGTGTCTGGCGAGATCCTGGATGGCAGCCTCAAACGACCACCATCAGTCGTTCAACAATTGCTTGACGCCGACTCCCGATCAATACGCGAAGTCGGCTCACTGGTACGCAAAGCCGCGATCCCGAATGAGCAGACGACATTAATGCTGAAGGATATTCTCACTCTCAAGACTGGCGAGAGGCAGTATGCAGCAGCGAACGGTTATGCCTACATGGATCCTGCCGTGCGCGATCGAGTCATGAAAATCGAGAATGGCGATCTGCGGGCTGCATTGGCACAACAATCTACAGCCAAGCTCAATTCGGTAGAGCAGGTCGATAAAATTGTGGCGGCTCATGACCGCTCAACTGAGATGGGCTCCCTCGTCAGGTCTCTTTTGTCAGCGGAATCTATGAGCAACGTCGATAAACCCGCGCTTCTTAACAAGGTAGTCGACTTGAACCTGACAAATACAGAGGCTGCAAAAATCGCGGCTGCGATAGCGGGCGACAGTCCAGTTCTGTCTGTTGCACAACTAAAGTCCATACTGGGTGATCCTCCAGCCGCTCGCAATGCAGTCCTTGACCTGATTAGCTCAGGCAAACTTAAAAGTGGAGAGCTTGCAGCCGCCATCGCCGCCGACCCTGACGCGCGAGCTCTGGCACGTGGTCTTGCTGATGACGTCGTCAAGGAAGGTGATGTTCGCCAGCTGCTTGAGAAAGAACGCACCAACGCCGAAGCGTACACCAGAGAGGCTCCGCATTTCGACGGTGAGCCTGTTTCTTGGAAACCGAATTTTACGGAGAACGACAAGGTTCGCGATCAGATCGACAGAGTGCGCTCTGTTCTAAAAGCGCATGAAGCCAATGTCTATAAACTCACAAATGCAGAATTTGCTGACATGATCTCTAATCCGCGAAGAGCATTTGAGATCTCAGTAAAACTGCCAGCGCAATACCATGCTGATCCAGCGCTGGCAGAGGTTCAACGAAGAGCGCTGGAGCATCTAGAGAGGCTTGGCAGCAAAATTGACGGCGAAACAAAAGAGAGCATGAGAAGCTTCATCGAAGAAGCCGGTCGTATCAAACAGGCCAGTCCGAAGGAGTTGGCAGACCGCATGCTAAACCTCGAGTTTCTCATGCAGGAACTCAAACTCAATCCTGAGCTATCGAGAGAGGCAATCAATCGCTATCTGGCCTCGGTTCACATATCCAGTCAAATTGGTCAAGCCGAAACTCGGGCGTTGGTCTCCGGTTTAAGACAACGGATGCCCAAAGGAGCGTTCGAGGTCTTTGTTCATGGCAGCTCCTATGAAACTGCAATTGTGTCCGCCTCCAAACAAGGAGAAAATTTCGATCCAAATCATCCGGCCAAAAGCCCGGAAGATAAAAGTCGTATCTTCACAGGAACGCTCGAAGTAACCACAGAGTTTGCGGCTCGTTTGGTTAAGGATCAAACCAGAAGTAGAGCAACAGACGTACCGGCTTTAGTCGGAATCGCCCTTCCGGCAGAGGTAGCGAAGGATCTCAGCGATCGAGGACTGATCTGGACACGCAAACTGATTGACCGTGATGCCTATGAAACAATCATCGAGCCTTCTGCTCTAGAGATTATCAAAGAAAAAGGATTCATTTTCCCGATCGACACTGAAACTCACGTAACACTGATCGATGGTGTCGCGCCGGGGCAGCGTGGAAAGACCGCGAGTGTTTACTCAGTGCCTCGTGAAGCATTCGACAAGATGCTGCAATCTTTGCCTGCCGAACACACCGTGACGGTCAAGGATCCCGCGACGGGAAAGGATGTTATCCGTATTCGCGCCGGTCATGAAGCCGAGGCCAATCGTTTAATTCTGGACGCAGCTAAAACACAAGGATTGAAACCGATCAAAGTAGATGCTGATGGCAGGCCAGCTCCGGACACAACGGTTAAACCTGTCGAAGCTGCTGAAAGAAGAACCGGCGCCGTTCCACACTACGACGCTCTGCCCAAGACGGCTGACAAACTGGTGTCAGAGATCAACGAACGTGTTGCGGAGGTCTTCAAAGAAGTTACTCGTGAGCAGTTCGAGAAGATGGATCCAGTCGCAAAGCAAAAACTGATCGACAGCGCTGTCGAGCGAATAATGCCGCTCATGGAGCAGTATGCACAACGCCTTGGGCTGCCAAAAGACCTGATCAATAAAAACAACATCACATTCGATTCGCTCAACAATGCCGGTGGCGTTTACAGGATGGGAAGCGACAAATTAGTTATCGATATCCATGCCGGCTTCCCTGCCAATGAGGCGTTTCACGAGCTGGTTCACAAGATGCGCGCGCTCGACTTGAAAGCGGCTTTCCAGGCGGATCCGACTGGAGCGCGATTGGCCTTGATGGAGAAAATGCTTGCCGACGGACACGCGCGGATTAGAGCCGATGGTGTTATTGCCGACCGCCCTAAGTTTGCAGATCCGAAAGTAGCGGCTGAATTCCGCCAGTTAGCTGATTACCATATTTTAAAACAGCTCAATAAAACCGGTCATGTAGACTCGAGCAAGATACCGCCTGCAAAGGCTCCTTCAGCCGAATTGCTTAAAGCGTTCGGATCTTCGCAAGCAGATTTGTACAATGCTGTGGCCAATGAAGTGGCGAATTTTACAGAGGCAGTCGAGCTGATCGAAAGCAGCAAACTGTCTAAAGAATCAAGCGATTATGTCTCCAAAAAAGCTGGAGATTTCAAACACTGGCTCGACAATCCAAAAGGTTCAGAGGTAGTAAGACTGGCTGTTCACGAGGTTCTTACGGGACCGAAGCTTGGATCGCCTGCAGAACAAATCAAAGCAGTGCAAGACAAAATAGCGTTTCTTACCGCGACCAAAAAAGGTGATAAATCAACCGGCGTTCAGGTTACCGAAGATGTCGTTAAACAGATGATGGAGAGCTATTCCAAATCGGATCCAAAAATCGAGGCATTGATCGCCGCCGATAGTGCCATTAAGTTTAGTCGCGATGGTGCAGCTAGTGCCGAATTTAGTGCGCCGGCCAGATCGTTGAGAGCCAATCCGTATGTGTCTAAACTTTTTGCTACAGCCAGTGTTGACCGCATTGGCCGATTGCCGGGCGGTAACCCGGAATACGCATTTTCCAATGAAGAGATCGCCGCTCGCAAAAGTGACATCGCCGAACGCGCGCGCCGACTCAATCGCGATATTAAGACCGGACAAGTGCCTCCTGAAAAATTGGCCGAATCACAAAAGGTATTCTCTGAATTCGTTGAATACTTGCGAACCGCTGCAGAGCAGCAACGTCTCAACAGAGCTCTAGCTAGCGAAAACTTTACCGAAGCAAGAGCGCTGGCACTGAAGCTGCAAGAGAAATTCGCAAGTAACCCCGAATATAACAAACACGCAGTTGAATATCTCGTCATCAATGGTTTGATTAAACCCGAAGAACTGCATCCAGCCTTCAAAGGCTTGGCGGAAATTGGTAACGGTGCCGGAAACGAACCGGTTGCGATCAAGGAACCACCGGCGGTGGCAAGGGAACGAGTGGAAATGGAAACCGTCGATCGGGTCGCCAAATCAACTGAGATTTTGAAGCCGGCGCGAAGATTAACTGACGGAAAAAATGTCGATCACATCTATGCTAAAGGATTCGAAATCGTAGGCGTTGACGGCAAAGCCGTCACTGTCAAAGGGATTCGCAAGCCGCTGAGCGGAGAAGGTGAAGTGGTTTATTTGGTCGAAGGCAAAGGCGGTCGTTTTGAACCTGCTCCGGAGATCACTAAAATTGCCAAGGAACGACTGGGCAAAAATGATACACTGACCGAGGCTCTCAAAGATCCGGCCAAGGCGTCCGAAATATTGAACCGCTACGCGCAGGCCTCACAAGATTCACGCGATAGCGTCGGTTATGATACCAGAGGTCAACTCGTCGATTATCGCGCAGTGGCACGAGCTGCCGTAACGTCCTTCGGACCGACTGCCACCGTAGAAGGTACCAGTGTCAGATTCCAATCCGAATCCGGTATTGCAATGGTGGTTAAGATGAAACCGCCTGAAATCGGCAAAGACAAGGTGAAGTCGCTGACTGACCTTGACCTTACCGACGAGAAATTGGCCAAATTGTTGGAAGATTTCAAACTCCCGGAAGAACTCGACAAGCTAGCCAGAGAGAAGTTAGAAAAAGCGCTGTTGGAATATCTCAAGGACAAGTCTGAGGCTAGAGACTTCGAATCCGCGAAGAAGGCGCTTGCAAAGGAGATCCGCGAAGGTCGTGGTGGAACAGTTTCCCAAGAGCTGCGCGAAATTTTTAAACAGTTCGATGTTGAGATGGAAGGCGGCAAACCGAAGTTTGAAAACGGTCACCTCGTCCTGCGACTCAAGACAGGAGAAGGCGCTGAGCCGCTCCATGCCAGGGTCGGCGGGACATTTGAAAAAGCGAAAGGCAAGCTCGTTCCAATCATGATGATTATTCTGGCCGTCGCGCATCAATCGCAAGACCGCACTCAGTCTCCCGTTGCGCCAACGCGCTAGTCGATTGAAGGTTCAATTTGCTTAAAAGGTGAACGACTGTGCAAATGCACAGTTGTTCTATTGATCTGCACTCTCTTGAATTTCGCGTTTAATTCTGACGTTGGCTGATGCAACCTGGCATCAAATCCGAGAGCAATTCTTGCGCCAACAGCATGTCCGTATCAAACTCCAGCGAGTCTGTTCTCGTCGCCGCTTTTTCAGGAGTAGCAAACATGTCGATCATCAGTTCGGGAAGAAAATTGGATTGTTGTGTTGAGTTGTTCATATGTGCCCTTCCGCCTGAATGATCGCCTTCGATGGAAATATCATAAGTTTTCAAAGTTGACCAAATCTTGGCAGCCCATTAGGAGCCTCTAAATCTGACCAACTTTCGACCAAACCACATTAGAAGCCGTTTTTCGTGTCCAATGTCGTAATCAATCGGGGTACATCTTTAAAAGACATCGCAGAGGCTTAACAATGTCAGATACCGAAAATCCTCAACCCGAGGATGCGCAGAAAAAACGCGTACCGGAAACCAAAGACACCAAAGAATTTGACGAAAAAACTTCTGCGTCTATAAAGATGGGCGACGATGCCGAATTGAAATCGCTTCTGGATCCGGAAAAACTAAAGGATGGTTCCAGCCCGACGGATTCGGCAGAGAAAGGCGGTACGGAACCTGACAGTCAGGCAGACAAGTATGCCCATCATTTTCAGTCGGTCGAGACTCAAGCCGATGTGAAAAAGCTGCTGCAAGACATTGTCTCTCCGGATTTCGAAAAGCTTGGAGTCAACGTTAAGCCTCTTGCCGACGGTACACTTGGTTCGTCAGCTGCTTTCGATTTTCCGAATGCCACTCAAGTGCGTGGCGAATTGGGTGTAAAAACTGATTTCACTAAGAATCCAGAGAAAGCACCGAGCTATAACGGCGAAAAGATTCAAGCAATAACCGTCACCGCACCTAGCGCCAAAAAACCGGACGGGATAGTTGCGATTGAAACGGCGAAAGGCACCATAACTCTGACTCCGGCTGAGAGCAGTAAGTTCGAGTTTCCGCCAGTCTTTTCTTTTACAGATAAAGATGGAAATGCCACCACAATTCTGGCCAATGGTGACAAAACCGTTGTGCATAAAGATGGCTCCCGAACCACGCAATTCGGAAAGTTCGACAGTGAAGGTCGGCAGTTTAAGCGAGAATTCGACGATGGTGAGCGCAAATCATCCGTTACATATTTCCAGGACGGCCGGCGAATGATCGACTTTCATCCACCGCTGGATGACGGCAGTGCTTCCGTTACGGAACGCCCAAGAGCCAATGACCTGGCTTATGATGCTAAATTCCTAACGCCACCATCAGAGGTGCCGCAGAAACTACAGGAGTGCTCGAAAGCTCTCGAAAAAGCCACCAAGGGCGGTGACTATAAGACGCAATTAGAACAGGTCAAGAAGCTGGCTGAGCTCGAATTGCAGTCGCCCGAAGCAAAACAAATCCTCGATCGATTTGCTGAATCCAGTCGTGAAAATATGGGCATGACTCGGTACGCGCGATCGAATCAAGAAGGCGGACCGATAGGCGTATTGATTGCTATGGGCAGTTTGACTTCGAAGGAACGATTCGATGTTCTTCGGGCTGCGGCCAATGATCTGACGACCGCCGCAGACCGTGGCAACTTGACACGTGAGCAGTGCACTTTGGCCGCTCGGGGCATGGCATTTGCAATGCACGACGGTAAGGGCGAGCCCGTAGAAAATGGCAAAAGCTTGGCCGGCATGTTCGCCGACGTTCAAATGATCGCAATGAATGGCGAACAGCAGGATTGGGTTATGGATAATGCCGATAAGATGATCAAGTTGGGAGCCAAGCCGACTGTGCAAAAGCTAGGTCTGGCCGAGGCATTTGTGCCGATCTATCTGATGGGCTTGCAAAAGACTTTTGCCGAGACCGGGACTGTTAAACAATTTTCCAAACAATTGGAAGAGATGAAAAAACTCGCAGACGGTGGCAACCGGGCCGCTCTTTCTGTAATGATTGCCATCAAAGACGGTGGCATGGTAAATCACTCTGGAGTTATAGTCGAGGCTAAAGCTCCGGCTACTGTTGACGTAGCAGCTCCGGTAGTTAAACCGGAATTGGTTGCTGCCGGCAAGCTTTCCATCACTGCCGATCCACCACCACTGTCGGACGTCACTAAAATTCCTCATCCAACTGACGGCGGACCGCTGAACGGTGGCGGTGAAAAAACATCTGTTGTTTCAACCGATCTGCCTCCGGGAGTACAGCCTCTCGACTTCGATGTTTATGACCCTGAGAATTTTGGTTCCAAATCGCAGTCGGATCCTGAGCTGGTTGATTTATTCCTGGCTCAGATACCAACCGAAAAATCGCCGGAAAGACCTGGGTTGACCAAGTTGCAGGACAAACAGGTTAAACAAGTCAGCGACTGGATCACGGCGATGGGGTCCAGCGATTCCAGTATTCGAGTGACCGCCGAAAGAGAACTGCAGAACGCCATGCTCGATCCGATTACCGGACCGGCAACGATGGTCGAGGCTATGCGTGTCATCAACCAAAATACTAAGGATGACAACATCGGTTCTCGTGTCGCACGAACATTTGAAGGCATGAAAAAGGAAGCTCTGCAATGGCTGACCTTAAGCAACAGCCCGCTTGCCGGAATTCAGATTACAACAGAACAACTGCGCAACCGGCAAATGACAAATATCGATGCCGAAAATTTGCAGGCCGCCATTGCCGAGAGCGACCGGATAGGCGACGATCCGATTGCCCGACAAATGAGAACGAGCAGCCTTTTGCAACTCCAGGCGTCAGATCAATTGGACGATTTTCAGAAGCGCCTGGTGGCAAAAGAATTGAAGCATATGGCCGATCCCAGGCTGGCAGCCGCAGAAACAAGAATGTTGGCAGCCAATCTTTTCACCAAAATTGGCGACAAACCGGCTGCGCGAACATTGCTTTCCGAAGCGATGGATAAGGATCCATCGATAGTCAAAAATCCGGATTTCGGAATTGCCCTTATTCGCGCAGACGTGAACATGGATCCGTTGCTTTTGCGAAAATATGGCGAATTGAGCGGCAATCACGCCATTCTCGAGATGTTTAGAGAAGACGATTTGATTTTGCCCGGACAGAAAACATTCGATCGGTATTCTGATCTGGCAAAACGTGTTAACCAGCCTGTTGAGCCGAAGTACGCAAGTTCCGATGAGCGCTGGAAAGCGATAACCAGCGGCCAGCTCAGTCCGGCCGAAAAAGCGGCCGCACTGGCCGAAGAATATTTGGAAACCGCTGCCAACACGCCTGAAGGCGCAGGAAAGCGCCAGGTGGCGATGGACGAACTTGCCAAAGAAGCGCGGAATGGCAATACAGGAGCGAGCCAGAAACTCGATGGACTGACGCTTCTAGACATGATCAACCAAGCCTACACCTCCGTGGCTTTGCAGCAGCTCATGCCGAGTCCCAGGTATACAGGCGCTGAACGCATGGCTCGTTATGCTGAATTACGTAAGATTCCAGCCGTCCAGCGCAATGAGAGTGACATACACCACAACATCAACAGCATTCTTGTCGATCATTTCTTGGGCGCTAAGTCACAAAGAGAGCGTGATTTGTCCATGGATTTCCTGCGTAAGGAGATTCAAGAGGGCAATCTTTCGGCCATTTCTCCTTTGCAGAACCTGACTACAATCGATGCTGGATTGAAAATCTCAGATGCCCAGAAGGTGCTCGGTAATCCGAATTCAACACAAACAGAGCAAAACGAAGCACGCAAACAACTGCGCGACGCGATGCGAACTCTGGCATTGCAAGCCGAGTCCCGGAAGGGCAGTCAGGCCGACAAATACCTCGACAGTATAACCAAACATCCAAGCCTCGGCGTCAATCCGGGTGATGTTGCCAAAGCCAGAAACGATGCCCGTATGCATCTTGCCAATCTGGATCAAAAAGCGGTAGATGCAGCCAAGCAGGCCGTAGGAGCGAAGAATCCAGCGGAGCGCCAGCAAGCTGAGCAGAAGATGGCTCAGTATGCCCGAGATCAGATTTTGACGCAAGGCAATACGACATACACCCAGTGGTTCAGTCGGATCAATGTCAACAGCGCGGCCACCGACATAGTGCATAAGTTAGGCAAGCCGGCAGAAGCTGCTGATGCCCTTCTCACTTTCAAATTGCTCGGTGTCAACAATCGCACCGCGCGCACCACGTTAGAGAATCTGCAGACAGGAGTCGGCAACAACGCAGAGCTAATCAAGAAAATTCTGCCGGACGCGCCCGACAATCTCAAGCCTGAGGAAAAGACAGGCAAGCAGGCCGAGATCGAAGATCAACGCCAAAAGCTGCAAAAAGAATTAGCCGATCTTCACAAGGCGATTACAGATGGCAATCGTGAGCAAATCACCGATCTGATGAGGTCACGTTTTGTGGTGGCCGCTGTTGGAACCTTGATGGAGCCTTTTGTTCGCGATCGTCAGCGTCTTGATGGTTTAAACACCTCAGATCTGATCAAAGTGCTCGATGATCCCAAGTTGCTCGATACGGCGATCAAAGACGCGGCACTGTTTAAAAGAGAAATGTTTGAACGAGCCGATGCCAATCTCGGCAGATTCCTTACCCGCGAACAAACCGGAGAAGCGACTTCCAAAGCGCTTCTCTCCGCACTGCCTGCCGATGGCGCGTTTGAACTGAAACCGGAACATGCCAAGTTAAAAGACGAACTCGCTCAGGCTGTCAGACTTCATCGCTTGTCTCCTCAGGCTGAAAAGCTGGTGGCCGCCCTTCTGAAAGATGGATCACTTCCCAAAGAAGCAGTCAGTGAGCTTCGCAACGAACTATCGCTCAACAAAGAAGATCGCCTGGTTAAATCGCTTTCTGATTTGAAGGAAACATCGGCCCGTTTGTTAGGTGTTGTCGGACTGCATTTTGAGGGACCTCTGCAAGATATCGAGTCGATCGATCAAGCCAGAAAGACCAACGAAGCCGCGAAAAAAGCAGTCGAGGTATTGAAGTCGACGACAGCTACCCTCGAGCAGAAGGCAGAAGCTGTACGAGAACTGCGAGATCAGTTTAGGCGCTCCGATGATATGGCCGGCGACGGTGTCCACAAGATGACAGCCAAACAGTTTGTTCGATTCATCACGGCTCTGCCGGGAGAAGACAAATCGGACGGCGGCGAGGCTGCGTTCAACCAGGTCAAGGCGATGCTTGCCAGCGACGACATGTCCAAGGTTCTTCAAGCGGCCGAGCTAATTGACTCGTCTTTGCCTGATGGTGTGCGGGATGCCAACGAGGCTCGTGCACTGCGGGCGGTGCGGGGCATCGGCCCGACCACGGGTTCTGAGGACTTAACTAGAATCTCGGAACAACTTGCCGATGAGATTACCGCGTCTAAACTGGAGGATGGCGGAAAGGTAAACGAATCGGCCAAGGAGTGGAAATCGTGGGCCGATGCGCAACGATACATCGCCCGCCTCAACGAAGACCTGAAGGCCGGCGATCCCAAAGCCGTCAAGTCAGCGCTTGATGTTTTCACAGCGCAAGTAAAGGCCGACAAAAATCCTTATTCGATCACAGCCATGACAGCCATGCTCGTTGGCAGCACTAATCCGGAGCTTTCCGACAAATGGTTGAGCAAGTACTCGACTATCGATGAAAAACCGGTTTACATGCCCAAACTGGATGCGCTCACTAAAGAACAAAAACTGGAAGTGATGCGCAAAGTGGTTGAAGAACTTCGCGATCTGATCCCCGAACAAATGACCGAGCGAGATGCCGCCGCCATCGCCATCGCCTATAACGCAGCTGTCGAACTGGGCGACAAAGTGCTGCAAGAGAAGTTCGAATACATGCTGCGCGACGGCAGGGATGGCTCCAACCGCGATTCTGTGAAGGCCGGACTGGACTTCGTAAGCGCCATTCCTGGAATCAAGAATGCCGCCGATCTGAGCTTGATTTCAAGAGATTTGCCTATATTCAGACCGCTTACGGTTAAGGAAATCCAGGAGGCCCAGCAGCTCAAAGACGCACCAGCTGAAATCGCCAAGCTCAATATGGAAGCCACCGCTAGTGATGGCAACGATGATAAGCGCAAGACTCGCGATCAAGCTGTTGTTCAAGCTGTCAGCCTGGCATTCGAAACGGGCGGTCAGCAAGCTGTTAACAAGCTGCTTAACGATATCAATGCCGAGATCGCTAAAGCCAATCCGGGCAAGAAAATCGAATTTAATGGTGGCGTAGTTGGTGGCACTATGCGCGACCAGAAGTTCGCGATTAGTTTGCAAGTTACCGATCAGACCAAGAAAACCGGTCAGGTCTACAATCTGGCAACGCCGATGCTGGGCACGCAAGTGTCGGTCAACGAGCTTGGTCAGACCAAATCGTTCGTTTTCCCTGGCGATCGTACCATCTCGCTCAACTACGATGATAAGAACAATCGGCAGTTAGTCACCAGCTTCAAAGACGCAGACGGCAACACCTGGACCCGCGATCTAAGTGACGGAAAACCTGTCTTCTCCGGCGTCAACACTGAAGGACGAAAAATACGCGGCAAAATCGAAGGCGAGATCGTAGTCGAGCAAGGCCGTCTTGAACGCCGGGTCAATGGCGCGGTGCAAGAATTCACGGGACGGACCGAGTTCAAACAAGAAGCGCTAAGAGACACGCCGAAAGGCAAGGCGGGCGAAGCCGCGGAGAAGGCCGCATTAGTCGAGATCTATCGCCCTGAGCCGCTCAGCGCAGAAGCTGGACGTTTGTTGAAGATGCAGACCGATATGATCGGCCACATGAAGACAATTCTGAATCTAAACAATGCGTCGGAAAGGGACTTCTACGAAGGTCTCGAGAGAGAGATGCAGGATGGGGTTTATGGACCGAAGACCCGAGAGTGCTTGCAAGTTTTAAAGGACAGAGTGGAATCCAACACCAAGGAACTGGCCAACACTCTCAACAGAGCGGCAGTGTCCTGCAAGACCGGGGTGACTTTGCCGTTCGATCCGCATACGCGCCTGCCGATGACTCCGGAGCGCTACGAAGCCTGGCTCAAGGACAAGTCGGCGAAGTATCGAATCGATATGAAGATCCCCGAAAAGGGTCTGCCATCCGAATTGGACATGGACAAACTCAATCGCTCCGTTCACTGGTTGGGTGAGGCCCAGAAACGCTTTGTGAAAGCGCAGGCAGACTACCAGGACAAGTACATCGATCGGATGGTCGGCGAACTTGGCCTGCCTTCGGCATACACTAAAGCGGAAAGAGGCAAGTTCAGCAGCAACGAGGCCGAGGGACGCCGCGCTGCTATGCAAATGATCGAGATGTACAAGCAGGTACAGCGCACGGTTGATGCAGCTCACTTCTTGAACTCCCAGAAACCAATGTCGACCTTTGGTATCAGGAGCGATACCGGTTGGGTCGACGAGGCCGGTAAATTCCAGATGAAACTGCCACCCGGCTGGGAGTGGCACATGAAGGACGGAAAGATCGATTGGACCAGAGAGCCTCCGTTCAAAACCGTGATCATGCCAGGAGACCTTCGACTGGCGGCCGGTCAGAACAAAGAGGTAATCGATGCAACGCAGAAGTACCTCAAAGACTACGGCGAAACTGTTCGAAATACATACATGGAGATTCAACGATCTCTGACCAATCCAGTCGGCATGGTCGCTTACGAAGATGTAGAGCTTCCACGCACGCGCTTTACTGGTGAGCTCGGTTTCAACAAAGATGGATCGCCGAAGTTCAAATTCGAGCCTCGTCAGGGCGAAGGCACGAAGGATGCCAACGATTTCAACTTGATCTCGATGAATTTCGACGTCGAGCAGAAGGACGGATATTATCGTGTGACCAGACGTTCCGAGTTGTGGGACTTGCCTTTCTGGGCATACCAGAACGCACGTTGGGACGGAATGATCGGCAAGAAAGTCGGAGAGCTGACTGTTCCTGGCCGAGATTACAAAAAGGGCGATCTGGTGCCGGTCAAGCGTGGCGATAGCTTCGAACTTTGCCGTGTTGAAAATCTGACCGACGATACCGATCCGCTTCTGGCTGCTGTTTGCCCTGCCGCCTTCATAGGCTCCAAGATGCAGAGCTACAAGGGTGAGCGCCAGGTCCTGTACTGGGGCGAAAAAGCGATCAACGTGGCCATGGACATCCTGATGACGCTGGAAGGACTGAACGGTCTTAGATTCGTTCAGGTCGCCGGTTCCGGCGCATTGAAGGCGACCACCATGGCTGCCCGAATCACCGAGGGTGGTGTCGCCAAAATGGCTCCGGCTTTGACTCGACTGGAAAGGCTGTACATGACCGGCACATCCGGACTGAAACTGGTGATGGGCTTGCCTATGGCGGCGGTGACCAGCAGCGCCGGATCGCATGACGGCTCCAACAAAATCACCGAAGCGTTGGGCACGGCCCGCACCTGGTACTTCCTCGGAGAAGCCGGTGGTGGTCTGCTTTTCGGACAGAAATTCGGGCGTATTCTCAATCCATCCAACGAGAAGTTCTTGCCGTTTGTCGGCACCAGCCGCTGGTGTCATCCGGACAGCACTTATGCCAAAGCCATTCACAACGGCTTCAAAGTATCGGAGTGGGGCGTGATTGGCACGATGGGTCTGCATATGGTCGGACTAGCCCGTCAGCTACCACCGGATGCACCTAAGGGTCTGGATCTGAGCCAGGCCGGAAAAAATGATCCTCTGATCGGGCGCTTCGAAATAGAACGTGATTGGCTCAAAGGCTCGGAGCAAGCGTTGACTGATGATAAGACCGGAATCCCCAAAGACAAAGAAGATGCTCTTCGCCAGATGCTCGCCGCCGTTGAAGGCGTGGACAGAAGAAACAAGGTCGCTTTGTTGGAGGGTGGATACAAAGATCCTAACCAAAAGCCACCAGGCGAAGACCGATGGGGCGATATCGTCCGCAAAGCCGAAGCTACTCTGGCCGCTAAGAAGAGCGATCTGGAAGCGGCTCAGAAGAATCCGGATCCGAAGAAGCCCGATCAAGCAACTAATCTCAAGAAAGAAATTGAAGCTCTGCAAAAGGACTTGGAGATTGCTCGACCGAAGCACGAATATCTCGCTGCGTTGAAAGCCGACATTGAAAGCCCTGATCTGGACAAGCGTGCCAAAGAACTCGGTAAGGAAATCGAGACAGCAAAGACGAACTATGTGAATGCATCGAAGGCTAAAGACGTAACTGAAGCCGATGCCGGAAGAGGACGCCTCGAAGAAAATCTGAAAAAACTGAAAGGCGAGATTCCACTCAATGCCGCAGAAATAGCTCGTCTCGAGACTCAGTTAAAGCCGCTTGCCGATCTGAAAAGGACGCTCGATCAACTGGAGCAACGTAAGGGCCATCTCGAAGAGCTCATGACGGTTCGCAATGGTCTGATCGATTACTTGCAACCTTCCAAGAGCGCAGTGCAAGACATGATAAACAAAGGAACCTATGATGCTGAGAAAGCCAAAGGATTCCCAGCCTGGAAGAGCACTCTGGACCCTGAGCGCGTAGTGGCAGCTGAACTCGCCCTCCTGCGACTGGGCGATCGCGATGCTAATGGTGCCTTGCGAGAAACCCTGGCCACGCGCAGTTTCGAAGTAACTGTCATGAAAGACGGTAAGCCGGTGAAAGAAACGATTACGCAATCGGTTTCAACTGCATCTGTGGTGCAAGCACTGGAAGGAGAGCTGACCAAGCCGACCTCGCAATTGAAACATTTCACTAAGCAAGACATCGACGCGCTCCGCGATATTAAGACCGATGGCGCCGTGCTCGGTCAAGTAATCTCACCTCGAGACACGATCAAGGCAATCAGTGAGAAAACGCAAAGGCTGCTCGACCCGACCAATAACCTGACCCCTCAGGAGCGTCGCGAGGAAATTGCAGCGTTCAAACGCGACTTGATGAAACATATTCCGGAGTCAGCACTCAAGGCCGCGAAAGCTACTGAAGACAAACTCACCGAAATCATGAACTCTGCTAATGGTCAGGAGATCAAAGACGAGCAAGTCGTTAAAGCACTCAAGGAATTCAGAGATTCACTGAAGGGCAATCCCGAAGTTCAAGCCGCCGCAATCTATTCTTTGCTGATGTTGTCGCGCGGCGAGAATGGCGCCGTTACTGACGTACTTGGTACTGACGGCAACAGAACTATGAAACGCGAAGACCTCGGACTTTATCTCAATATGTTCCTGGCGGCCGCTATCAAGGACACGACGCGCGTTCCTGGAGGTGTTGACCTCGTCCTCGCCAATCTGTTGTCGAAAATCGATCCTGATGCTATGCCGCAAGGTCGGCTGATGGAGCTGGCTAACGATGTTGGCCGGCGCAATCCATCTGAGCAAATCAAAGATTGGGCTCAGATGATCAAGATGGGCGGAGATCTTTCCAGTCATGGCATGGAAAAGAGTCGCCAGACCTTGCGCGCTTATGACCTCTCTGACCCTAACAAACTAACGTTTGCACGCCAGACTCTAACCAGTTTTGGGCCTGGGCTGACCGCCCACCTCAACCCTGACAAGGCTAAAGAAGTTCAAGGAATCATCGATAAAGCAGCCCTCATGCTCGATCCTAAAACTGCAAAGGCAGATCTGGATAAATTCAAAGATGAACTAGGTAAACATTTTAATGGTAATCCGCTTCCGGATACCGAAGAAGCTAAGGCGTTAAGAGCTTCAGCTGGCCTTGCTCTGCTTTATCTGAGTCGCGATAAGTATGGCAATCTCCCCGACAATTTTGCCGGTGGCGCGAGCGGAGAAACCGTCGTTAACGCCCTCAAGGCCGACTTCATCCACACCAAGACGCCGGAGAGCGCTGCCCGCATGATTGCGCTCGGCGACATGCTTTCTCGTTCTGGTGTCATATCTGGTGCTACGTTCGCAGCCAAACTGCAAGATATTCTTATCGATCCGAAAGTCTCGCAAGAAGACAAAATGCGCGCTCTGGTCGATACCAATGGACCGCGCCTGTCCGCCGTGATTGAGGCTATGAAGGTCTACGAATCAATCAAGCAACAATATGGTAAGCCGGCAGATGAAGGCAACGGCAGCAACTTCGGCGTCAATTCCGTCGATCTATTGAAGACGCTCGAAAAGGTGAGCAGAGAAAATCCCGGCACTCCTCTTGCCGCACTGGCTGCTGACCTGAAGTTCGCCCATCTGCAAACCGATTCAGAACAACGACAGAAGCTTTTGATTGAAGCCTCCAAACGCGGAGTTGAAGTCCTTGAAAAACGTATGGACGGCAAAGTTTTGGAAGCTGATTTTGTTTTGCGAATGACGCAGCATACCGATGTGCTGGCAAGCGATCCGTCCAAAGATCCGACCAGCGATCAAAAGATCCAAGCGTTTTATGCCGCCACCGCCTTAGCTGACTATGCGCCACCTGCTGGAGCTGCCAAAGATCCGCAAGCTGTTGAAAAGTTGAACGTGGAAATCGCGTCGTTGAAACAAGCGATCGCTGACTATCCTGACGGCAAGGAAAAAGCCAAGGGCGACGAAAGACGGCTTTCCGAACTTGAGACAGCCCACAAGAAAAATGTCGAACGCTTCGAGAAACTCCAGCGTGATGCAATTTTGCAAGACCCAGCCGCGTTGCAGGGATACATAAATGAAGCTTTTGCCAGGATCGCGACCGGTAATGTTCGAACCGTACCCAATACAAACGATCAAATTACGACAACTGTTTTGTACAAAGAGCAGACTGAACTGAGGACGAAAGTATTCGATGCACTTGAGGCACACAGCAAAGCGGTGGCGGCCGGCTTGCCGCCCGACAAGGTCGAAGAGCTGCGCCAAAAGGCGGCCGACGCTCAGAAGGATTATCAAGCCAAGGAACAACTGGCAGAGGATTTGATTGTCCTCAGCTTGGAGCGCCTGATGCCGGATCGAATCAAGCAGCTGGGTGCCATTTCAGGTGCCGAAACTTGGTTTAAGGTCATGCAGCAGGTTAAGACCTTTACTGATTCTCCGGTTAAGCCCGAAGCGCCATTTCTCAAGGACGGCGCACAACCGGCCGACGTCCCTGCATATAATCGTAGACTCCAGTCCTTCAAAGAACATCCGAATTCTTTGTACGGCCGCGAGCGCATGCGTGAGGAAAACCAAGCCAAGGTTATCGCCATGCTCCCGGCTTTGCTAAATCCTACTGATACGGACAGTCCAGAGCTGAAAAACCTCAAAATCAGTCAACGGCCTGAATATCTCGAAAAGCTCAAGGAACTGGTTCCAACAAAAGGTATGACCGATTATCCATTCGTCGGCGAAGCAGCCGTCAAAGCGATTGGAGCAATCAAATACGACGACACCAAGCGTCCTGAAATCGCCGAATTCATGCGCGCTATCGTCATCGATCGCGAGAAGTACCCGCCGCTGGTTCGCCGCGCCGCCCTGGAAGAGCTTGCCCTGGAAGAGCTTGCCAAACTCAATCCGGATGGATTGGAACGCACCTATCTCAATCTGTTGGGTGTTGAAACCGACTCGGAAATCAACAAACGCGTTCGCGAGCTGATCTTGCCGTTCCGCAGACCGGAACCATCGTCGAAAGACTACATCGATGATTTTACGAGGACCAAACGCGAACTCATGTTCGCCGCGGTGCGAGGCAATTATTTGACTACGTCGTACGACTTCATCAACCTCAATTTCCCTTCGTTGAACAGTGATTGGGCTCGATGGGAAGCCAATCGAAAGTTCAACGAAAACACTGGACTCAATCAAAACAATCCATGGGCTCTAAAACGGATTTTCATAGATGACGCTAAAAACACCGCGAAGAACGATGTGAGAGCGGAGAAGGTTGATGCGATCAGGAAACTGAAAGAAGCCGCCTGTGGTGGCAGTGATTTTGCGGAAAACGATCAGAGCGAGCCCGCGAAAAACGCCCGCAGAGATGCGGACGAAGCCCGTAAAGCACTAGCCTACATAGTCATATCAAACGGCATGCCGGCGATTGGTTCGGCCGACAAAGACCTTCTTGTTGAGGCCGCTACCCAAAAGATCTTAGAAGCCTGCCAGAATAATTCGACAGCACGCGCCAAGGATTTCGCTCAGATCCTCGAGATGTGTTTGATGCATCAACCGATGCTAAAAAGCGAGCATCGCGCCAGATTGCTCGAAGCGATGAAGGCGCTTAAACCTGGTGAAATCGAAGGTGGTATCACTAAAGAACAAGCCGCTATCGCTATCGCTTCTGGTCTTCAGCTCGACCTGGTGCGTACCCGCCCGAGCCGCGATCAGGCCTCCACAGGTTCAGATTATCAAACCAAAGCAATCGACATGTTGGCTGAACTCGGAGTTAAGAAAGTCTTGCCGGTTTTGGAAGCGATTGCCAATGCTGAAAACCGAGAGCACTCCAATGATGCCGTCGTTCAAGCCGCACGTCGTGCGGTCAGCAAATTGCGCGATGATACGAGCGGAACTCAAGCAGAAGTTCAAGCTCTGCTGAAGAAGCAGGATTACCAGATCCCAGTGAAGGATCTGGTCAGCGATTTGCAAAAGAAATCGGGCAAAGGCGGCAACGCCGAGGAGCTTGTCAGAGCCATCTATATGGCTGGCGAACGTCCGCTGATAACGGATATAAATGACGAGCGCGTCAAAATCATGCGTCATATAATCGCTAGCGATTCAGAACCGGAGCAAGCCAAGATCGCCTGTGCCAAAGTGCTGGCCAAAAGCGAGGTTCCAGAGTTGCGCAAACAGGCAATCGAGATCTTGACTCTCGAGGCCAGTCTTGGATCTCGGCAAGGTTATCGCAGTGACGCGAAAGCGACTTTAGACGCGATCAAGAAAGCCGGCAAGGATGGAGAAGCGGTCGATGCGGCAGCCAAGTTCGTTGACTCGCCGATTACGACACTGACAGACCCTCGGATTGTGCTGTTCGAGAAAGGTCTATTGAGTCCGGATCCTGAAATCAAGCTCGATTGCGCCAAGAGACTGATCATCAACGATAACGTACAACTGCGCGAGAAAGCGATCGATGCTCTTGCATTGGCTGCCAAACACAGTTTCCGCGAGAGTGACAAGAAGGCCGCAGAGACTTTCTTGGATTCCGTAAAGGCAGCGGAAAAAGCAAATCCGGATCATCCGGCTGGCTTCCACATGGGAGACAGCACGTTGATCGACAGTGCGCTGCGCAGAGCCGAAAAGATGACTACTGAGGATTACGTTGAAAAGCTTGATGGTCCGGTCACCTTCGCGATTCTGGACAGTCAGCGTTATTATGATGGCGTCAAGCGCAACATGCTGGACACGTCGTATGCCGACATGAAGCAGTTCGAGGGCGACTACTTCCGCAGAAACGGCGACTACAATCTGCTTGATGGGAACGTACTCAACGACCAGTTTGAAGCTAACTTCAAACGTGTAAGAATGCAAGTCCTCAACGCCGCAAAAGGCACAGTGACAGTTTTGGCTGACTGGGCAATTTCGGTTGCCTGGTACACCAATCCAATCACACCATTCTTCGATCGTCCCGAGCATTTACATTACAATCCTGACGAAGAAATCGAAGCTGCCAACAAACAGACCTGGAAAGATCGCGACACGCAATTCGCCAATCTGGTCGCCCTTGCCGAGAAGGTTGATGGCGAGGGCAAATCCGAGTGCAAAGAAGCGCGAATGGCTCTGGCTTATATCGTCTCGAGCAACGGCGTTCCTTTCAGACCTGACGAGCGCGAATACTTCGCCTGGAAGGCTGCCGAGGCGCTCAAGAAAATCTGTCAGGATGGAAACCTTGGCAGAGGCGAACTGAAGGACATGGTGGCTGCCTGTCTGGTCAATCAGCCTGGTCTCTCCAGCAGTTCACGCCTTCAACTCTTCCATGGTCTCAGAGCGATGTATGAAAAAGGAAACGTCGGCGGCGAAGAGTACGCTGCCATTTGTACTGCAGCTCTGGAGACGGAACTCAAGGCTATGCCGGTCCCAGGCAAGCCCGGGTTCAAAGAGGACTTATATAAAACCAGTGTTGCGTTGCAAACCTGGCTTTTGGATGCGATCGAAAAGACAGGTTATCGCAAAGCCACGCCGATTTTGGAGGCGATGGCGCAGTATCATCCGGCTAAAGAATGCCAGGATTGGGCTAACAAGCTTGCCATGCGTTTTGCCGATCGGCTGGGCAGCTACAAATCGGAAGCATTTGCCGGCGAACCGAAATTCCCGGTAACCAAAGAAGGCGAGGCGGACCAGCTCAAGTGGCGCGCAGACCGGTTGGCGAAAGTGATGTCCGGCAACGATAAATACAGACTGATCGAAGCGGTGATTTCATCCGGGTTTGAGAAACCAGTTTCAGACGCAGAAGATCCACGACGTCCCCTGTTGAGACGCTGCCTTGAGCATCAGGAGCCGCTTGTGCGCATGGCTGCAGCCAAGTTGCTTTTGACCAGCGAGGACAAGAGCGATCCGGATCGCGAGAAGGCATACCAGTGCATGAAGAATCTGGCTACCCACGGCACCACCATGTGGTTCCGTCAGGATGCCAAAGACATACTTGAAGGGCTGAAAGGCGGTAACGCCGATTTGCGCAATCGTGCTGCAGTTGATGTACAAAACGAGACCGGAGAACAAGAGCGTCTTGTCAGAGCAATCGCGTCGATCGAATCTAGGCATGGCAGCAAAGCCGATCAACTCTACGGTCCGTTGTGCCAGTTAGCGCAGATCTTGCAAAAACAAAACACGCCGGAATCGTTGGCCAAAGCTCGCGAGCTGCAGCAAAGAGCCGCAGCTATCGGCGACGGAATGCACGAAAGTCACGTTAAATTTCAGCTAGAAACAGCTGAAAAGACCGGCGACCAGCGCCCAGTCCTCAAGGCTTTGAACGATCATTCCAAATATCTTCGCGATCGCGATTGGCCGGGCGACGCCGCGAAAGCCGTACAAATCGACAAGGTGCTGTACGGCAAGATCGATGAGCTCTGGACCAAGCAGATCGATACCCTCAAGAAGTCGTTCCACACACCACCAACAGCCGAAGAACAAAACGCATTGTCTATGGCTCAAAGGCAGTATGCCGACTCAATGAAGGACAGCAAGGATTCAAAACATCAGGAACTTTGCAAGAAGCTGCTTGCTGACAGTGGTGCCAATCAGAGCTCGGCCTGGGGCACCACCATCGGTGGCATTAAGATGGATATTGAGGCCGGCAAAAAGACATACGATGATCTCAGTGCGGTTTACCTTGAACAGGCGAAATTCTTCAAAGGAAAAGGCGATGCGAAGGGCGAAGCCGACGCCGTGAAGAAATCTCAGGAGGCGACGGAAGAGGGTTGGAAAACGAGGATCAAATCATTCACAGACCGTCAAGATAAACTGACAAGCGGCGAGACCTGGAAGCTGGCAGAACAACAGAATGGTTTTGCCGACTCGCTGATCAAGCGCGGCTGGCCTGGTGATAAAGAACGCGCTGAAGCGCTCTTCAAGCAGTCGAAGGAGAATCAAGAAAAGAGCTACGATAAATTCCTGGATGAAGCCGGCACCAAAGCCGGTGGCAAGGTGACGGGTCCGCAACTGGCGGCCATGGCCAGTTATTCCGATTTCCTCAGAGGAAGGAACGAACCTGGCGATCGCGATCGCGCCCAGAAGTTCGATGATCAGATCGTTGCTTCCGGAGAATTGAAACTGTCCGAGTTTAAAAAACTCGCCGGCGGACCGATGGACAAAGCGACTGTTGAGGAATTTCGCGTTCTTGCCGATGTTCTTGAAACCCGCGGTAGACAGCTCAGCAGGCTGGCTCACGGAAACATTGGACTCTGGGGTGATATTCCGCCGAGTCGAACCGATCTGCCGACCTGGGCAGACAAGCGAGCGATACCGGGTGATCCGGCCCGCGCATCCAAGGCGTATGATGCCGGTCATCAGATCAAAGATGCTTTGTTCAGCATGGACAGACAAAAGTTGGAAGCCGCTTTTGGTCCGGATAGTTTGGAAGTTCTTAAAAGTCTGAAGGACCATTGCGAGTATTTATCGAAAGGCGATGATCAGGATCGTGAGCGCGCCGGGCGGCTCTTCGATCTAGCCTTCAACCGCGAATTAGCATACTGGGACAGGCATGCGAAACTGGCTGGCGATCGCGGTGACCTAGGTGCCCGGGTGGAAGCGCTGGGCAAGAAAGTCAGTTTGATCGAAGCGAAGGATAATTCATCTTTTCCATCGGAAGAACTAAGGAAAGCGCGCACCGAGTACAGAGAAGAAGCGAAAAAATATGGTCTAAAGGAGATCGAGCGTATTGAAAAAGAAAAAGGTAAGAATGCGCCTGAGCTGATCAAACCGCTTTCCGAACTCGGCTCTTTCCTGCAATACGGCAAGGGTATGCGAGACGTTCCTGAAGAAGACAAAAAGCTTGGAGAAGAGTTGAGCAACCGCTCGTACGACATTCTCAGAGACTTCAAAGGCAAACCGGAAGACATTCCGGCAGCCGGTCCAGTGATCGCCGGACTGAGAGACGATTTCAAAACAGTTCAGCGCTCGAAGATTGATATAGGAGCTGATCGTAAACCTGGTGAGAGCGGTCGGCTGGCCAAGGACGAGCTGGCGATAATCACTGCAGCACTGGCTTTGCTTGCGCTCAAAGGTTTGACCTCGACCACTGCCAAGGAAACAATCGACAACAGCAAGCTGCCCGCCAAGCTAAGCGAACTTTATAAAGCCAAGCTGGACGCCAATGTAATGACGCCTGACTGTGCTGCTAAGTTGGCTAAGATGGATGCTGATTTGAGAGCGACCATCTTTGACCCGATGGTGCAGGACGGTAAAGTCACGGCAGCCAAGCTGGAAGAACTTGTCGACATGCATCTGCGAAATGAAGCCCGCCAGCCGGATAAACGATTGAGTCAGGAAACTATGAAAGTGCTGGCTACAATTGAGTCGTCGGAAGCGCGCGGTAGCGTGGAATCACTGGCTACTCATTGGTCTGTTGACGCCAAGTCTCTGCCTAAGTTAGTCACTGCCAATGGTGGCGCTAATATAACACCGTCCGCGGCTCAAGTGATGGCTCGCGCCTGTGCCTTTGGTATCTGCGATGGTACCACCTTGAGCAACGTGCTGGACCTTCCTGTCGACAAGCGTTCAATCGTAGAAAAAATGCTTGCCGATCAAGTCAACGCAGTCGATCAAAAGAGTCAGTTCGATGCCGCTGCCTTCAAGAAATTGGTCGATTCAGCCGGCAATCTTTCGGTCGATCAATTGAAATCGTTAGAGTCCGCCTTGAAGTCGGCAGGTGAAGGTAAACCTGCATTGATCGACGGCAACAGGCTGACGCGTATTTTTGACATGTCGCCGGAAGCCGTAAAAGATGTGTGCACTTACCTCAAACCAGGTGGACAGTCGTCCACGGCGGTTGACGCATTCTTGAGTATGCAACCGGAACATATGAACGCCGCCATGAAGAAGGGCATGCTGCCTGCCGATCTGAATCGTGTGCTGGAACAGTTTCCCACCGAATCAGTGCATAAGGTAATCGAAGCCTTCGGCACGGTGATCGACAAGCCGCTCTGGGACAAGATAGTAGCGTTCCAAGACAAGCAAGCCAAGGCCGGAGAAGCGGCACTGCCGATCGAGTTTACTCCGACAATCAGCGATCTGGTCTCGGTTCCGAAGATGGATAAGGCTACCCTTACGACAATTGTCGACAAGCTGATCGCCGGCACTGTCAACGAAGAAGTTCTAAAGAAAGCAGCGTTAGCAGCCAATGCAGATAAATTAGATCCTAAGCAGATTCTGGACGTGATTGCCCTGCCAGAGAAATCTCAGGAGTTCGTTTCCGAAATTCTGAAGCAGGAAGCCGCAGGTGAGTCATATTCTCGTCAAAATCTCAGCAAAGCCGATTTCACCAGACTGCTCGGCGACAAAGCACTAATTGAGGAATTAGTTAAATTCAAGGATGCCAAACTGATCTCTGGCTACACGGCAAGCCAGCTATTGAAGGGAACTGACAAAGACAGAGCTTTGATCGACTTCTTACAGGCGCAAGTAAAACCTGGACTCGAAAAGTCGGCTCAGGTTTCTGCCAATACATTCAGTTATCTGGTTACACTGTCGGAACAGCAAGGATTGACCGCTAATTCGATCGATGCATACACCGAAGCTCTTTCGAAAGGTTTGATGACCAATGAGCAACTGCAGAAATTGCAGAACATGCCTCAAGAAAAACGTCTGATTTACGACGGCATGCTTCAGCGCGGTCAGTTGGATGCAAAAACACTAACTGAGTTTATTGATAGCAAAGCCGATATCGAAAAATTGAAGAAGCATGCAGCCGATCAGCCGGCGACACGCGATCCCAAACCGAAGGCCTCTGATGCGAAACCAGGTGAGAAGGTGGCAACCAAAGCCGCCGAACCTTCGGGCTTCCAAGTAGTTAGAGACGCTGTGGCTGCCAGAGTTGAGTCACTGCTCACGACGGCCGCTACAACTGTTAGCGATACTAATGGTGATACCAGTGGTAAACCTGAATCAGTCAAGCCTGCGGTGTTCGATGCAGCTCAGGACGCCAATCTTAAAAAAATGGAAGCAGATCCGAAGTTCGGTCCTGACGTAGTGAAGCAGATACGTGCCCTTTCGCAACAAGCGTTAGATGAATGCGGACTCGGAAAAGCTCTGAAAACTAAAGTCCCTCGCGAGCGAGACGTGACGCACCCATTGAAGTGGGCCACCATATTTGATGCGGCGTCGACGTATCCGCGGGATCTTCAGCGTAAAGTTCTCGAAAAAATCGGACCGGCGAGCAAGGCTACTCCGAACGCTACGAAACTGGAGATTCTCGATAATCTCTTACATGTATTAAAAGATCAGCCGGCTCCTGTTGTTGCCGAGCGCATTGAAAAGGCGCTCAAGACTTGGGATCTGCTGACTGATGCTGATCGAGCCACTCAGCCACCGATCAAGAAATTGGAGGAGATTTTTAAGCCAGAAGAAATTGCAATCATTGAGGAGCGAAGGAAGGCACAGAAAGATCTTCCGGCGTTCGAACTGGGCAAAAATCCTGGTGCCAAAGAAGAGTTGACCAAAAAGAATTTCGAGCAGGCTAAGGCTGATACCAAAGGTGGTGAACCGACTAAAGGCAAGGTCATTCACATCGTCATGGGTGCAAGTGGAGCCGGCAAATCATCCAATCTCGTCGTTCCATTGGCGAAGCAATACAACGGTATGGTGATCGATTTTGATCGTGTCAACTCGACCATTCCTGGTTACACAGTCGATGGTCAAGTGGGCATCGGCTACGATGCGTGTAAAGGCGCGGGTGGCACAGTCACAATGGAAGTGCGACGGGCGGCTCTGGCTGCGGGTTACAACATTGTGTATCCGACACTGGGTCAGTCACCCGAGCAGATGCTCCGAGTGATTGCCGAGGCCAAAGCTGCAGGGTACGAAGTTCAAATTCACATGGCTGATGTGACTCCCGAAGAGGCGGCCAAACGTGGTTTCAAACGGTCGTTCGAGGCACCGAAAGATGGGGTGAGGCAGATCGTCGATCCAGCCATCGTTCTTGATACCAATAAATATGATTCCCGCATAGTTTACGACAGATTGAAAGCCGAGATGGGTTGGGCTATTGACGGATACAGCAGGGTCAATCTCGAAGGACCAAAAGATGCACAGCCTGTAGTGGTTGAACGCGGCGGTACGGCAATTCTGCTCGAGGGATTTGCAGTTTTGCCGACCCGATCTGATGTTAGACCTGATGATAAGCCGCCTGCACCGCCAGCGGATGTGAAAGCCGAATTTGATAAGGCTCGCGCATCTGAGCAGACTAAACCTGAGACGGTGGAATTCAACGGCGAGAAGTGGCAGAAGGACAAGACCGGCGAGTTTTACAAGCGGTTCAATCGGGACGGCCAAGAAGTCGAGCGCATTCGTGCATATAAAACCAAGGACAACGAACTCTATGTCAAGGACGCTCGTGGTGAGACTATCGTGCGTCCCGACGGAAGTCGCGTAACTATTGATAATTCCGGTACGATTCGCAACTACACCGCCGATGGTGTCATCCAGTCCGCCATCAATCCGAAAGGCGAAAAGACTTTTTATGAACACTGGACTGAAGGTCCTCTCAAAGGGCAGATCAAGGAAGTCTCCGGTCCTGGTGATTTCAAACTAACAGTAATAGACAAAGACCATTTCGAGGTCAAGCGCAACGGTGAAACGTATAAACGTGAAGGCGCGGCCAAGGTAAATGGAGATGGTGCCGTCACGCAGCGCACGAAGGGTTCCGAATTCTCAGTTGAAAAAACTGTGGAAGGCACTGAGCGTATGATCACTCATGTCAAAGTCGGAGATGGCGAAGTCGACCGGGTAACCGTTGAGCATGCCGACCTTGTTGTTCAAAAAGACCGATTGAGCAAGCTCGCCGATTTCCATTTCCCGGATAAAGAGCGGCGCGCGCGCTGGGACAAAATGGTCGAAGCTTTTGAAAAAGGCAGTGTGTCACCCAGTGACAGAGCAAGAGTTTACGAGCAGTTAGCGCGTATGATGGAAGCGACTGGTCAAACGGCGCTCTCTCAGCACGATCGAGTGAGAATGGCTCAGCAACTGCTCAGCCAACTGACCGACATCAAGACAATTTATCAGGGTAACAATGAATCTTGCACGCTTGGATCTATGGAAAAGATTCTGGCCAAACGCAACCCTGCCGAATTAGTTAAAATGGCAGCTGACTTGAGTACCACTGGTAAATATGTGGCCGCCAACGGCCAGGTGTTCGACGCCAACAAAGTTCCGGGCGCCCTTCAACCGGATACGGAAGCCGCTCGCAACAGCTTCGTGTCACCAAGCGAAATTGCTGCCGGAACCGATCTGCACACCGCGCAAAAACGCAGTCACGTCAGTCAGGTCCTTCAAGTGGCTCTGGCCAACATGCAACTGATGTCGGATAGCCCGGCTCTTGAAGCGCTTAAACAAGAAGGCTGGGTGAAGAAACAACTAGCGGATTTGAAGATCGATCCCAAAGACGTTTCACTTCGCTATGCCAAGGTTGGCACCACTGATGGTACTACCGGTGAACGTATCATGATTTGCGATAGAGATGGAAATCCGAAAGCAGAACTGGCGTTCGAAAATGGCAAGAAGCTGTCTGCACCTGTCATCTTCAATGGCGATCTGCCGGCCATGTATCAACAAGTCACGGGCAAATATGTGGATAAGCTGGGCATCGTCAATTCAAATCTCTTCCCTCATGATGGCGAAGGCATTCACGTCGCTTCCGCCGAAAGCGTCAGAGCCACAGTCAGAGTCGACTCGCCACAGTCACTGGGCAAGGCACTTTCTGCCACGACGATGCCAGTCGAGATTTCGGTTTGGACAGGCAAGTTGCCTGGTGAAACCGGTAAGCCCGGCTGGCATGCCATGGTGATTTCGGGTTATGACGCCGCGACGGGAATGGTCGAATTGCAGGATCCACGCGGTGGAACTCGCCAAATATCAGTTGCTGAGATGTACGAAGCGACCAACGCACCACCTGACAAACGCAACGGTTTCTACGTTGCAGGCGGAGCCGAAGGATTGATCGGTCAGCCGTCCGAATGGAAGAGACCAGCTACTCTAGACGGTTTAGCCACTGCGGAAAATCCGCTTTCGGATCAGGCGCTGAAACCGATCTCTGAGCTGCCTCAAGAAGTTCAAGACAAACTGTCCAAGGAGAAGTTGTCGAAAACAGCAGCAGCAGCCATTAACCGTGGATTTCTCGAGCCGTCGGCTGTCGCTGACTATATCGACATGACACCTGAGCAACGCAAACTGACAGAGCAATTGCTTGAACGCGCGATGACTGATGCCGCGGGGCAAGTCGATCCGAAAGCGATCAGCAGTTTTGCAAAGTTTAAAGCCGAAGAAATGAAAGCGATTTCTGAGCGCAATCTGACGCTTACAGAACTCAATTCCGTTCTCAAAGCCGCTGCACCAGGTCAAGGTCTAGTGCTCGTGGATGCTTTGAAGAACGGCACGGTGACGGTTGAAAACCTTGCCGAAATAGCACACTTGCCGGCCGAGACCAAGGCGATTCTCACCGATCTGATCATCCACGACATTATCAGTAAGAAAAACAGCAAAGCGCTTCAGGACATTCTAGCCGCGCATCGCAAAGGTGAGCTGACGCCAGAAATGATCGAGACGATCAAGAAAGCCGCACTGTCCGATGCGATTAACCCAGACGCGTTTAAAAACCTCTGGGAGAACAAAGACACGAAGGCCGTGGCCGATGAGATCCTCGATAAACAAATCAAAGATCTTAAAGAGCGTCCAACCGAAGCTATGAAACCTGAGCGATTGGCGCAGGTGCTGCGGAACCTTGGAGACGCCTCTACTCTGATGCAGGCCGGAATGATCACGCCTGAGATGATGAAGCAACTGGCGTTGTCTGTTAATCCCGCGGACCGTGCCGTTCTCGATATGCTGGTCCAAAACGCCAAGCTTCCTCGCGGTCGTCGGATGTCGGGCGAAACGGCTGGGCGCATGTTCGAAATGGCTCGTAATGGTGCTCTGACGAATGCTGATATCGAGGCACTCGGCAAGGAATATCACGGTAAAGACAGTAAGATGACCGAGGCGCAGCTGAAAACCCGCCTCACAGAGATGCAAGATAAATCGACCAACGTCCGTCTTGAAGCAGAAGTTCTCGATCGTGCTTCCAAGGCAACGGATGTCAGTCGGGTCATAAAGAAAGCGACTCCGGACGGCAAATTTGTCGATCATATTTTTCCGAAAGGTATGGAAGTGGTCGGTGCCGATGGTAAAAAGGTTACCGTCAAAGGTGTTCGCAAGCCTGTTGGCGCCGAAGGCGAGGTGAGTTACCTGGTGGAACGCGGCGGTGTTGTGGGACCTGATGCAGAGCTCACCAAAACCGTAGCGGATCGACTGGCTAAAAACGTCTTGTTGACTGAAGGATTGAAAAATCCAACCAAAGCCGTCGACGTGCTTACACACTATGCGCAAGCGTCTCAAGACGTGCACACCACTGTAGGTTTCGATATGACCGGTAAGTTAGTCGACTATCGAGTGGTGGCGACGGCGGCATCGAAAGGTTTAGGACCGACTGCCACCGTAGATGGTGCAGTGGTAAGATTTCAATCCGAGTCCGGTATCCCGATGGTCGTCAAATTTAAGCCAGAGGAAGGCAAGAAAACTGAGAAACAGCCGTGGAACGATAGTGTCCTGACCGATGAGAAGTTGGCCAGTTTGTTGGAAGAACTGAAACTACCCGAGAATATGGACAAACTTGCAAAAGAAAAACTGGAGCAAGCGCTGAAGGAATACTTAGCGGACAAACCTGGCGCCAAAGATTTTGAATCTTGTAAGAAGGCGCTTGCCAAGGAAATTCGGGAAGGTCGTGGTGGAGCTGTGTCAGCCGAACTACGAGAGGTCTTCAAACAGTTTGATGTCGAGTTTGAAGGCGGCAAACCGAAATTTGAAAACGGTCATCTAGTGCTGAGACCCAAAGTAGGCGAAGGCGCTCCAGAGACTACGCACGCAAGGCCGGGCGGCAAATTCGAAGCGGCAAAAGGCAAGCTTGTTCCCATCATGATGATTGTGTTGGCAGTTGCGCACCAATCGCAAGATCGCACGGCGTCGCCGGTTCCTGTGATTAGATAATCGGTGACGTTAAAAATGGGCTATTGGTTTTGTCGTTCTTACGCACCGGGACTGGAACTACGGTTGGATCGCCACTGGTCACTGAAGGGGTCACACCGTGCTCCCGGGAGTCACGTGGTCTGAGTAGATTGGTCTGAGTAGGGCTCGTTGGATAGTGATTTGAGAACGAATGCTCGCCGTTTTGAAATTTAGTTTTTGATATTGAGGGAAATCTGCGTTTTTTGTGTCCACGAAGCGAGATGTGCGAATAGATAAAAGTGTTCGAATCGCGCAACTGGCAACCGGAACTCCATAAGAGTTTAGAACCAACGAAAATGTAACTCTCAACCGCACACCGTATGTGGTGCCAGTGGCGAGAGATAGCTTTTGCCTGTCGGCAAGTTACTTAGAAGAAGGAAACGAGAAGGATGTACCATCAAGAGAATCAGAGATTTTCTCAAATGTTGTGTTTTAGCATTGCTTAGGCGGCCTCTTCTTGTTTGATACCATCAACAAACTTAATTCCCTGAATTAGCTCACCAAGCCGCTCTGGACGATTTAAGCGGCGCCAGCGT
>Ga0163149_10000904_pt1 | contig 38791 bp, 29 predicted proteins | sample OliLakLV19MP5G1_FD_148604 | JGI IMG/M metagenome (GOLD analysis project Ga0163149, IMG submission 148604) | Freshwater microbial mat bacterial communities from Lake Vanda, McMurdo Dry Valleys, Antarctica - Oligotrophic Lake LV.19.MP5.G1 | ecosystem: Environmental > Aquatic > Freshwater > Lake >... | reverse complement strand
GTTTTAAACCAAACCTGCTCAAGACTTGAAGCCCATAATGAAACTGCGGACCAGTTCGAAACAAACCGTCCACAACAATCTTCGACTGATGGGTGACCTTGTGAATCTTGAACATGTCTTCAAAATACTCATTGACAGCATCATCAGGGATAAAAAATCCCTTATTGATCACATCGCCGTGTTTGCCTTGAAAAGACTTCTCCTTCTTCAAACGATTTCTCATGTAATCGCCAGAGTCAACGTGAGCATGACCTTTATCCTTCAAAACTGAAGAAGCCATCCCTTTTCCGAAATTCGGACCTCCAAGCAGAACGTAAGCAATCATAGCCACCTCCCTGAAAAAAAGTTTGGAAATTTGAAATAAAAAAACAACGAACAGTCCGAGAAATATATTATCGCATATATGCTATAGAATCAAGTAAGCTTGATTCTAGAATTTAATAGATAGAATTTAGAATATAGAAAAAAATTCACAAGTGAATTTTTTTCTTCTATTTCTCTTTCTATATTCTAAATACTAAATTCTATATTCTAACAATCACCAGATTGTTTCCCGTCATTTGTTTCGGAACTTTAATATCTAGAAGTCCTAAAATTGTCGGGGCGATATCTGCAAGAGTTCCCTTATCTTCAAGTTTAATATTTTCATAACTCACAATTACTGGCACAGGATTTATTGTGTGCGAAGTATGTTTCTCGCCTGTACTTAGATCAATATTCACTTCCGCATTACCGTGATCAGCTGTTATAAAAGCAACACCACCGACTTTATCGAGCGCTTCTACCACCCTCTTGAGTTGTGCATCAACCTCTTCAACTGCCTCAATAATCGCCGGCACATGTGCTGTATGCCCCACCATATCTGGGTTCGCAAAATTTATAAAAATAAAATCAGTTCCTTTTTCAATATGCTCTATTGCCTTATCCGCAATTCCCTCTGCACGCATTTTTGGAGCCATGTCGTGCGTTGGAACATCCTTGCGACTCGCCAAAAGCTCGTGTACTTCGCCTGGATAAGGCTTTTCAACTCCCCCATTTAGAAAATATGTTGCGTGAGGAAACTTTTCTGTTTCAGCGATATGCGCTTGGGTTAGTCCAGCATCTGAAATTTCTTTTGCAAGAGTCGTGTCAATCACGATCGGCGGAAATGCAACTAAACATTTAAAATCTGCACTGTATTCTGTAAGCGTAACAAAACAAACATTGTTTGCGGTAACTTTCTCAAGAACTTTTTGTGAAAGTTGTCGCGCTCTGTCAGCTCTAAAGTTGAAGAAGAAAACTGCATCATTATCCTCTATCGCACATCCCTTTCCTCCCTCATTCATGCATACCATTGGCTCAAGGTGTTCATCGAGTTTCCCTTCCTTATACAGTGACTCGATATACTCTGAAGGTTTTATTGTGCACACATTACCCTTACATTCAAAAATAGCTTCGGTTGCTTTTGATACTCGATCCCAATTATTATCTCTGTCCATCGCATAAAAACGTCCAGAAATACTTGCAATAAAACCAACTCCTATTTCAGCGAGAATCGCTTCGAGCTCTTTAATATATTTTGATGCACTTTGTGGAGCTGTGTCTCGTCCGTCAGTAAATATATGAATTGCTACTTTTTTTAAACCTGCTTTTTGTGCAACTCGTAGAAATGCAAACAAATGCTCACTGTGACTATGCACGCCACCAGAACCTAAAAGACCCTGAACATGGAGAGTCGAGTTGTGTTTTTGGGCATGTCTAAAAAGAGCTTGAAATGCAGGATTCTTTTCAAAGTCACCAGTTTCAATAGCTCTACCAATACGCACCAAATCAGTATCAATTGTTTTCCCTGCACCAATCGTTGTATGACCTATTTCACTATTACCCATTTGTCCTTCTGGAAGCCCTACCGCAAGCCCAGAAGCCTCAAGAAGTGTATGAGGATAATCCTTCCACAAGCTATCAAAAAAGGGGGTTTTAGCCTGTGCAATTGCATTATGGACCGTATCTTCTCGATAACCCCAACCATCGAGAACAATTAATACAACAGGTTTTTTTATTTTCATAGACCGAAATTGTAACATGACGCATCTAACTTGTAACTCCAAATATCAAGGTTCAACCTTGATATTTTTAATATTTACATAAAAAATCACGTCAAAAAATTCACACATCGTACGATGTGTGAATTTTTTGATGCAAAAGGTAAAAACCCTAAGCTTTAAACACTTTTTTACCTGGAAACACTGCTTTCTTCCCAAGCTCCTCCTCAATTCTCAAAAGTTGATTGTATTTCGCTGTTCTCTCACTTCGGCAGAGTGACCCTGTTTTGATCTGCCCTGCTCCAAGTCCAACTACGAAGTCAGCGATAGTTGAGTCTTCTGTTTCACCTGATCGGTGTGACACTACGGAAGTAAATCCTGCATTTCGTGCCATATCTATTGCATCAATAGTTTCAGAAACAGTTCCTATCTGATTAAGCTTAATTAAAATAGAATTTCCTGATTTCTCATTTATGCCTCGCTCTAGTCTTTTGATATTTGTTACGAACAAATCATCTCCAACAATCTGTATTTTCTTTCCAAGTTTTTCTGTCATCAATTTGTAACCATCCCAATCATCTTCATGGAGACCATCTTCAATAGAAAGGATTGGATATTTTTCTACCCACTTAGCATAAAAATCAACCATTTCTGCACTCGTCAGTGTTCTATTTTCACTTGCTAAGTGATACATTCCGTCCTTATAAAGCTCACTTGCAGCAGCATCAATTGCAATACCAATATCTTTTCCAGGAGTGTAACCCGCCTTAGTCACTGCTTCTAAAATAATTTCAATAGCAGATTCATTTGAAGGCAAACTTGGTGCAAAACCTCCTTCATCCCCTACTGAAGTTCCAAAACCCTTATCATGAAGAATCTTTTTGAGTGCATGAAATACTTCTGTACCCATACGAAGCGCTTCAGAAAAATTCTTCGCGCCAACTGGCATAATCATAAACTCTTGAAGATCAGTTGACTTATCTGCATGCTTACCACCATTCAAAATATTCATCATCGGTACCGGCATGAGCATTTCTTTTGTTTTTGAAATATCTTTAAAGTATCTGTAAAGAGTTTTCTTTTTAGATACTGCTTGAGCTTTTGCAAATGCCAAAGAGACACCAAGAATTGCATTTGCTCCGAGCTTTCCCTTATTATGACTACCATCAAGTTCGATCATTGTTCGATCGAGAGACCTTTGATCAAACTCTTTTCCCTTAAGAGCTTTGAGAATTTTTTCATTAACATTTTTAACTGCTTTTCGTACACCCTTACCACCATATCGTTTGTCTCCGTCCCGAAGCTCTACAGCCTCATGACTTCCTGTTGAAGCACCAGATGGCACCCCCGCCCTTCCAAAAGATTTATCAGAAAGAATCACATCCACCTCAACCGTTGGATTACCTCGAGAATCCAGAATTTCGCGTGCCACTATATTTTTTATCTTTGCCATCCTATTAGAAATTACATGTTATTAAAATGTCTATATTACATACCTTTTTACACACCGTCAGATTAGATTTAAATTCAAGCTAAATGAATTTCTAACGGAACAGGTGCTAAAAGACAGATACACATTCTAACAAAAAAATGGTTAATTTAGCAAAACAGCGCGACCATTGGTCGCGCTGTTTTGAAAGCTACATGTTCTATGTTACATGTTTCAAGTTTTAACTTCTGAAGTTTGAGCTACGTCGCCTTCATCTTTCACAATCCTTACTTGCTGATGTTGCTCAGCAACCTTATGATGCTGATTAAAGATCACCTTCTTAGCAACTTCTGGATATGCTGCGTGTCGAATAAAAAATCCTTTACTGTCTTCAGAAGCAGTTTGAACATGAATATCACCAAAATCAAAAAAGGTTGCAACAATACCCTTGACCTCAACAGAAACATCTTGAATTTTATCGAAACGAATATTTGAAATTTGACGATGAAAAATTCCTTTTTGATCAATGTCGATAATACGCTTATTTGTCACATACCATACATCGAGATAATAATTCGTCCATTGAACAAAAAACAAGACCCAAAGTAACAAGACCCAAAGAGTGTAGACAAAAAGAGCAAGAAAGAGAGCTGAGTTTTCTAATACAAAATGTAACTGTTCTGGCAAAAGAGAGCTGTTCCAAATGCCGTACGCAAGAGGGGGAAATATAACACCTCCGATAAAAGCAAGGATTGCTGACAAAAACACAAACCAGTGTTTACGTACTTCAAGTAGTATCTTTTCTCCTTGATCAAGGTTTAATACTTCTGCCATACAATATTAAATAAGAATAATAAATATAATCGCAAGAACAAATAAAGAAATAGAAATTGTAAAATAAAATACTTCTGCCTTAAGAATTAGACGACTACCCATACCATATGTTCTCCAGTGATATGCCAAAACTGCACTTACAATAGCGTATATAAAAAATACAAAGCCGAGCACATACCACAAAGCTTTTGGATTCTGAACAAAAGCAACGAGATTATTTGGATTGAAAAAGTTACTTATAGATTGAAGAAAATCCATATATTAAGTATATCAATAAAAATCAAAATCCCCACAGGCTCGCATGCGAGCCTGTGGGGATTTCTTCACCCTGCATTTCCTACCGACAGATTGATCTGATTGAGCTTACTCAATACCAACCTTTTTTGCACAAGAGGAGTGTTTCGATTCCTCAATACCTCCTCAATGAGACATTTGGTCAAAACACACCCCATAAGATCTTCTGCTGCTCTTTCTATCAATGAATCAGAAACTGCCTCCTGAATAGTAATCTGTCCCATAAACCCATCCTTTCACAAAAGGTGCAATCAAGAATTGAAAACCTATTTTCAATAGTAGGACATTTTTAAAGTAAAGTCAATTTACTAATCCATACCCTACATATGAAGTTTGCCTAAGTCTAATATTAGCAAATCCTACTTAAAGACAGTCTGACTATCCTTAATGTTAAAATCTCCGATAGAAACCCTCTTTATGCGCAAAGCTAAAGCGTGTGTTTGTAGCTTCTTTGCTATGCGTTGTACCAAAGACCTTATATATGTACCACTTGAACAAGAGACCTTGAGAGAAGAAATGCTGTAGTTAATGTTCTCAATCAAAACACTCTCCCACTGCTTGATAATTTCCACCTGTCTAAAATCACCCTTCACTTTTTTAAGTGAATTAACAATATCTTCTTTTAAAAGACCTCCTTGGATATTTACATCTTGTGTATGCTCTAGTTTAAAAATCTCTATTTCCTTTGTGGGAATATTAATTGTATTTAACACACCTTCTCGTGCCCACATAAAAAGAGGCTTACCTAAAACAGTTTTTGATGAGTATGGTGGATATTCCTGAGTGTACTTACCAACAAAAGAAGATACTGCACCTGAAACACCTTTCGGTAACTCTACAGAAGTGATATATGTAATCAAACCTAGTGCGTCATAGGTATCTGTTTCAAAACCCCATAGTACTTCAAATTCATATACCTTAGGAAGTTTAGTAAACTCATCTTTTTTGTATACATCTTCTCCAGTAAGAATAATGAGTAGGCCTTCTGCCATAGGATCAAGCCTTCCTGCATAGGTAACAGAAACATCTTTGTACGAAGAATTGCTTTGTATAAAACGCTCCACACATTCGAGTGGCGTTTCCCCTCTTTGTTTGTATAAAGATATAACACTCATTCCTTGTTCAAAACCCTCTGTTTCGATACAATGTCATAATCATGACCAAAAAACAAATGGTTTCTAAAAAACTCTCCACTGAAAGCTATAAAGGTGTTCGTGACTTCTTTCCAGAAGAAATGCGACTCCAAAAACACATCTTTTCTGTTATGAGAGAATCTGTAGAGCTCTATGGATACGAAGAGTACAATGCTTCGATTTTAGAGCCAGCAGAACTCTATGAAGCAAAAAGTGGAGAAGAAATCGTAAAAGAACAAACTTATACCTTTACTGATCGAGGTGGTAGAAAAGTAACTCTACGACCTGAAATGACACCGACCGTCGCCCGCATGATTGCATCACGAAGCAAAAGTATGCCACTTCCTGCTCGCTGGTATTCAATACCAAACCTTTTTAGATACGAACAACCACAAAAAGGAAGACTTCGTGAACACTTTCAATTAAATGTTGATTTGTTTGGAGTAAAAGACATATCAGGTGATATTGAAATTATTTCACTTGCTCATTTTCTTATGCAAGCATATGGCGCGAAGCAAAGTGACTATGTTATAAAAATCAATAACAGAAAAATTACCGAAAGTCTTTATAAGCACTATGGAATTGCTGAAGAAGAAGCCTACAAACTTTCAAAACTTATAGATAAGAAAAACAAAATAAGTGCAGATACTTTTGATACAGGACTTGAACTACTTGTACCCAAAAAGGCGTCTGAATTTAAAGCTGTTCTTTCTTCGAATAAAGTTGTTATCGAAACTTTAGGAGAAGACAACGAAGGTGTAATTGAACTCCTCCAAACAATAGAAGGCTTAAAGAAACTTGGTATTGAAAATGTTATCTTCGACCAAACACTTATGCGTGGCTTTGACTACTATACAGGAATTGTTTTTGAAATTTTTGACACTCACCCAGACAATATGAGATCACTTTTTGGTGGAGGACGTTATGATGATTTAATAGATCTTTTTGGTGGAAAAGATATGCCTGCAGTCGGTTTTGGCACAGGAGATGTAACCATAAAAGATTTTCTAGAAATACACAATTTACTTCCGAACCTAGAAAAGAAAGCTGATGTCTATATAGTACGACCAGACAAAACTTCTATTATTGAATCTATGAAAATTGCAGATGGCTTAAGACTTGCCGGACTTGAAGTGCTCGTAGATCTTGGAACTAAAAAAGTTGCCGACCAAATTAAACAAGCAGAAAAGTCTGGCGCATCGTTTGTACTTTTTATTGGAGAAGAAGAACTCAAAACTAATATCTTTACCCTTAAACACCTCGCCTCAAAAGAAGAAATTAAAAAAAGCATTACTGACATACAAACACTTCTCTTAGAGAAAAAATAAAAAACACCACCCCACTACATGAAAAAAATTGTTTTTGACATTGAAACTAAAAATACGTTCCAAGAAGTTGGTTCGACAGAATCAACAGCCCTCGATATTTCGCTCGTTGGGATTTATGAATCAGAAAAAGATTTATACTCTTCATTTCTTGAAGATGAATTAAATAAATTGTGGCCAATCTTAGAATCTGCAGACATGATTATTGGTTACAATTCAGAACACTTCGACTTGCCTCTCCTCAACAAGTATTATCACGGAGACCTTTCTCATATTAAACACGTAGATATTTTGAAAGAAATTAAAAATTCTATCGGTAGACGTATGCGACTCGATCAAGTTGCAGAAGGTACACTTGGACTTAAAAAGTCAGGACACGGTCTTCAAGCAATCACGTGGTGGAGACAAGGTGAAATAGAAAAAATTCGTAAATACTGTCTTGATGATGTAAGACTTACCAAAGATCTTTATGAATATGCACTCAAAAATAAAGCTCTTAAATTCAAAGAAGGACCTTCTATTATCGATATCAAACTAGACACAGCAAACTGGGAGAAAGCTGAAGAAAGTGGACTAACATTTTCACTACCTTTTTAATTTTTATAAAAATATCAGTATCAATACCGCGAGAATAACTCGGTACCAAATAAATAATTTTAAAGTTCTATTTTTTAAGAAAATCACAAGAAAATGTATAGCAAGCAATCCTACTGCAAAAGCAGTTATACCTCCCGCGAGCACTGGGAGAAAAGATACTCCACTTGCTGTTCCTAAACTAAACAGACCCTTAAGAGCAGCTCCAAAAATAATCGGTACCGAAAGAAGAAAACTAAAACGAACTGCTTTATCACGAGAAAGCCCTACTAACATACCTCCAGAAATTGTTGCGCCAGATCGAGACATACCTGGAATTAAAGCAAGTGACTGAAATAAGCCAATATAAAGAGATTTTTTATAAGAAGGAAAGGTGTCACTTATTTCCTGCTTTTTATACATGTACTCGGCAATATACATTAAAACAGAACCGAGAATAAGAGCGAAAGCAATCATTGTTGAAGACCTAAAGGTATTTTCAAAGAAACCAGAAAATAAAAAGCCTAGTATCACAGCAGGCATAGTTGCAAGAGTTATCATTGCAACAAACTCCTGCTCTGCCCTAACAGCCTTCCGTCTCACAACTCTATAAGTTGATGTGACGAGAGCTTTTACATCAGACCAAAAATATACAAGTACTGCACACAGTGTTCCCACATGAAGAAAAATATCAAAAAGAAGCGTACCTGTTATGTTTATTCCAAGAAAATCTCTGACGATGACCAAATGCCCCGAAGAAGAAACTGGAATAAATTCAGAAATACCCTGAACAAATCCTAATACAATACTAGAAAATAATTCGTTCATATAATTTTATTCAAAAAACACCAAAGAAAACATTAGGAAAACTCCAAGTATAATAGCTACAAACTGAATAAGTGAGTGTTTAAAACTTGGAAATTTATGTAACTCAGGAACAAGGTCACTTCCAGCAATATAAATAAATCCACCTGCTGTAAATGCAAGCATTATATTTGCAAAATTATCAACAGATCCAGAAAGAAGAAAAGCAATTCCTACACCAACAAAAGCAGAAAGTGCTGAAAGAAAATTATAAAAAAGTGCCTTACCTCGACTAAGACCTGAATGCACCAACACACCAAAATTACCTACTTCTTGAGGAATTTCATGAAAAATAACAGCGAGAGTGGTAGCTACCCCAACTGGAATACTTATCATATATGAAGCAGTAATAAGCATGCCATCAATCAGGTTATGAATACCGTCTCCAAATATAACCATAGACCGAAGTGTTTGATGTTGAACTTCTGGATGATGATGACATTCGTCCGACTCACCATGAGAATGACGCCAATGTAAAAATTTTTCAAAAACAAAAAACATGAGTATTCCTGCGAGGATCAAAAACGAAGCAACCTGAGGGTCAAGAACAGTAAAAACTTCTGGAATAATATGAATAAAAACATCTCCAAATAAAACACCCACAGAAAGACTTACGAGAACAAATACAATTCGAGATAGAAAACGAGTAGAAAAAACAAGTGTCAAAACACCAACAAGTGAGATAAGACTCACTATAAGTACACTTATAAGAGAATACAAAATAGCCATGGAATAACGCTACCATAAAAACAGGCTATTTTATAGCGTAGAAAGCAACACAATCCCTAAAAAACAAGTATATACAGGAGTCTCTATTTTTCCTATAATACAAAGACTTTTTATTTAATTAATAAATCTTTTATGGAACAACAATCAAACAAACTCGCTCTCCCGATCGCAATTCTTATCGCTGGCGGACTCATAGCATTTTCTGTTTTTGCCACTCGAAATAAAACAGAGGTGCCTAACCTACAACAGAATGAGGGTTCAGAAATAGGAGTAGTTGATTTAAGAACAATTGACTCAACAGATCATATTTTAGGAAGTCCAAATGCTCCAATTATTTTTGTTGAGTATTCTGATACTGAGTGTCCATTCTGTAAACTTTTCCATGAAACAATGAATAAACTTACTGACACATACGGAAAAGATGGAAGTGTCGCTTGGGTCTATAGAAACTTTCCTATTGTCCAACTTCATGCAAAAGCTCCCAAAGAAGCCGAAGCACTTGAGTGTGCAGCAGAACTTGGTGGAAATACAGCATTCTGGAAATACACAAATAGAATTTATTCAGTAACCCCAGCAAATGACGGACTTGATCCAAGTGAGTTACCAAAAATAGCAGAGTTTGTAGGGCTAGATAAAACAGCATTTACTACTTGTCTTTCAAGTGGAAGGTACACTTCAAAAGTAGCAAGTAGCGTCGAAGAAGCAGTAAAAGCAGGAGCTCGTGGCACACCCTACAGTGTAATTGTACTTAAAAACAAAGCTGGAGCAGAAGTTAAGTCTTTTCTTGAAAGTGCAACGATACAACTTAGACTTCCTCCTGGAACACTTGGACTTTCAAGTGATGGTAAGAAAATCGTCGTAAGTGGTAACATGCCTTATGAACTTCTAGAGCAGTTAGTTGATTTGTTGAAGAAATAAACTAGCTGTTAGGTTTTAGCTTTTAGATAGAGCTCCGGTTCGCTTTGCGAACCGGAGCTCTATTGGTAAAACTTAAATTTACCCTCCTACTTGGAAGTAATACTTCCGAGTAGTAAAGTTTTACCTCGTCCTATTCTCGTTGCACGCAGACGAGGTATTAGGCGAGGTAACGGGGAAAACTTTATAGAATGTCCAACATTTGGTGTTGGACATTCTATGTATTACAGATTACATGCTACCTGTTTTATCTCTTCAACATCTTTGCCAGAATACAATACTCACACTTTTTATCGTCACATGTTTTATCCCAAAATGAGAGCTCGAGTATTTCATTACCTACCATTTCGATTGTTTCAATTAAATCATCAGTATCATCTTTTGTTACCGTAAACTTTTCCTTTACATACTTTCCTCTTTCATTAGGTTCAACAAAATCAATTTCCCCTGAAACCATATCGTACATACCACCTTTAAATCTATCGAGTAGAATTTTATAAAAAACAATTTGTCTAAAAATGTTTCCTTCTGAATCTTTTGTATCACCTGTAATTTGATTTCGTGTTTTAGGTTTGCCAGTTTTATAATCAATAACATTAACTTCTCTCTCACTTAAAAACTCTAATTTATCAAGCTTACCCGTCAAAATAATTTCTGAAGTTAAAGCGATATTTCTTACGGCAAATTCATTGAGAGTTTGAGTTATCCATCGTGAACTATATTCATCAAACCAACCAGAAAGTGCTTTTTCACCTCTTTCTTTATAGACAAGAAAATCACTTTCTTTAAAGGGCTGTGTTTGTAAAGTAGAAACAAAGGCTTGTACTGTATTTTCCTTTGAAAAATCTTCTTCAATACGAAGTTTATTAAAAAGAGTATTGAGGGCTTCATGAATAGCAGTACCGTACATTAAATGAGCTTCATCAGCCTGAGGAAGCCTAATGAGGTTTCTATAGAAGTATTTCCATGGACATGAAAGATAGTTATTAAGAGCTGATACAGACATCCCTTGGGCTGTAAAAAGGCTTTTAATATAAGCTTTGTCATGGAGACCTCCTCCAGATTGCCCTTCTGCTTTAACGTATATATGAGACCTTTTTTCTTCAAACTCATTTTCTAAAGAAGTGGTATCAACTAAAGTAGTAAGTTTAGAATCAATCTCTTGAATGAATTGACTCGGAAGTTGTTCTCTACCGTCTTCACCGTGACGTGAAAAAGAAAGTGTTACATGTTTTTTAGCCCGAGTTAAAGCAACATACAAAAGACGTCTCTCATCGTCGAGAGAACTTCCTTGTGTATTTTTTTGAAGTAGAGAATATACTTCTGGCAATAATTTCAAAGACTCTATCTTTCTTTTATTTCCCCACTTACCGTCATATACATGAACAATAAAAACGTATTCAAATTCAAGCCCTTTTGACTTATGCGTAGTCATAAGACGAACAAACCCTTCTCTTCCACCTCTCTTTTTTTTCTTTGGAGAAAGACTGTGGTTTTCAAGAGTATTCAAATGCTCTAAAAAATCTTTTAAATTTCCCTTTGGTGACATGCGAACAAAATCTCTTATTTCCTCAAAAAATAAATCAATTGCATCAAGTGTTTCTTGTGCACCATCCTCACCAAGCACACTATTTAAAAGTCCTGACTCCCTCAATATTTCTTCAAAAAAATCAACAAGTCCTTTGTTATGAGATTCTTTTACAAAGTACGAAAGAATTGAAAAAGCATTCAGAATAGTAGTCTTATTTTCAAGTTCCACATCGTCGAGTAATTTCTTTTGAGAAATAACATCATAGAGTGAATACTTTCTTTTTTGACCTGCTGACCTGATAAGCTTGAATAAATCCAGAGGAACAACGTCCCATAAAGGTAGGTGAAAATAGTCGGCAAGTTTTCTGTCATCTCCAAAATTATTAGCTGCCTCTGCAATTGAGAGCAGTTTTCTCACAGCAGAATGAGAAAAGATACTTTCCTCTGACTCAATAGTATGCGGTATGTTTACTTTTTTAAAATAAGAAGAAAGTTCTTCTGCATCTTTGTTATCTCGATATAAAACTGCAATTTCATGAGGATGAACACCTTCATCTAAGAGCTTTTTAATGTCTTGTCCAATTCCATAATATTCATGTTCTTTTTTTGTAAATGCATATACAGAAATAGGTTTTATGCTTGCCTTACCTTGCGATTTTAAAACAACATCAGATGGTATCATGCTGTGAGCACTATCCAGAATAGATTGAGTTGAACGATAGTTCTCTGTCAGCTTCACAAGTTTTGTTTCTGGATACAACTCTTTGAAATAGAGAAAATTTTCAAGACTCGCTCCTTGAAAACGAAAAATTGCTTGCTTTTCATCACCAACCACAAAAAGATTCGGTCGTGGTGCAAAGTGACTTGCTAATCGCTCGAGTATTTTATTTTGAGCATTATTAGTATCTTGATGTTCATCAACTAAAATATATTGATAATTTTCTTGTAAACGAAGGAGGAGGTCTTCATTTTTTGTGAGAACTTTCAGAACCTCGATAATCATATCGCTATAGTCATAGAGCTTCTGCTCTCTCAAAGAAACTTCATATACATCGTAAACCTTCAAAAGCTCTTCGTTTTTTGAAATTTGTTTTTCAAGATCTTTATAAACCCCCTTCATTTTTCCTTTATGAACACCCTTCTCATGATATACGTCAGGAGTTACCTCAAAATCTTTACGTGCTTTTGTGATAATGTCTTTGAAAGCTTTCGTATCAACTCCTTCTCTTTTTAAGTTATTAATTCCTGATAAAATTGGTTTTACAAAATAAGAAGGATCACCGTGAGGTTTTAAAAATTCAAAACTTTCTTTCTCAATAATAGCCTCTATAATCTTTATTTGTTCAATATCAGTAATACTCCTTGAACCAATAATATGAGGAAATTCTTCTGGGTTCTGCTGGATTATCTCATTTGCAAAACCATGAAATGTGTTTATGTGTACCCGATATGCAGAGGTTTTTATAATATTCAAAAGCCTCTTTCTCATACTTGAAACACCAGATTCAGTAAATGTGAGAGCTAAAATATTTTCTGGAGCAGTGTCTGTTTTAAGAAGAATGTTTGCAATACGGAGTGTTAAAATCTGGGTCTTGCCAGTACCTGGTCCTGCCACAACCATAACTGGACCATCGATAGAATCAACAGCCTCTTTTTGGTCTTTATTTAAAGCTTTATATAGTTTCTTAAATTCTAAACTTTCCATATCCTAAGTGTAGCGAACTCAACAGGATTTAGAAATAGAACATAGGAACAAAAATCAGTATTGTACGGCACATCGTATAATACTGATTTTTGTTAACTTCTATTTAATATATAAAAAGTTAAGAAATAAAAACCCTGGACTGATGTCCAGGGTGAGAGTGAGATTCTTGTTTCAACTTCAACTTGAGAGTTCTTGAGCAAAACACTTACGAAGCTTATTAAGTGCCCTTATTTCAATTTGACGAACTGCTTCTTGAGTTATTCCTAGGACCTGACCCAACTCTCTTCTTGTTAATAACTCTTTTTTGTCAAGTCCGTATCTACAAGAAAGAATTCGCCTCTCCCTTTCATCTTTAAGTGATAGAAAAACTCGATTAAGTTTGTCGAACATATCAGTATTGTAAAACTCCTTATTACTTCCTTGGAACAATATAGCACGTCTCGCAATAACAAAAGGACGCTTCCGCTCACTCCTTTCTTTAGAAGCAGCCTGAATCATTCGCCTCTTTATAGCAACGTACGCATACGTACTAAATTGAAATCCACGCCCAGGATCAAATCCTCTAATGGCATCGAACAGACTTTCATTGCCAACAGAAAGCAGTTCTTCACAGTCCACTTGGCCACGAATTTTCTTTACCAAAAACTTAATAATTCCTTGATTACCTAATGCAATTTGATTTTGTAATCGACCGACCTCCAACTTCAATGTACTAGTGCAAGTATGTGGAAGATTTTGTTCCTTAGCTTCCATAGCAACCTTAAGATTATTTTCGATAGCACGGAGCTCAATAAAGCAGTCTTTACACTGAGGCCACCCCATTACCTGTGACGATCTATTGATCATACGTTTCCCTTTCGTAAGTTAAGATTGAAAAATGACAAAAAAACAAACCAGATAATACAGTAACACATAAAATCATATTTTCAAGTAAACAAAAACCACCCGAAGGTGGTCTTTTACTTTTAATAATAGTTTCGAAGCCTATTTGCTTTGTCGTGCTGGCGAATTTTTTCAAGCGCCTTTGCTTCAATTTGTCGAATACGCTCACGAGTCACTCCAAATTCCTTACCTACCTCTTCAAGAGTGTGAGTAATACCGTCAACGAGACCATGTCTCATTTCTAAAATTTTCCTTTCTTTTTCTGGTAAATCATCCAGAATTTCCTTTACTTGGTCAGCAATAATTCTACGTGATGATTCTTGATCAGGAGAAAGGATTTTGTCATCAGCAATAAAGTCTCCTAGTACAGACTTATCATCTCCTTCATCTCCAACCGGATTTTCCAAAGAGACAGTACTTTGGTCGATTTTTTCAATTTGATAAATCTTATCAACATCGAGACCCATCTCAACAGCAATTTCTTCTGGGAGCGGGTCTCTACCAAGATCTTGTGAAAGTCTTCGAAAAACCTGTTTATATTTAGCAATAGTTTCAACCATATGTACCGGTACTCGAATAGTACGTGACTGATCAGCAAGCGCTCGTGTGATCGCCTGACGAATCCACCATGTTGCATATGTTGAAAACTTAAAACCTTTTGTCCAATCAAATTTATCAACGGCACGGAAAAGTCCTAAATTTCCTTCCTGAATAAGATCGAGGAGAGTAAGATCGGGACTACGACCTACGTATTTTTTAGCAATAGAAACCACTAAACGTAGGTTTGATCGGGCAAGAATATTTTTTGCCTCATCATCCCCCGCTTCAATCCGTCGAGCTAATTCTTTTTCTAGTGCACCAGAAATAAGTGGGTACTGCCCAATTTCTTTAAGATACATCTGAATTGAATCATAACTTCCTTCTCCAGCACCTTTTATATATTGTGACTTTTCATTGTTCTGTGGGTCTTCAAGGAGACCTCCACCATCAAGAACATCAACACCAGATGACTTTAATTTGTCATATAGATTTTCAAGAAAAAGAACATCTTCTTCAATAGTTGGAAATTCTTTCAAAATCTCATCGTACGTAACAAACCCCCTTTCTTTTCCACGGGAAATAAGAAGACTCATTTTATCACCCCATTCATTTGCCTTATTTTTTTTACTTGCCTTTTTTGTATTTTTTTCTTTTGCTGTGTGTGCATGCTTAAAAGCAGCTCTCTTAATATTCTTCTTTGCTTGCCTTTTTGCTGTAACCTTTCTCTTCTTCACTTCTTTTTCTTTAGTATCCTTCTTTGTTACTTTTTTAACCTTTTTTATTTTTGTTTCTTTTTTTCTTGGCATATATATTATGATGTTTTTTTAATTAAATTATTGTATTCAATAAGAAGTTTTTGGGCAGTTCCACCATCTCCAGAAGATTCTGCTTTCCGTATAGCGTGAGTTAATTTCTCTAACTCTTTTTTTATAAATATGTCTCCTATACGCTGTATTAAATCTAGAAAAGATTCTTCGTCCAATCCTTGAGGAAATAATTTTTCTGCTTCAAATAATACCCTATCTTTAATACCTTCAACTTCTTTAAATACATCTTCGTACCCCTCGTCTCCAACTATTTTTTTTAAAAAAACCTCAATCTTTTCAACATAACCACTACCCCTAGCTTTCTCAGAAAATAAAACACCTATCAGAGAATGCAAGGGGGAGATAGTATCTTGAGGAGGTGGCAGTGAATGTTTCAGAGTTCCTTCTTCTTCTTTTTTTACAACAGAAACTTTTTTTAAATCTTGCCATAGAGCTTCTTCCGATAGATTAAACATATCACGAACCTTACCAATAAAGTGTGCCTTTTCAAGTTCACTTGCAAGACCCTGGATCAAGGGAAGAATTCTTCCTTGAACTTCTTCAATAGTTTTGCGTGGAGGTAACTGCTCTTGCATAATATGCTCTAGTTGAAAATCAATAATATGTTTAGATTCTGAAACTACTTTTTTCCATCTCACAATATCTTTTTGAATTAAATCTGCTGGATCTAACCCTTGAGGCAAGATACCGAGTTTAACTTCCATTCCTAAAGACATAGCAAGACTTGCTGCTCTACCCGATGCATTAAACCCTGCTTCATCTCCATCAAAAATCATAAGTATCTTATGAGAAAGTGAAGAAAGTCTTTCGATATGTTTTTGAGTTAGGGCTGTACCAGATGTTGCAACAGCATTACCAAAACCCGCCTGATGACACATAAGCAAGTCCATTTGACCTTCAACCAAAATAGAGTAATTCTTTTTCCTTATAGCAACTTTTGCTTTGTGTAATCCATACAACACATCTGATTTTTTGAAGAGAAATGTGTCTGGACTATTTAAATATTTTGGCTGACTATTATCACCTTCTTTTGGTGAAACGGCATATATTCTACCTGAAAATGCGATAACTCTTCCTGATATATCAAAAATTGGAAATATGATTCTTGACCTGAATACATCATACGAACCCTTATCACTTTTTTTAATAAGTCCCGCTTTTAACATGTCCTCATCTTTATATCCTTTTGATGTTAAATATGCCTTAAGCTCTCGCCACTCATCTGGAGCATAACCTATTTTCCAATTTTCAATAGATTTTTTGGTAAGCCCTCTTCCTTGTATGTACTCCAAAGCTTTTGGATTTTTTGAAAGCTCTTGAGCAAAATACTCCATTGCTTTTTCAAGTATTTCATACAACTTACTTTTTTCTCTATCTTCAGCTGTATTTTGAGAAAATGCTTCAAGAGATATTCCTGCTTTCTCAGCAAGAATCTTTAAGGCACCCTTAAAATCTACTCCCTCAAAATGTTCAACAAAACTAAAAATGTCTCCTTTTTCTCCACAACCAAAACAATAGTAACTTCCTCGTGAAGGCGAGATGAAAAAGGAAGGTGTCTTTTCATTATGAAATGGACACTTTGCCTTAAAATTAATTCCCGTTCTTTCGAGCTTGACGTAAGAACCGATTACTTCCGCGACAGACAATTTTTCTTTTATTGTTTCTACGGCGGAGGACATTGTTATATGTTGGCATTTGTACGGAATGCCACCGTTATGAAGTTCTACAAAATCTATTCTTCCTTAAGTTGTGTATGAAGCTTAGCTATCATATCTGCCTTTTCACTTCCTTTGAAACCAGTACCAGCAGGTACGAGACGTCCAACAATAACGTTCTCTTTCAGACCAATAAGATCATCTTCATAACCACGAAGTGCACTATTTATAAGCACTCGAGTTGTGTGTTGGAAAGAAGCGGCGGAAAGTACACTACGTCTTGAAAGGGCAACTTCAGCAATACCCATCACCACTGCCTCAGCAGTTGCAATTTCACCTCCTGCTTCCTTAATTGTTGCATTCACTTTCTTAAGTTCTGCGAGTTCAACAATATCTCCTCGAGAGAATGAAGTATCTCCCGCAACAAGAATCCTTCTTCGGGAGAACATCTGCTTGATGATAATTTCTATATGCTTACGAGATACTGTTTCTCCTTGAAGCTCATAAAGCTTACTGATTTCACGAATGATGTAATTTTCTGTCTTTTCTTTACCAGCATACCTAAAGAGCTCTTCAATATTTGCTGAACCATCTGTAAGGAAATCTCCCTTTTTAACCTTATCTCCAACCTTAACAAGAACTGTTCGGTGAAAGTTAACTGGATACTCAATATCAAGCACAGGCTTTCCTTTTGAACCTTCATCAGGAAGAAGTGTAACTATTTTTTCACGTCCTTCTGTTTTTATATCTGAGATCATTCCATCAACATGAGCAATAACAGCAGGATTTTTTGGTTTTCGTTTTTCAAATATTTCTTCAGCACGAGGGAGACCGGCTGTAATGTCTCCACCAACAGATGCGGTACCTCCAGCATGGAATGTACGCATAGTAAGCTGTGTTCCTGGTTCACCAATAGATTGAGCTGCTACAGTACCCACCGCCTCTCCAAGATCGATAATTCTATTCTTTCCAAGATCAGATCCGTAACATTTGATACACACACCTCGTAATGTCTCACACGTAAGTGGTGATCGAACAAAAACTTCAGACACCCCAGCTTTTTCAATAACAAGAGCATCTTGTTTGGTTACAAAATGATCTCTCTTGAATAAAGTCTTACCGTCTGCGTCAACAATCTCTTTTGCCAAGAAACGACCCTTAACTATTTTTGAAATTGCAATCTCAATACCAGAAGCACTTTCTTTTCGAAGAGTAATACCTTCTTTCGTAGCACAATCATTTTCAAGTACAACAACGTCCTGTGCAACATCGAAAAGTTTTCGAGTAAGATAACCTGCCTTTGCTGTATTAAGAGCTGTGTCAGTTAGACCTTTACGAGACCCGTGAGTTGTAATGAAGTACTCAATAGGAGTTAGACCTTCCTTACTACATGAAAGAATTGGAAACTCAATTGTTTCTCCTGCGGTATTTTGAATAAGACCTTTCATACCAACCATTTGAGTAATCTGAGAAAGAGAACCTCGGGCACCTGACTTAACCATGTCATGAACAGAATCTCTAATACCTAGAGTTGCAGGAATAAGTTTTTCTACATCGCCCTTAGCAGCATGCCAAATTTCAATATTCTTTCTCATTCTTTCATCTTCAGAAAGAAGTCCTGAATTATATTGCTCTAATACTTCAGATGCTTTTACTTGAGCCTTCTTTATAACTTCATATTTACCTTGAGGGATTTTAACATCGTCAATACCCCATGTTACCCCTGAATATGTTGTGTATTTGAAACCAAACTCTTTAATCTTGTCGAGAATTGCTGGAATACTATCAATACCATATTTTTCAAAAAGCTCATCAATAAGGAAGGCCATTTTCTTTCGCTCTATTTCACTATTTACAAATTGATAGTCAGCAGGAAAAACATCATTGAAAATAAGTCTTCCAACGGATGTCTCAATAACCTTTCCAGCGAACTCACCGAATTTGGGTGTATTTGGAGCAAGTACCTTAATGTTTGCTCGGAAACTTACTACACCGAAATCTCTTGCAAGAACTGCTTCTTGTGGAGATGTAAATATTTTTCCTTCACCTTTTTCATCAGGCAAAATTCGTGTCATCCAGTAACATCCCAAAATAATATCGAGCATTTTTGCAGCAATAATAGGATCTCCTGAACCTGGCTTAAGAAGGTTTTTATTAGCAGCCATAATTTCCTTAGCTTCTAATTGAGCCTCTTTAGAAAGAGGAACATGCACCGCCATTTGATCGCCATCGAAGTCAGCATTAAACGCTGAACACACAAGTGGATGAACCTGAATAGCGTTTCCTTCAATAAGAATAGGTCTGAAAGCTTGAATACCAAGTCGGTGAAGTGTTGGAGCACGGTTTAGAAGTACGTATTTACCATTAATAACATCTTCGAGAATTGCCCACACTTCTGGAATACCGTCATCGATAAGTTTTCCTGCACCACGAATGTTGTATGCTAATTCTTTATTTAAAAGTTCTGAAATAACAAATGGTCTAAAGAGTTCTAGCGCCATATGTTTTGGTAAACCACATTGGTCAAGCTTAAGATCAGGACCAACAACAATTACCGATCGTCCTGAGTAGTCAACACGCTTACCAAGAAGATTTCCTCGAAGTAACCCTCTCTTTCCTTTGAGGTTATCCGCAAGAGACTTGAGGGATCGTCGTTGAGATTGTGGTCCTTGAGCTGGAGTTGCATTTCCGTGACGAATAGAATTATCAATAAGCGCATCAATAGCTTCTTGAAGGATTCTTTTTTCGTTACGTAAAATTACATCAGGAGCCATAATCTCCTTAAGTTTCTTTAGACGATTGTTTCGATTGATTACACGTCGATACAAATCGTTTACATCTGATGTTGCATATCGTCCTCCATCAAGAGCGACCATAGGACGAAGAGCTGGTGGGATAATTGGAACTCGCGTAAGAAACATCCATTCAGGACGAATACTGTTTTTAATCATTCCTCGAATAAGAGAGAGTCTTTTGTTTATCTTGTCGATATCGATGGAGCTCGCCTTTTCAAGTTGAGCATCGAGAGTTTCTGCAAGCTTAACAAGGTCAAGATTTTTAAAAATATTAAAAATCGCTTCAGCGCCAATACCTGCCTCAAATAATGTTGAATACTTTACTGAATATGAGTGATACTGAATTTCATCAAGAACGGTACCTTCTTGAATACTCTCAATTTCTTTTTTAGTAGAAAGCAATAGTTCCTTAAGCTTTTCTTTATCAGCCTCATTAGTAAGAGACTTTATTTTTGTTTTAAATTCAGAATCAAGATCTCTTAAGATTCGTGTACGTTCATCTTCATTAGCAAGAGTAATGATATATCCTGCAAAGTAGACAACTTTTTCAACATCTCCAGCAGGAACACCAAGAACAAGTGCTATTCGAGAAGGCACACTTCGAAGAAACCAAATATGAGAAACTGGTGCTGCAAGATCAATATGTCCCATGCGATCGCGACGAACAATTGATCGTGTTATTTCAACTCCACATTTTTCACACTCAATTCCCTTATAACGAATACCTCTATATTTTCCACAGTAACATTCATAATCTTTGTCTGGACCGAAGATTTTTTCATCAAATAAACCACTTTTTTCACTTCGTTGAGTTCGATAGTTAATAGTTTCTGGTTTTGTAACTTCTCCGTGGGACCATTCCTTTATTCGATCAGGAGATGCAAGACGAATAGATATTGTCTCAAAATTATGTAGTGTTGATGTAATATTTTTTTTCATAATATGTATCTTAAGGAATTATTTAGCTTCTTCTACTTCTTCTTCGGTCGACCCTTCTTTTCGAGTTAAGTTAACATCGAGAGCAAGTCCTTTAAGATTGTTTAAGAGAACACTAAATGATGCTGGTGAATTAATCTCACTTATATCCTGACCTTTCACAATTGAATCAAAAGCTGCTGAACGTCCGATAATATCATCAGACTTTATCGTAAGTACTTCACGTAAGTTATACGCAGCACCATGTCCAAGAAGAGCCCACACTTCCATTTCTCCGAATCGCTGACCTCCACCTTGAGCCTTTCCTCCAAGTGGTTGCTGTGTAATAAGAGAGTACGGACCGATTGATCGCATATGAAGCTTGTCCTCAACCATATGGTGAAGTTTAAGAATATACATGTATCCAATAGCAATCTTTTGATCAAAAGCTTCTCCTGTTCGTCCATCAAAAAGCACAGTTTTACCGTCTTCTGCAAAACCAGCTTTCTTTAATTCTTCCTTAATTTCACTGTCAGTTGCCCCAGCAAATGGTGGAACAATAGCTTGATAATTTAATGTATGAGCAGCAAGACCTAAGTGGAGTTCAAGAATTTGACCAAGGTTCATACGAGAAGGAACACCAAGTGGTGTAAGAATCACGTCAATCGGAGTTCCGTCTGGCATATATGGCATATCTTCTTGAGGTAGCACCTTAGAGATAACACCTTTATTTCCGTGTCGTCCCGCAAGCTTATCTCCAACCGAAAGAGCTCGAAGTTGAGCAATTTCAATATGAATACGCTTTATAATACCGCTTTCAAGCTTGTCTCCTTTCTCACGAGAAAACACCTGAACCTTAACAATACGTCCTCGCTTTCCGTTCTCCATTCTCTTTGAAGTATCTTTTACATCACGAGCTTTTTCACCAAACAAAGACCGAAGAAGTCTCTCTTCTGGAGTAAGTTGTGTTTCACCTTTTGGAGTAATTTTTCCAACAAGAATATCTCCTGGTCGAACCTCTGCTCCTACACGAATAATTCCATCTTCATCAAGATTTTTAAGTTTAACTTCACCAACGTTTGGAATATCACATGTTGTTACTTCGGGACCAAGTTTTGTATCACGAACATTAACTACAAATTCCTCGATGTGAATTGAAGTAAATTTACTATTTTTAACGAGTCGCTCTGAAACGATAATCGCATCTTCGTAGTTTGCTCCTGACCATGACATAAATGCAACAAGAACGTTTTGACCAAGTGCCATTTCTCCCTTATCACTTGATGATGTGTCAGCAAGCAAACTTCCCTTTTTAACTTTCTCTCCAACGCTTACTACTGGACGTTGATGAAATGCAGTAAAACCGTTTGTTCGTGAGAACGTTACCAAACTATATGTATGATATTTTCCTTTAGCATTTTTAACAACAATTTTCTTTCCATCAACATGAGTTACAGTTCCTTCTTCAAGACAAACCACAATGCGTCCAGTATCAACTACAGCGTGCTCAACACCAGTTGCAACGAGTGGAGCTTCTGGAATAATGCACGGTGTTGCTTGTTTTTGCATGTTTGAACCCATGAGCGCTCGGTTAGCATCGTCATGGTTAAGAAATGGAATCATAGAAGTTGCTACAGAAAATGCCTGGTTTGAAGCAACATCAATATAATTAATTTCTTCTCGAGCAACGATAGTTGGCTCACCGTTTACACGCACCTCAACTCTTTCTTCAAGAATTTTACCTTCCTTATCATAGACAGTCGCTGCATGAGCAATTTTAAAGTTTTCTTCTTCAAGAGCATTAAGATAGTCAATCTCACCTGAAAGCTTACCGTTTTTCACCTTTGCATACGGAGTCTCGATCATTCCAAATGTATTTACTCGTGCGTATACAGAAAGATGCAAAATAAGTCCAATGTTTGCACCTTCAGGAGTATGAATAGGACAAAGTCTTCCATAGTGAGATGGATGTACGTCACGCACTTCAAAACCAGCTCGGTTTCGATTGAGTCCTCCAGGACCAAGAGCAGACACTGTTCGCAAATGTTCAAGTTCTGCCAAAGCATTTTCTTGAGCCATAAACTGTGAAAGCTGGTTTGTTGCGAAAAATTCTTTAATTCGAGCTTGAAGTGGTTTTGGACTTATAAGCTGAACAGGGAGAGCAACACTTGTCTCAATAGTAGACATTCTGTTTTGAATGTTTCTCTTGATTTGAGACATACCAACACGAATTTTTTGTTGAAGAAGTTCCCCAACGAAACGAACTCGTCGCGATCCAAGGTGATCAATATCATCTGGAATAGAATCTGGAGTGTTATTAAGGTGTGCTATATGCTTCAAAATAGTAACAAGATCGTCAAGAGAAAGTGTTTTTCGTTCACTTTCTTTCTTATCAAGACTCTTACTAAATCGCTTATTAAAACGAAAACGACCAACCTTTGAAAGGTCATATCGCTCTTTATCAAATAAAACTGTAACGAAATCACGAGCATTTTGAGCTGTTGCTAAGTCACCATCTCGAAGTTTCTTGTGAATATCAATATATGATTCATCAGCTGTCTTAGCTGTATCTTTAGCAAGAGTTTTTTCTATAGCTACTCGAGTATGTTCATCACCATCAAAAAGAGCTAGAATTTGCTCTGGTGTTACCGCTCCGAAAACTCGAAGAAGTGAAGTTACTGCAAATTTTCGCTTTTTATCAATTCGAACATAGAATACCCCTTCAACATCTGTTTCTATTTCAATCCAAACTCCACGAGCTGGGATAATTTTTGCACCAAAATGTTTTCTATTTCGTACTTCTTGTGCAGTAAAGAAAGCACCAAATGAACGAGCGAGCTGTGGAACAATAACGCGCTCAATACCACCAATAATGAATGTTCCGTGGTTTGTCATGAGTGGAAAATCAGCGATGAATATTTCCTGCTCTTTCTCTGAATTAAGTGTGTGGTTTTGTAAACGTACTCTTACTTTAAGGGGAGCTTCGTAAGACATCTTGTTTTCCTTGGCATAGTATTCATCATACTTAGGGAGACCAAGTTCAAAACCGGTAAAATCAAGAGTGAATTTTTTACCTGAATAATCTTTTATTAAAGAAAACTCTTGAAACACTTCTTTGAGACCTTCTTTCATGATCCATTCATATGAATCAGTCTGCATCTCAACCAAGTTAGGCATATCAACAAGAGACTCTTTGAAGCGACCGAAAAACTTCTTTTCTAATTTACCTGAAACAACTCTTCTTTTTGTTGGTACTCCCATAATATAAAAATAGTTAGCAAGATTTATAATAAAGTATTAGAAACGTTACCCTCCTCGGTTCAGAAATGAAAAAGTTTTTCCATTTCCTCACCCTACGTCGGCAGTAATAAAGTTTTACCTCGTCCTATCCTCACTACAATAGACGAGGTGTCAGGCGAAACAACAGGGAAAACTTTGTTGGATATGTATCGGCTCCGCCGACTCTTTTTGTATGTGCTGATCGAACTCCGAAGCAGAGCTTCGGAGTATACTCCGCAATCGCAACAAACAAAAAATGTGCCTTATCTCCATAAGACATACAACAAAATTTTTTTCTTTATTTATACCGAGTTAGCAAGTGAAACGTAGCTACAAACACTAAAAATACCCTTTCTGGGCTACCTTAACTCAATCTTGCAATAGCGAAGATAAGTATACCTATAACTAAAAAGCTGTCAACCAAATAAAATAAGATATGTGGATAAGTATTATTTCCCTTCTTTTCGCCATTCTTCTATTTTTTTGTGATCTCCCGACAAAAGCACTTTTGGTACTTTATATTTCTTGCCTTTATATTCTAAAATTTCTGGACGAGTGTATACACGAGGAGATGCAATTCGAAGTTCTTCTAGTGAATTAATATCTCCTAATACACCCGAAACCTGCCGTGACATAACATCCATAATAAGCATGGCGGGGAGCTCTCCTCCTGTAAGCACAAAGGGTCCAACGGAAATATCTTCAGTTTTAAAAACTTTTTTTACGCGATCATCAATACCTTCATATCGTCCACACACAATAATAATATCTGTATATTTTTTTACAGCTTTTTTAGCATAGTTATTTGAAAATTCCTTACCTGATGGAGAAAGCCAGATAATCTTAATAGTAGTCTTTTTAGTTTTTTCTTTGATATTGGAAATTGGTAATTGGAAATTACGAGCAGTATCAACAGCTTTCTCAATAGCTCTAATCGTCGGCTCTGCCCGTATCACCATTCCTGGACCACCCCCATACGGTTTATCATCTAGACGTTTCTTAGAATCAGCCTCATACTCTTTTGGGTCATAGAAAAAAACTCGAATCTTTTCATCTTCAATCGCTCTCTTTAATATTGACTCTCCAAGATACGAAGTGAATGCATCTGGGAAAAGTGTGATTATATGAAAATTCATCCCGTTAGAGATAGGTCGAGGTCTTTTATTTTGGAGCTTTCTGTTTAACATGTTTCTAATTATAATTTTACACCATTAAAATCATTGCTTCTACTACAGGTGCGACTGCGATCTCTAACGGGATTCATTGTATAGCTTTGAGCTATTAGCTTATAGCTTATAGGAAAAAAAATCAAAAAATAAAACCACCCTTTAAGGTGGTTTTATTTTTTGGTTTTTTTAGATCTTTAAGTCTGCCATCGCTTCATCAACAGTTTTCGTTGCTGACTCAGGTCGCTTTCCTCCTTCTGGTTCATTGATCTTGAGATTAACGCGAGCGTTATTCTTCATACCAACCACTCGAAGAAGAGTTCTGATAGCTTTTGCGGTGTTACCTGATCGGCCAATAATTTTACCCATATCAGCTGGGTTAACATCAAGACTCATTAAAACGCCCATCTCATCAACTGTTCGATTGACCTTTACGTCATCTGGATTATCAACGAGAGATCGTACTACAAAGTCCAAAAACTGCTTATCTTGTTCAGTAGACATTGATTTTTTCTATGTGTATAGCTAATTTTCTGCAGTAGTTCGACCCGTGGCGGTTATCCGCGAACTACGGTTACTGCTCAATAAAGTGTAACAAAAATCTAAGTTTAAGCAACCGGAGTTTCAGCTTTTTTTTCTTCTACCTTAAGTACTTCTTCAGCTTTTACCTCTTCCTTAACAGGAGTCTCTGTTTTTACTTCTTCTTTTGGAGCTTGAGATTGTTCAGATTTTTCGGGAGCTACTTCTTCCTTCTTTGGTACAGTTTTCTTTGGAAGAACGTTTATTTTCTTACCTGTAATAATCTTCTTTTCAATAAAAAGGTTATGGAGAGTTCCTGATGGTTGAGCACCGACTGAAATCCAATATTTAACTCGATCAGCCTTTATTTCCTCAGTTGTTTTACGAGGATCATAGTTTCCAAGCACCTCTAAGTACTTACCACTTTTAGTTGCATTTTGAGAATCAGTTAAAACAATACGAAATGTTGTTTCGTGTTTTCTTCCTGTTCGCTGTAATCTGATTTTTAACATGTGTCCCGTTGCATAATCAGCCTTTCAGCTGAAATGTTTAATTTAAAAAATAAATACCCTCGAAGACTAATTTTATCCCACTAAAAAAGCGGATTAAAATTATGCTTCGGGATGGGCAACATAGTAACAAAACTTCTAAAAAAAGTAAAATCTGTGTACTGATAATACAGAACTGTCTCCACCAACCAAAAGACTTTTATATCCTCAAAAAGTACAACAAATACTTACAACACAACTATTAAATCGTTGCAATATAGCCATATTCTGTTATAGTTTCTACATGCAAAATACTTCTGACACAAACAAACAAGGTAACAATTCAAATACAGAACAAAAAACAGAAAACCATTCTGGAATCATTTCAATCTCCTCTCGAGGTATTGGTTATATTGAAATAGATGAACAAGAAGATGATATTGAAATTCAAAATGAAAACCTTAAGACTGCTCTCAATCGTGACGAAGTAAGTATTGTATTACTTTCTCAAAAAATACAAGGGAGAACCCAGGGAAAAGTTGTTTCTATTATTCACCGAGCAAAAATGGAATTTGTTGGCACAGTAACTAAAAAAAATAATAAAACTCTTGTTGTTTCTGATGATAAAAGAATGTATACCGAAATCGAACTCTCACAAGATGAATCAAAAAACCTACAGGAAAGAGATAAGGTATTAGTTAAAATAGTTGAATGGAAAGACCAAACTTCTTCTCCACAAGGAAAACTTATAAAAAATATTGGTGTTAAAGGTGAGCATAATGCAGAAATTGAATCAATTGTTCTTGATAAAGGATTCGATATTGAATTTCCTTCCGAAGTCGAAGCCGAGGCTGACAAACTAAAAGAAGAGAGTGAACATCCTGAATACTGGAACACTGAAGCAAAGAAGCGCAAAGACATGAGAGGAACACTTACCTTCACTATCGACCCAGCTGATGCGAAGGATTTTGACGACGCTATTTCAATCAAGAAAACAGCTACTGATACATTTGAAATCGGCGTACATATTGCTGATGTGTCTCATTATGTAACTGAAGGATCAGAACTCAATAAAGAGGCTCGCAAACGCGGAACTTCTGTATATCTTGTTGATCGAACAATTCCAATGCTTCCAGAAATACTTTCAAACAACTTATGTAGTTTAAATCCAAATGTCGACAGACTCACCTTCTCAAGTATTTTTGTTATTGAGTACAAGGATGGCAAGGTTACTATCAAAGATCGTTGGTTTGGAAAAACTGTCATCAATTCCGATACACGTTTTTCATATGAAGATGCTCAGAAGGTACTCAATGAAAAACAAGGTCTTCATAGAGAGGAGCTACAAACTCTCTGGGGTATTGCTCAAATTTTACGTGCAGAAAAATTCAAACTCGGTGCGATAGACTTTGAAGCAGATGAAGTTAAATTTGTACTTGATGAAAAAGGTCATCCGATTCGAGTCTATAAAAAAGAACGCCTTGATACTCACAAGCTTGTTGAAGAATTCATGCTTCTTGCTAACCGTGAAGTTGCGGAGTTTTTCTTCAAAGAACAAGTGAAACACAAACTCCCTCTTTCATTTCTCTATCGTATTCACGACAAACCAGATCCAGAAAAACTAACCAATCTTTCAATCTTTTTAAAAGCGCTTGGGTATGAACTCAAAGTTACAGATAAAATTACTTCTAAAGATATTTCTGCTGTTCTAAAGAAAATTGAAGGTAAAGCAGAAGAATCCCTTATTAAAACAGCGACCATTCGTTCAATGTCTAAAGCTGTTTATTCAACTGGAAATATTGGACACTTTGGTCTTGCATTTCAATACTACACACACTTCACCTCTCCAATCCGTCGCTACCCTGACCTTATTGTTCACCGAGTACTATTCCAATACCTTACCAACGGCACCGTAGGAAAATCAGAACTTGCTCAATATAAAAAAATCGGTGAAGAAGCATCTAACAATGAAGTTCGAGCGGCTGAAGCTGAACGAGCAAGTATTAAATTGAAACAAGTTGAATACATGAAAGACAAAGTTGGTGAAATATTTGATGGAATTATTTCTGGCGTTACTGAATGGGGTATATATGTCGAGGAAACAAATACTCGATGCGAAGGCATGATAAAACTCCGAGACCTCGGTGGAGACTTCTACACACTCGATCAAAAAAACTACGCTATAATCGGTCAAAAAACTAAGAAGAAATATTCTCTTGGAGACAAGGTTAAGTTTAAGGTTGTAAGTGGAGACTTAGAAAGACGAACGCTTGATTATGTTTTAGCAAACTAAAATATAATTAAGAATTTCAAATATCTAATGACAAATTTCAAATTGCTGTCGCTACATAATCTTGCTTTAAGCAGATTATTTAGCGACAGCTACCGCCTCTTCAAACTGAATTGAAAGGAGTTTTGAAATTCCACCAGAACCCATAGTGATTCCATAAATAACACCCGCTCGAGACATTGTTTCTCTATTATGAGTAATCAAAATAAGCTGAGAGTGTTTTGAAAGACTTGCTACCATATCTCCGTATTTTTTAGAATTTGCTTCGTCGAGCGCCGCATCTGTTTCATCAAGAATAATAAATGGTGGTGGATTAACCTGTGACACAGCAAAAAGAAGTGCTATCGAGGTAAGTGCTCGCTCCCCACCAGAGAGCATCATGAGGCCTTTTGTTTTCTTGCGAGGAAGTGACACATCAATATCAATTCCCTCTTCTGTTTCTTCTTCATCGAGAGTACCTTCACCTGTCTCATCTCCTATATCTTCAATTACTGACCGTCTGCGCTTTTTTTGTTTTATAACCGAAAGCTTTGCATTTCCTCCACCAAACATAAGAGCGAAGAAGTCTTGAAATTGTGAGTTTATTTTCTCAACACCTTCTTTAAATTGTATTTCAAGTTTTTCTTGAAGCTCAAGAATAATTGTTTTAAGAGAAGCTGAAGACACCTCCAGATCTCCAAGCTCTTTCTCAAGAAAAGCATCGCGATCTGTGACTTCAGTAAATTCTTTCATTATTTCCTCCGACGATCCGCCACCCGCTTCTTCAAGTCTTATTTTTGTTTTTTCTACCTGACGCTTTCTTTCCTCCTGTACGTGGCGAACTTCTTTTAAAATCTCTTCTCGAGAAATTTGAAATTCTTTATATTGCAAAACAGAGTGCCCAATAAGAGCTCCTCCCTCAGCAAGTTCACGTTTAAATTCATCATCAATAAGTTTAATTTGTGCTTGAGCAACAGAAAGTTCCCTCAAGAGAGCGTGAACAGTATTTTGTTCTGCCATAATTCTAAACACTGCCTTTTCTGCATCTCTATTTGAATCCTTTTCTCTTTCAATTTCTTTTTGAAGACGGACATGTCTGTCTGAAGCATCTTTTTCTTTATGCGAAACCTCCTTTATTTTTTCTTCAAGATCAGTTTTGTGTTTCTTTATCTCTCCTATTTCTTGCTCGTATTCTTTGACCACATCATTCGTTTCAGTTTTTTTATTCTTAGAAACAAAGGACTTAAGTGTCTCGCGAATACCAAGAAGAACTTTTTTTACATATTCAATATCTCCCGACTTCTCTACTTCAATCAAACGGTCTTCAAGATCAGAAATAAAAATCTCAACTTCTTTAAAAGAAACATTTGCCTCAGTTGCATCGGGGGTAGAAACAATTTTTTTAAGCATACGCTCTTGCGAAGCAATCTCACCTTCAAGACGCCCCATATCTCGAGACATGTTTTCTTTTTCAATACGTAGTAACCGAAGCTCTTGCTCAAGAGAAATGAGCTCTTCACTTTTTTTATCTTTTTCAGCACCAGCAAGTAGGGTGTTTTTTGCCTCAGCCAACTCTTTTTCTAACTCCACAGATTTTTCCTGTGGTTCTTTAATGTCTCGTTCAACACGAGTTTTTTCTGCTTCTATATACTCAGATTCGCGTTTTAAATATTCTTTATAAAGCTTCTCTAATTCCTCTCGTAGACTACGAGCTTTTTCAACTTTCTCTACCTGCTTTTTTAAAAACTTAATATGGGGTGCAATTTCTTTTCGAAGTGAAATAACCTGCTTAATATTTTCGTCTGTCTTTAAAAGCTTTCTTTCACTCTCTTCTCTTTTGTATTGATAAATTTTAAGACCGAGCGCATCCTCAATCATTACTCTTCTCTCTTTTATATTTGCATTCAAAATCCTATCTGCTTCTCCTTGAGAAATAATATGATGTCCTGATGGACCAATATGTGCTCCAGCCAAAAGCTCCAAGATATCCTTGAGTCGAACCTTACTTCCATTGATGAAATACTCATTTATTCCATCACGATACACAGACCGTTCAATACTTACTTCATCAAAATCAACATTGAGAAATCGTTTAGTGTTGTCGAAAATAATCTTGGCACCTGCTCTGTTTCCTCGAGGAGCTTCTGCTGTGCCATTGAAAATAAGATCTTCACCTTTTTTACCACGAAGTGATTTCAGAGACTGTTCACCAAGTACAAACCTAAATGATTCAGCAATGTTTGATTTACCAGAACCATTAGGACCGACAATCGATGTGATTGCAGATGTAAATTGCAAAACACTCTTTTTTGCAAAAGATTTAAAACCAGTAAGTTCAAGACTCTTGAGGTACATGAGAAAGTTTAAAAATTAAAACGCAAAGTTAAAACTGAAAATTACTTATATAGATTATATAACACATAACTTGTAACATGTAGCGTCTAAGCTCAAGATAAAAAATAAAATTAGACCACATTAAAAATCCTTTAAGGAGAGTCCTTAAAGTTAAGGTTTCGTAATCTAAAAAATTGTTGACATGTTTATTCAGTAATGTTAATTTAGTAAAAGAAAGTCTTGTATGCATGTCGTATACAAGCAAGATCAGAGTTCTTTCAGGAGAGTCCCATGCTTGAGTTTTCCCGTAATCAGAAAAAGTCGGATGACAAAAAACCCAAACAAAAGGTGAAAGGTCGGGATTCGAAATACGAACAGCAGTTCGCTCGGACCAAAGCGAACAAGCGCAAAAATGTTTTCGGTTCCAGTCATGGCAAATACGAGACCCCTGAAGGCATGAGGAGCCACCAACCCGGACAGTGAAAAACAAAAACCCAGCCGTTTACGGCTGGGTTTTTTCTTGCCCACTTAAGTTTTTATAAACCTGCCTGCCGGTAGGTAGGATAAAAATTTTGGCGGGTTTTTTTATAAGCTAACAACTAAAAGCTAAAAGCTTTTAAAAGACCCTACGCCCAGTCTTTATTTTCCAAACCCTTCCTCGCTGCCTCCTGCTCCGCATCCTGTTTTGATCTTCCTTGACCGACACCGATCTGCTCATTTCCCAAAAACACTCCTACAGAAAATTCCTTATCGTGATCAGGACCAACTTCTTTAAGTGTTTTATACAAAGGAGTAATTCCCGTAATCTCCTGTGCTCTCTCTTGAAACTTACTTTTAGAATCCACCCACAAACCATTTTTTACAATTTCTTCTGTAAGCGGAGTAATACTCATATCAATAAACTTTTTCGCAGCATCATACCCTTGATCTAAATAAATCGCACCAATCACAGCCTCAAGAGTGTTTGCTAAAATATATTGTCGCGCACGACCAGTATCTTTTGTTTCACCTCGAGAAAGAAGTAGAAAATCATTAAGATTCAATTTTTCTGCAACTTTAGAACAGGTGTCAGCATTTACTAATGCAGACCTGTACGAAGTCATGTCGCCTTCTGTTTTATGTGGGTACGCAACATACAGATGATGCGTTATTACAAGCTCAAGAACTGCATCTCCTAGAAATTCCAATCTCTCATTATGCTCTAGTCCTAAATTTTTGTTTTCATTTATATATGAACGATGAACAAAGGCCTGCTTAAGCAAGTTTTTGTTTGTAAACACAACATCAAGTTTCTTTTCTATTTCTTCGAAATTCATATTCGTATATTGACCAGATAATAATAATGTAGGTAGAAAATCAAGAATTATGAATCAAGAGACTTCATTAATAATTCTTAACTCCACAAAACCAACGACCCCGAAAAACTTTTTATATGAGTGCAATTCAAGGCACAAGCGAGTATTACGACTAAGATGTAGCTAAATCTACTGCGCGGAAGCAAACGGAGCTTATAACGAAGAAGTGTGCCGGATAAAAAGTTTTACGACTTTAGCAGTATATTAATCGCTTTAGTCACAATAGGTAAGATATCATTATAAAAATTAAGGTCAATGATGTCAGCGAGTTTGAACCAACGCGCATCATCAAGTCCTCCACTTTTACCAAGCTTCAATTCTTGAAAAACTGCTTGAGCTAAAAAGTAATTTACACGCTTTCGTATCTTACCTTTTTCAGGATCATGAGCAATATAGGTATTTTCTCCAAGCTTTTCTCGTATTTCAATATCAATACCAAGCTCTTCTTTGATTTCTCGAACAGTAGCTTCTTCGATATTTTCCCCTTCTTCTACATGACCTTTTGATAACGTCCAATGACCAAAAATATCATGGACCAATGCAAGATATACCTCACCTTTTTCTTTTGCATACACAACAGCACCACCCAAATGCTCAATCGGAGTCTTTTCATCAGGAATATTTGCAAACTTCTTTTTCTTTGATTGTTCTTCCTTTCCAGGCTCGCCTATTTCTTTATACACAGCACCAAGAACACCGTTTACAAATTTTCCAGATGTCTCTCCACCGAACGTTTTTGCAAGTTCAATCGATTCATTAATAGCAACTTTTGGAGGGACCTGTGTCCTATCAGAAAACAGAAGCTCGTAGAGGCCTATACGCAAAATATTCCTGTCTACGACAGAAATTTTTTCAATAGGCCAATCTGGTGCAGCCTTTGCAATAACAACATCAAGATCTTTCCTTTTTGAAAGAACGCCTCGGAGGAGATCTTCCATAAAAATATCATCACTCGTTCCAGGAGCAAACTCTGTAACATTTCGTTTGAAGACTTCTATAGCTTGAACATCATCCTTGTTAGTAAAATCACACTCAAAGAGTGTTTGCATAACAACTGATCTGGAAAGGTGCCTATTAGCCATAATGGATACTTCAACGAACAGGACAAATGTCCTCTACAAACTATTAAAAGAGTTTACTTAGACTTCACAAGACCTGTCTCTTTTGCTTTCTTTTCCTTCTTTAAGACTTTAGCAGAAGTATCAACTACTTTACGTCCATTATACATACCACAATTTGCACACATCGTGTGTCGCAACTTCGCTGTGCCACAATTTGCACATGCAGAAGAACCCTTAGCTTTAAGGGCGTGGTGGGAACGTCGATTTCCCGTATGTGAACGCGTAGATCTCATTCGTACTACCATGAAGGCTATATTACTTTATTTTATAAAAAAAGGCAATCCAGCACTTATTTTTTGAAAAGATTTGCTAGCAAGTCTGATTTTTCGTGTGGAAATACACCTATCTTAATTATCTATTAAAAAGTTTTAATTTCAAAAAATAAGTGCTAGATAAAAAAATAGCCCGGGCGCGCGTATGCGCCCGAGCTTTATCGACATCTCAGATTTCAAAGAGAAAGAGCTGAGAATCAAAGACTCTATTTCTTACTTCGTTGTTCTTCAATGAACTTCTTGATCTTGGGAAGAAGATCAATAAGAACCTTCCGATGAGGAGGAAACATCTCCTCCAAAAGTTGAGCTGCTGAAACCCACATCGGTGGCCCAAGACGTTCAGGCGGACGTCCAGCTTCGATTTCAGTCTTCACCTCCGTTCGAAGCTTACCTGAGTAATCCCCCGGATCGAGAACGAAAAAATGCTGTGTGTGATCCGGTCCTTTGGGAATACTGAACATAGGCTCATCTCGACCTTGTTCAACAACAAGATAAGTCTCTTCTTCAAATTCCCGAAGAAGAGTTTGGAGTGGAGTCTCTGTCAGATTCTTTCGATTCGTTCCTCCGGGAAACTTGATGTGGACACCACCCCTTCCTTCTTCAGAGTACTGAATAACAAGGAAGTGCAAAGTGTTGTCGGTGATCGGTTGACCATATTCAATCTTCCAACAAACAGCAGCTGCGAAAATACTCTTGGGCATTGTAAGCCCTCCTCTTATTTCAAAGTTTTCCGTTCTAAAGCCACACACAGTGTATGACCCTGAACTCCGATAACAATATTATCACAGATTTACAAAAAGTCAATCCCGTTAGAAGTCACAGTCTCTTACGAAACTTGCCTCTAACGGGATTATTTTCTTCAAACCACTGAGATATCATCAGGAAGCTCGATCTGCACAAATTCTGTAAGTGACACTCTTTCAAACTTAAGACCCAAACATTCAAAACAGTTCTTTTCTCCAGCTCGGGTGGTGAGATCTTTTCTATACAAAATCCCCTTCCACCAAAACAGACTTCCATCAGGAAGATTCAGAAAACAAACTTCAGCCACCTTAACCTTCTGAGGTTTATCGGGAACCATTAAGAAAGGCATGGTGCCTCCTTTCTAAAAGAGTACTTTCTATATGTAAGAATACACCGATTATTCAATCACTTCAAATTAAAATTTTTCAAAAAAGAAGCCCGATGAAACGGAGATGTGCCGTATTTTTTCAAAGCTTGCCTGTGAATTTTTGTTCCATAGCCTTTATGAACATCAAACATATATTTTGGAAAAAGTTTTGCCTTACGAACCATGTATTTATCTCTTATAACTTTCGCCATAATTGAGGCACAACCAATAACAGGTTCTTTCATATCCCCTTTTATAATTGTTTTTTGAAACATAAACTCACCAGACGCTTTTAAAGATCCATCCAAAAGTATGAGAGTTTTTTTAGGATTAAGACCTAGTTGACCAAGACACTTCTTAATACCAAGTTTAATTGCATATGAAATCCCTTTTGTATCAATAATAGAATTACTTACGAGAACCACTTTATACTGAACCCTTCCTTCTTTATGTATTGTGCGAATTTTTGTAAACCAAAGTTCACGATTCTTTTCACTCAGCTTTTTTGAATCCATTACTTTTATAAAAAACTTGCGATCAAAATTGACTGGAATACAAAACGCCCCCACAGCAACAGGTCCTGCTAAAGGCCCCCTGCCCGCTTCATCGATACCGACAATATGAGTTATGTATGGAGGAAATTTTCTCACGTAGATATTATAGCTTATAGGAAAATATTGGGATCTTAACTTAAAATCAAGTAAACTTATCTGATGTCGAGCAAATTCATCCACTTACATACCCACTCCCACTATTCCCTTCTTCAGGCATTACCTAAAATTCCCGAGCTCATAGAAGAAGCAAAGAAAAACAATATGTCCGCTCTTGCTCTTACTGACAATGGAAATCTCTATGGAGCAATCGAATTTTATAAATCCTGCAAAAAAGCTGACATCAAACCTATTATTGGTATTGATGCATACGTCTCAGCGCGAACACGTAACGACAAAGAACACGGACTTGATAGCTCTCAAACCCGCCTTGTACTCCTCGCAAAAGATATTATTGGATATAAAAACCTTATCAAGCTTGTTACTCATTCTTATCTTGAAGGTTTTTACTACAAACCTCGTATCGATAAAGAACTTATAGAAAAACATCACGAAGGACTTATTTGCATATCACCTTCTTTTGGTGGAAGTATTGCCCTTGCTTGCGCTCAAGAAGATTTTGAAAAAGCTAAAGAATTAATTTCGTGGCATAAAAAAGTATATGGCGAAGAAAATTTCTTTATTGAAATAACTCACCATCCAGAAGTTGAAGGTCATGAAGTAAAAATGGAAGCTCTAAAAAAAATTGCAAAAGAAACAAACACTCCTCTTGTAGCTGCGCAAGATGTCTATTATTTAAAACCGGAAGACCATAGGGCTCGTGAAGTTATGGTTGCAATTCAAAGCGGGACTTCAGTTGGTGAAAATGAAGGAAGTTTCAATGGCGCCCAAGAAAACTTCTCTTTTATATCAAGCGAAAAAGCAGAGAAACTATTCAAGAAAGAACCTGAAGCACTCGAAAATACTCTCAAAATTGCTGATATGTGCAACCTTGAACTCAAGCTTGGGTCATGGGTATTTCCTGATTACAAAATTCCCGAAGGAAGAAGTTATGACGATGAATTGAGAGATCTTGCATATAAAGGAATAGAAAAACACGAATTAACTGAAACCCCAGAATTAAAAGAACGCCTCGAATACGAACTTAAGGTTATTAAAGACAAAGGTTATGCTCCGTACTTCCTTACTGTAGGAGACCTCCTTAAACATGCTCACGAAAAAGAAATCCTCACTACTATTAGAGGTTCGGTTGCAGGATCACTCACCACCTACCTTGCAGGTATTACAAACGTAAACCCGCTCGAGTATAAACTGCCTTTTGAACGATTCTTAAATCCTGAACGTCCTTCTGCTCCCGATATTGATATGGATTACGCCGATAATCGTCGAGATGAAATGCTTCAGTATGCCAAAGAAAAATATGGAGAAGATAAAGTAGCTCAGATAGGTACATTCGGTACGATGATGGCACGAGGCGCTGTGCGTGACGTTGCTCGTGCTCTTGGATATTCCTACGGCACAGGTGACAGAATTTCAAAACTGATTCCTATGGGCTCCCAAGGTTTCCCGATGACAATCAAAAAGGCTCTCGAGATAGAACCTGAGCTCAAGAAGATGTACAAAAGTGACGCGGATACAAAATCAATCCTTGATATGGCACAGAAGATTGAGGGATGCGCTCGACACATTTCTGTTCATGCTGCGGGTGTGGTTATTTCTCCTACCCCGCTTACTGATTTTGTACCACTCCAGCTTGATCCAAAAGGTGGCAAAATAATTACCCAGTTTGATATGCACTCCGTTGAAGATGCTGGTCTTTTGAAATTCGACTTCCTTGGTATTAAAAACCTAGCAATCCTAGCTGATGCTGTGAAGTTAGTAAAAAAAATCCGTGGAGTAGATGTTGATATAGAAAATGTTCCGATTGAAGATACAAAAACATTTGAAATGCTTGCTAAAGGAGAAACTGTCGGACTCTTCCAATTGAACGGTGCTGGTATGACTCGATACCTCAAAGAACTTCAGCCAAGCACCATTCATGATATTAACGCCATGGTTGCTCTCTATCGACCAGGACCTATGGAATCTATTCCTCAATATATCGAACGTAAACACGACAACTCAAAGGTCCGCTATCTTGATCCGCGTATGAAAGACATTCTTGATCGATCATGGGGTGTTATCACCTATCAGGACGACGTTATGATGATCGCTATTAAACTTGCCGGATACTCTTGGCTTGAAGCGGACAAACTCCGAAAAGCGATGGGTAAGAAAATTCCAAAAGAAATGGAAGAGCAAAAAGGAAAACTCCGAGATGGTTTACTTAAAAACGGTATGTCTGAGAAAAAAGCAGACCAGCTCTGGAAACTCATCGAACCATTCGCCGCTTATGGATTCAACAAAGCGCATGCAGCGAGCTATGGTCGTGTGGCGTACCAGACTGCTTATATGAAAGCGAATTTCCCTGTGATCTATATGTCAGCTGTCCTTACTGCTGATTCTGGAGATGTAGAGGAAATTTCAAAAATTGTAAGTGAATGTAAACGTATGGGTATTCCTGTTCTTCCACCAGATATCAATGAAAGTTTTGGGGGTTTTACAGTCGTGACTGATTCAAAAAAAGGAGAATCTATTCGTTTTGGCCTCTTTACTGTTAAAAACTTTGGTGAAGGTATTGGAACAAGTATCATTGAAGAAAGAAAGAACGGAGGAAAATTTATTTCAATCGCTAATTTCCTTGAAAGAATCAAAGATAGAAATTTAAATAAAAAATCTCTTGAATCTCTTATTAAGTGTGGAGCAATGGACGAACTTGGAGAAAGAGGACTTCTTTTGGCAAATCTCGAAAACTTACTTGGACATAACAAAGAAAAACAAAATGCTCCTGACCATCAAGCTTCCCTCTTTGGTCTTATGGAAGACACTTCAACAATACCTGGACTCAAACTCCAACCTGCCGCTGACGCAACCATGGATGCAAAACTTTTTTGGGAAAAAGAACTTCTTGGTTTATATATTTCTGGACACCCTCTTGATAAATTTAAAGAAAAACTTGAAAAGCAAGAAATGACGATAGCAAAAGCCCGAGAAACTGCACAGGAAAACTCAACTATTATTCTCGGTGGAATCATAGAAGAAGCAAAACCTATTATTACAAAAAAGGGCGATCATATGATGTTTCTTAAAATCGCTGATTTAACAGGAGATATTGAAGCTGTGGTTTTTCCAAAAACATATGCGGAATTTAAAGATATTCTCGTACAGGAACAATGTGTGGCCATTAAAGGAAAGTTTTCCAAAAGAAATGACGAGCTGAGTATTATTATTGATAAAGTTAAGAAGCTTTAAGCTTTAAGC
>Ga0163149_10000900_pt1 | contig 38864 bp, 29 predicted proteins | sample OliLakLV19MP5G1_FD_148604 | JGI IMG/M metagenome (GOLD analysis project Ga0163149, IMG submission 148604) | Freshwater microbial mat bacterial communities from Lake Vanda, McMurdo Dry Valleys, Antarctica - Oligotrophic Lake LV.19.MP5.G1 | ecosystem: Environmental > Aquatic > Freshwater > Lake >... | reverse complement strand
CAAATAAACAGCTACTTTTAACAACGAAAAACAACCTTTTTATTGCAACTGAAGGAGGTTAACTTAGGGTGGTCAGTTTGCACCGGATTTAGGTGGTCAGTATCACCGGATTTTCCACCGGGGGTAATTTTTTTGTTTTTACTATATAAATCTTGCACCCCTTCTCTAAATAATTTCTGTACACTCTTTAGATTTTTAACTTCATCTAATAGAGGACCATCAACAATAATTGTGTTACGACAGCTACCATCATTACATTGCCAATTTTGAACCCATTCCCATAGTAAAGATTTTGTTGTTGCAACACCGCTAAGTGTATATTTTGCCCCAGTTTTCGAGTTGTAACCTGTCAAAGGGTTATGCATAAAATCTTGCTCAGGAACGTATTTCTTTTTAGCCGTAACTACAGCTTCTGGCAAATATGTGGCAGAAGCTACATTCCGACCTTCCATTTTTTGACCATTAATTGTAGTATCCCCGAATGGGTCTGACATCCATATCGGGTTACCTCCAAAACAATTATAGGGGCTTAGTGAAACATTGGGCTTTGGGTCAACATTCCATCTTCTCACTATCCTTGCATCATACTGCCAAAACTCTGCGGTGTAAGAGTTCTTATTTATTTCAGATGATTTCTCCTGCCCATTCTGGCCGTAGCGGTATTCATTGCCATTGCTGTACTCTCTGCCTGGCATTCCCATACCACTACTGTAATTGTCAGTAGATGTTTGTACATCCGCCACATAATAATCAATCACACCATCACTGTTATTATCAACGCCGATTTTTTTATCACTGATGGTTACCAAAACATTCCCTAAATGGTTACTCAATTCAAAGAACTTTCTTCCTCTCTCAAAGTTAGTATTTTCTCCTGTCGTCGGGTTCACCAGGTCCCTGTTAATATTATATACCCCAAGCCTGGAGCTGCCAATAAAATGCACTTCCGTTAGGCCAAATTAAGAACCGAGGAGTCCGCCAGCAACTTTTCAACAACCTGTTGCAATAATAGGCGAGACATCATCGGGAAAGTGCTCATAAGGGAAGACTCGTGCGGGAAGATATCTCCCGCCTCCGAACGGTACAAGTCGTGGCCAACACGTATTTTTCCCGCAGGCATACTCGAGGTCACTTAGAGTTGCTGAACAAAACGACTATTTAATATCTGGTAATCCTGCATTTTATATATACTACTTTTTTGATACGAAGAAAAAATTGTCAGCAGTGCTGGTCTGCGCTAAAAAAATCTGTTTCGTATTTACTAAAGACAAATGCTGATGTGCTCGCCATTCATATAAACTATTTTGAAGCCGACCTGTTTATCAGTAAGTTTAAACTTTCAAAACTGACTTACATGAGAAAATCTGTTCTGCTCACTGTCTCTTTTATTATTTGCCTGCTTGCTGCCGCACAAAAAATCTCCTTGGATCAATTTAAAAATCTGAAACCCCGTAATATCGGGCCTTCCGGTATGAGCGGCCGCATTGTTAGCATTGATGCGGTGCATAAAAATCCTGCTATCATTTACGTGGGCGCTGCTTCCGGCGGTATCTGGAAAACAGAAAATGCAGGTGCCGATTGGAAACCCATTTTTGATGAACAGCCACTACAGAATATCGGGGCGCTCGCCATCCAGCAATCCAACCCTTCCATAGTATGGGCAGGAACCGGTGAGGGTAATCCAAGAAATTCGTTGAACATCGGCGAAGGCATTTATAAAAGCCTGGATGCAGGTAAAACTTGGAAAAGAATGGGCCTGGAGAAAACAAGAAATATTCACCGGGTGATCGTTGACCCCGACAATCCCAATACAGTATATGTTGCTGCTATTGGTAATCCATATGCGCAGCATCCCGAAAGAGGTGTTTATAAAACAACGGATGGAGGAGAGACCTGGAACCGGATTCTTTATACCAACGATACCACCGGATGTGCAGAATTGGTCATGGATCCTTCCAATCCCAATAAGCTGATCGCTTCCATGTGGCAGCACTACCGCCTGCCCTGGCAACTGAAGAGCGGTGGGCCCGGCAGTGGTATGTACATTACAATTGATGGTGGCAAGAACTGGAAAAAATTGACCAAAGAAGATGGAATGCCTGATGGATCGATTGGCAGGATCGGTATTGCTTTTGCCCGTAGTATGCCGTCAAGGGTGTATGCCAAAATAGAAGCAACGAAGAACGGCCTGTATAAAAGTGATGATGGTGGCTTTAAATGGCAGCTGGTCAACAGCAATCCCACCGAAGTAACAGACCGCCCTTTTTATTACCAGGAGATCTATGTGGATCCTTCAAATGAAAACCGTGTCTATGATATCCATTCCACGATCACCTATAGCGAAGACGGGGGAAAAACATTTAGTACCATGATTCCTTATGCTGGTATCCACCCCGATCATCATGCCTGGTGGATACACCCGCAGGATGCTAACCTGATCATTGAAGGAAATGATGGAGGTATCGGTATTTCAAGAGACCGCGGCAAGACCTGGGTATTTGATGAAAAACTGCCTGTCGGACAATTCTATCATATCAATGTTGACAATGAAATTCCTTATAACGTAATGGGAGGTATGCAGGACAATGGCAGCTGGCTGGGCCCTGCTTACGCCTGGACCAATGGAGGTATCCGTAACTATTACTGGAGCAATATCGGTGGCGGAGATGGCTTTGATGCCATGCCTGACCCAGACGGTGATGGCTGGGTATATAGTATGAGCCAGGGCGGTGCAGTAGGACGAGTTAATTATAAAACCGGTGAGCGATGGAATATCCGTCCCCCTTATCTCGGCACTGACGAAAAAATGGCTTTTCGTTTCAACTGGAATGCGGCCATTGCTCAAGACCCATTTGATAAAAGCACGATCTATTACGGAAGCCAGCATGTACATAAGAGCAGGAACAAAGGCGCAAGTTGGGAAACCATCTCGCCTGACCTGACAACAAACGATTCAGTAAAAATGGATCAGAGCAACACCGGTGGACTGACATTGGATATTACCGGCGCAGAAAACCACTGTACCATTCTTGCCATTGAGCCATCACCAAAACAAAAAGGAGTAATCTGGGCTGGCACAGATGATGGCAATGTACAACTGACAACAGATGATGGAAAAACCTGGACTAATTTCCGGGGAAAGATCCCCGGTTTACCAGTTGGTTGCTGGATACCACAAATAAAAGCATCCAGGCATAATGCAGGTGAGGTATTGGTAGTGGCGAATGATTACCGACGGGGTGATTTCAAACCTTATATCTTCAGAACAACTGATTTTGGCAAAACATGGACCCGGTTGGTGGATGAAAAAAAAGTTACCGGCTATGCTTTGTGTGTGTTGCAAGATCCTGCAGAACCAAATTTAATTTTTGCAGGAACAGAACAAGGACTTTGGGTAAGCTTTGATAACGGCAATAGTTTTCAGCAATGGAAAAATGGTTATCCTTCCGTATCTACGTATGATTTAGCGATACAGGAACGGGAAGCGGACCTGGCCATCGCCACTTTCGGGAGGGCTTTATGGATACTGGATGATATTCGTCCATTAAGAAAAATAGCCGCGGGCAATGCTGTTCTTCCTAAAAGGCTGACAGCATTCGCGACACCCGATGCTTATCAGGCACAATACCGTGCTGCACCGGGTTATGAATGGAGTACGATGGGTCTCTGGGATGCTCCCAACCGGAGCAGGGGTGCGGCAATCTCTTACTTTGTTGGCAAGAGTGCCGATACGGTCACTAAAAAAGGTAAAATGGATAGCTTAACTGTTAAAATATACAATGATAAAAATGAAAATATCCGCAACCTGAAATGGAAGGCAGATAGTGGTTTTAACCGCCAGTATTGGTTCATGGAAGAAAAAGGATTTCGCCAGCCCGGCACACCCAGGCCGAAGCCCGGTTCACCAGAACCCGGTGGCTTCCAGGTGTTACCCGGCACCTACAAACTGGTATTGACATTGAACAAAGAAACCGATTCTACTTTTGTAATAGTAAATGATGATCCAAGGCTGGGTAACCGCAACGGAGTAAAAATCGCTCAACGTACACTAAACAACCGTCTTCGAAAAAGTGCTGATAAACTAACCGATGGAATGGACCGGCTCGGAGAAAGTGAGGATCTGTGCACTAAAATAACAGCCCAGCTAAAAGACCTTGAAGGAAAAGAAGTTGACTCTCTTCGAAAGTCGACAAAAGTCATACAGGACAGTATCAAAGCGATCCGTGAATTTATAAGCGGGAAAATTTCAGAAAAGCAGGGGATTAACCGGGATCCCGAATTGACGGTACAACGGACCATGCAAATTGCAACGCAATATATTGGCAGCAAAAATGCAGCCCCCGGCATGCAGGAAGAAAAAATGGTAGAAAATGCAGAAATGATGATCGGCCAGGCACTGCAGCGGATCAATAATTTTTATGCCGGTAAATGGATCGCTTACCGGCAGCAGGTAGAAGGAACAAAACTGAATTTATTCAAAGACTATAAACCAATTGAATAAAAAAACTAAAAGTAGAAAGGGTTGCTGTGAAGCGGCCCTTTTTTTATAATTTGCTTTACCAAAAACCTTTACTATGATCAAAATGAATGCAGGTGCCTGGATCGGTATCATTGGCGGTATTATTGGTTTACTGGTGGGAGTTGGCGCTGTCATCACGACTGCCGGCTCCATGGGTGCTTATATGGGTATTGGTATGCTGCTTCTTTTTGGCGGGATGTTTTACTTATTCTATCGTATTTTCTTCAAGCCAATGATCAATGCCAGCCGCCTGCAAAAAAACGGGCTGCCCGGTACAGCTATAATACTGGAAGTAAAAGATACCGGTGTTACGATCAATAATAACCCTCAGGTGAAGTTAATCCTTGAAGTAAAAAACAGTTTGGGCCAGCGATATACTACTGAATGCCGCGTAATGGTATCACGGATAAATCCCGGCGCATACAGACCCGGTATGGAAGTTCCGGTAAAGATCGATCCCGTTAATGAAATGAATGTGGTGATTGATTTTACTGGTGGCATAAAATCTTCTGGTGGAAATCTATCCACTGATACCAGTGCCTTTACAACAGAACTGGAACAACTCCAAAAAGAAAATGATACGATTAGTCTTTCAGGCAAACCGGCAAGAGCCATTATTAAAAAATATACCTGGCTCGGCGTAAATGTAAATGGCAATAATCCTTATGTTGAACTGGAACTGGAAGTACTCCCGGAAAATTATCCTTCTTTCCCCGGCAAAGCCAAAGGAGTGATAGCTGAATCATCGGTAAGCAAATATCAACCAGGCGCTACAATTCATGTAAAGTATGATCTGTACGATAATAGTAAAGTAGTAGTTGCCCATTCATAAATCTAACCTACTGCCCCATTCTTTTATAACATAATCACCTCCTGCATTTCGCCTTGATAATGACGGCGAATAACTCTTTTGTGACATCATTCTATTCCTTTGGCATTGTCTTTGAAAAAGGTTAAGTTCAAAATACTATACTCATGAAAAAGATGATCCTTTATGCAGCCATCAGCCTTTCCGCCATGGCTTTTACACCTGCTTTTGCTCAGGTCAGGGTCAATGTAAATGCCAATATCGGCTCCCAACCTAATTGGGGGCCAGGAGGGTATGATTATGTAGATTATTATTATTTACCTGATGTAGAAACATATTATTACGTTCCTTCCCGGCAGTTTATTTATCAGTCAGGAGGTAACTGGGTTTTTGCCTCCGGCCTGCCTCCAGCATACAGAAACTACAACCTATATAACGGCTATAAAGTAGTCGTTAATCAACCAAAAGCATACCTCTATTATCCCTCACATAAAGTAAAGTATGCCAAGTATAAAGGTTACAAGGGCCAACCCGTTAAATACAAATCAAAGGCAAACGGGAACGGTAATAGTAATGGCAATAGAAATGGTAATGGTAATGGCCGGGATAAAGGAAAAGGAAGACATTAATAATGGAAGAAATAGTTTTATGAGGCTGTCTCAAAGACAAAAATAAACACAGACGAATAGAGTATGTGAGTTTCACAGAGAATATACAATTTAATGCCAAGCATCCTTGTAACTCAATTCCTCAGTGCCTCAGTGTTGAAACAACTTTTAAGACAGGCTCATTTATGATCTTTAATGCTCCTGATTTAGTTTTTAGTGTCATTTAGCACTAACCCATCTCCTCCATTTCCTTTACTTTTGCCTCAAAGGGTTGGGGTATGAAGTTGTCACATTTATCTGAAACATTAATTGGGTCCGAGATCGTTAAGCTGGGTGGAGAAATACGGGAAAAAATCCGCCAGGGCGAACGTATCTATAATTTCACCGTTGGTGATTTTGACCCTTCCATTTTTCCTATCCCAAAAGAACTGGAAGACGCTATTGTAGAAGCTTACCGGAAACATTTTACCAACTATCCCGCTGCAGAAGGTAACCTGGACCTGCGGGAAGCTATTCATTCTTTTATCAAAGACGAAGAAGGATTGAACTATGGTACTACAGAGATACTGGTGGCTTCCGGCGGTCGGCCACTGATCTATGCCGTGTTCCGGGCAGTTTGTGATAAAGGCGATAAAGTCATTTACGCCGTTCCCAGTTGGAATAATAATCATTACACCCATTTTATTGGTGGTGAGCATATCGTAGTAGAAGCAACTGCGGCCAATAATTTTATGCCTACAGCCAGTGATCTTCGCCCACATGTAAAAGATGCGACACTAATCTCCTTATGTTCCCCGCAAAATCCTACCGGCACTACGTTTAAAAAAGAAGAACTGGAAGCCATTTGCGACCTGGTTATTGAGGAAAATGCAAGACGGGGCGACGGAGAAAAAAAATTATACGTCATGTATGATCAGATGTACTGGCACCTGACCTACGGCGATATACAACATTATAATCCTGTTTCACTCCGCCCGGCTATGCGGGACTATACCATCTTTATCGATGCGATCAGTAAAGTATTTGCTGCTACGGGTGTAAGAGTAGGCTGGAGTATGGGTCCTGCTACTGTTATTACCAAGATGAAAGCTATTCTTACGCATATTGGAGCGTGGGCACCAATGGCTGAACAAAAAGCAGTAGCCTATTATCTTGGTAAAAGGGATAATATCAAAAAATACTTAACAACGTTCAAAGGAGAAATCGAAGAAAGACTGCATAGCATCTATGATGGCTTTATTCAATTGAAAAATGAGGGATTTTCTGTTGATGCCATTACCCCGGAAGCCGCAATTTATCTCACTATAAAGATTGACCTGGCAGGAAAGAAAACGCCGGAAGGTAACGTGCTGGCGGATCAAAGTGAGGTCACTGCCTATGTGCTGAATGGGGCTGGTTTGGCCGTTGTTCCGTTTTATGCTTTTGGTGCAGACAAAAGCTCGCCCTGGTACCGTTTAAGCGTTGGCACCTGCAAGAAAGAAGAGATCGGGGAAATGATCGGAAAGTTGAGAGAGGCGTTGAAGAAATTATCATAAATTTTCAAGGTCATTAATATCCTTTGCCCTGTCTGCCTGTCGTTTTGCAACAAGCAAATGATCATATTGAATGAGTCGTACCTGTATATCATCAACATCTACCAATTTTGCTGACTGAAAAGCATCATTAAAGGCTAGCCCTTTAACTTTAGTCGTAATGTCAATTACAACGGGCTTTCTTCCAAACAGGAAAACATCCCACTTTTCTGAATTCAAAAAATTCGCCAGTGTCATATCAAAAACCGGCATCTCAAAAGTCTGAAAGGAAGGTTGTATTTTTTTATAGTTCTCCTCGTTACATCTAACCCATATATCCATATCTGCTGTTACTCTTTCATAGCCGTGTAGTATAACGGCATAACCTCCCACCAGTATATAATCAACATTATGTTTTTGGAGTACTTTTATAAAATACCGGAAATCAGGATGAAAAAGATTTCCCATCAGTTACGTTTTCTCATTTCAAAGACGGTTTTATCTAAGTTTGGCCAGGATTCCCCGAGGAACCGAAAGGCGACACTCATCAGATAATTGAATTGACAAAACCGTTCATGCTCTGAAATATTCTTTGATTGCTCCGTTTGCTTATCCGCCTCTTCAAATGAAAGCTTTTGAAAAGCTGTTCTATCCAGTTTTTATTCGGATTGCTGCACATAAAAAAGGTAGAATTAAGGAATGATACTGAAAAGATGAAATTGCAACAGAAAGTTGTTAATTCTTATTGATCAAAAACCGGAATGGTTTTAATTTAAAAAACCGGGTTTCTTTTAGTATTTTTTTCTTTTTAGACGTAATGCAGTTACGGTCAACGAGTTCATGCGCTATGCAAAATTGTTCAGTAGATACAGCATTTAATAAAATCTGGTTGAGGGATTCCACTTCCTGTTCGATGGCCTTTTCGTCCAGAAAACCGGTATTGAAAAGGACTAACAGGTTTCGGTTTGTGCTTATCATAGATAGCTGGTAGAGGTTTAGAAGCCGCCCATTCCCTTTTGGCTGGGACAGCCACAATTTTTGCCGCCCTTGCCCCCGCCTGAATAATAATTCTTATTACAGGCAGCCAGGAATACCAAGATTAACAAGGCCAGCACTAATTTGTTTATTGTCTTCATAATTTGTCCATTGGACTCCTTTCGGAGTAAGTTCTAAATTAAAACTATTTTACAAGCAAATTAGTATCCTGTTTAGCTAAAACAGGAAAAAAATTAACATGAATCAACCTTTAGAGGAGAATTTACAGGGAAAACCCTTCTTGCCGGGCAGGTCAACCCGCATTTTGGTGGCACCCCTGGATTGGGGGTTGGGCCACGCCACCCGCTGCATCCCTATCATCCGGGAACTGCTGGTACAGGGCTGTGATGTTTGGCTGGCAGCTGAAGGGGCACAGCTTGTCTTATTAAAAGCTGAGTTTCCCTGGGTGCCCTTATTGGATTTACCCGGTTACAGGATCCGTTATGCCAAAACAGGCCGGGGGCTTGCCTGGAAAATGATACAGCAACTACTCAAACTCCGGCGAGCCATTCAAAACGAACATCGCTGGTTAAAGAAAGCGGTTGTTGAACATGGTTTTGATGCAGTGATCAGCGATAACAGGTATGGATTATACCATACCATTATTCCGTCTGTTTTTATCACGCACCAGTTGCTGATAAAAACTTCAGCCGGCGACTGGGCCGAAAAGATCTTACAAAAAAGCAATTACAGGTACATCAATAAGTTTAGCACCTGTTGGGTACCTGATATAAAAGGGGCAAACAATCTTGCGGGAGATTTATCGCACCCGAAAATAAAACCAGCGATTCCTGTTCGGTACATTGGTTTGCTGTCCCGGTTGGAAGACAAGAAGGGGGAAGAGAAAAAAGATCATTTACTGATTATTCTTTCCGGTCCTGAACCACAGCGAACGCTGCTGGAAGAAAAAATTATTACTGAAATAAGTCATTATAACGGGACCGCAACAATAGTGAGAGGACTTCCCGGTGTAAGCTCGTTGATCCCTTCTACCAATATGATAAAATTTTACAATCATTTATCCGCCGCTGAACTAAACATTGCCATGGAGGAAGCCGCATTTGTGATCAGCCGCAGCGGCTATAGCACGGTCATGGATTGTATGACATTGAAAAAGAAAACGATCCTGGTACCCACACCAGGTCAGACCGAACAGGAATACCTGGGAAATTACTTAATGAAAAAGGGGTTGGTGATCAGTGTTGAACAAAAAGATTTTTCGCTGAACAAAGCACTGGCGATGGCTGCAGCGCATACTTACCAAACTCCGGTACTGAATGATCATGCAGAACTTTCCAAAACGATTGAACAATTCCTGTTGCAAGTATTCCGCGTAAAATAACAGGTCAATCCTGTACGCCTGCCTTAGGATAATCAAAAAACCAAAACTCTTTTTTGGCTTCGTTGAAATCTGCCCATGATTTACAATCAGCTTTTACGGCTAAAACACCACAGGTAGGAATATTATCAATACGCACTTCTGTGAGTTTATTGGCAAAGTCAGTAATGCCATAATTATGAGAGAAAATAGCAATCGTTTCAAACGCATTGTCGGTATTGGTAATCACAGATAAAAAAGTAGCGGGCTCTGCGAGGTATAGCTTCTCGTTAAAAACAATGTCTTCCTTTTTTTTACCGAATACTTCTGCAAAGATTTTTGCTGTTTTGGCAGCCCGTTTGGCAGGGCTGGCAATAAAGGCATCAATGTTGATTTTTTTATCCTTTAAGCGTTGCGCCATGACCGGAGCATCTTTTTTACCCCGGTCATTTAAAGGCCTTTCAGCATCATCCAGGCCGGGATTACCCCAATCGCTTTTGGCATGACGGACAAGTATCAATGTTTTCATTGAATAAATTTTAATGTATAATAAAATAGCTCGCCTTCATAACTCGTACTTCGTACTTCTAACTTCCTAATATCCTCTCACATTTTTCCCTTCCATATAATTAATAAAAGCCTTATTGACGACCTTATTGCCGCCGGGGGTTGGATAGTTGCCGGTAAAGTACCAATCACCTAAATTGTTGGGACATGATTTGTGCAAGTCTTCAATGGTCTGGAAGATGACGTCTACCGGAATATCAAGACCAGCAGGGGTTATCAGTTGCGCTATCCGGGCAGATATCTCTTCCGCAGTAAATTGGTTGTATAGCTGTTTCACTACATTCTCCTTATGCAACTGATTGTTACGCTGCAGGTCTTTGCATTTATCAAGCAATTCTTTCAGGCAGTCCTCTTTTCCTTTCTCCTTCATCAGTTCAACCGCTGCATTGAAAGCAATAAAATCACCCATTTTGCTCATATCAATACCGTAGCAATCGGGGTAACGGATCTGCGGTGAAGAAGAAACGACAACGATGCGTTTGGGTTTTAACCGGCCCAGCATCCGGATGATACTTTCCTTGAGGGTAGTTCCTCTAACGATCGAGTCATCGATCACCACCAGGGTATCTTCACCCGGGCGAACGGTGCCGTAGGTAATATCATACACGTGTTGCACCATTTCATTACGACCCGAATCTTCGGTAATGAATGTGCGCATCTTCACATCTTTAATAGCGATCTTTTCTATCCGGATACGGCGGTTCACCATTTCACTCAACTTCTCTGCATCATACTCTTTTCCCCAGCTCAATATCCGTTCAACTTTTACTTTGTTCAGGTAGGCTTCCATTCCTTTCACCATTCCCAGGAAAGCAGTCTCCGCCGTATTGGGAATAAATGAAAAAATGCTGTTCTTCAGGTCATGATTGATGGCATTAAGTACCGGCTCACTCAGGTTATAGCCTAATGCTTTTCTTTCCTTATAGATCTTTTCATCGCTGCCCCTTGAAAAATAGATCCGTTCAAAGCTGCAGGCTTTTCTTTCTTTGGGTTCTAATATCTGGGCGATCTCTATTTCACCTTTTTCACTTACGATCAATGCCTGTCCCGGCATCAGTTCCTGTACTTCATTTTCACCTACGTTGAAAGTGGTCCGGATAGCCGCTCTTTCAGATGCCGCCACCACTACTTCATCATTTATATAATAATATGATGGCCGTATACCGTGAGCATCGCGGAATACAAAACCGATGCCATTGCCGGTTACGCCGCCAACATGAAAGCCGCCATCCATTAATGGCAGTGTTTTTTTCAATACTTTTTTAATATCCATGTGTTCCGGTGAAGCTTCATCTTCCTTACAAAGAAAAGTATGCATCAGTTCGATCATGGCAGCCAGGTCGCTGAAGCGAACCGTATGATGTGGTTCTTTCCCGATCAGTTCAAATAATTCATCCGAATTGACAATATTGAAATTACCCGCCAGGGCGAGGTTGCGGGCTGGGATCGTATCGCGGTTGATAAAGGGATGGCAATATTCCATTTTGTTTTTCCCTTGTGTACCATAGCGTAAGTGACCGAGTAATATTTCGCCTAAAAATTTCAGGTGTCCTTTCATCAGCCCCGGGTGGGTGCGGATATCAGGATGATATTTTTCCAGCTCTTCTATTTCTTTACCAATTTGCTGGAAGATGTCGGAAATGGCCTGGGGTGCATTACTGCGGATTCGGTTCAGGAAAGGATAGCCGGGTTCCACATTTAATTTGACAGCTGCTACGCCTGCTCCATCTTGTCCACGGTTATGCTGCTTTTCCATGAGCAGGTAGAGTTTATTCAGGCCCCACAGTACGGTACCATACTGCTGCTGGTAATAAGAGAAGGGTTTCCTTAGCCGGATGAATGCCAGTCCGCATTCATGTTTAATGGGGTCACTCATGGGAAGTGGCAAAGGTAAGCGTTAGGACGATATAGTCATATTAATTCATCCCCTTCAAGATTGCCTCAGTGGTATGATGGCAGATAAAACACAACCTTTGCCGGGGCGACCCTGATCTCTACTTTGCCATTAAAAATGGCCAGCCCGGTTGGTGATATTGCTGATAAACAATCCTTTTTTGAAATGGGCCCGGGTTAAATCCTATTCCATTATCCGCAATAGTCAATAAGATGTATTCAGCATCTGACTGTAGCCTGATCAGTTTGCTGCGGGCCTGGGTATGCCGGATGATATTTTTGACCTGCTCTTTGGTGATACAGAACAGCATCAGCTTGCCGGGCAGATTCTCCTCGGTAAAAGGGCGGGAGAAAAAATCAATATTGAATTTATAGGCCCTTCTTATAGAAAAATAATTAGAACGGCTTTTTTACAGGTGTAAATTTCAGCAGCTGTGGGCATTCTTTTTCTGTCTGCGGATCTACGTTTACATAGTAAGTAGGCAGTTTTATTGCCAGCCATTTTTCCATTGCTTTTGCCTTTTTTTCTTCCAGAGCAAACTGTGATATTTTGCTGTAATCATCATGCAGGTTCATCCGGTGAGGTTCCGAACGGGACTTCAGGAAAACGATCCGCACCCCTTTTTTCCCCTGCTCATCCGTATATGCAGTTGGCTGGGAATAATCACCCACTTTCATTTTAGTCAGCATGCCCACCATATCCTTATCCAATGCATCAATGGTCACATAGGTAGAGCCATCCCTGTTGGTAATAAATGGACCTGAATATTTAGCCGCTTCATCATCACTGTACCTTGAACCGGCGGCATTAAAGCTGATCTTTCCGGAAATAACATTAGCCCGTACTGAATCCAGTTTTACCTTGGCCTGGCTGATCTCAGCATCTGTTACGGGAGGAATACGAAGTATATGGCGTACAATGGCATCATCACCGTTCCGCTGTACCATTTGAATAATATGATAGCCGAATTTTGATTTAACCGGTACCGATATCTCCCCTTCTTTCAACCGGTAGGCGGTCGACATAAAAATAGGGTCCCAGGTCTTTTCATTCCGGTTGATCTGGTATTGTCCCCCGCGGTCTTTACTGCCCGGGTCTTCTGATACCTGCTTCGCCAGTTTATCAAATGTGGTAATCTTTGATTCGATCTGCTTTTTATAATTATTCATTTCCCCGAAAATATACTGCTCCAGTTCCCGGGAGGCTTTGGGGTAAACAATGATCTGGCCTATCTCGAGCTCAGATTCATAAAACGGTAAACTATCGGTTGGTATCTTATCAAAAAAGGCTTTTACTTCATTGGGAGTGATGCGTACATTATCTACAACCTTCCGCTGCATGGCACCGGACAGCTTTTGTTCTTTTACCGATTCGCGGGCATCATCCTTGATCTGGTAGATACTTTTTCCCGCCATTTCTTCCAGGGCTTCCTGGGTACCGAGCTGGTTGATATAGTACCGGATCTTCTGATCCAGTTCTGCTTCCACTTCATCATCAGTAACCGGAAGAGAATCTTTTTCAGCCTGCAGCATCAATACTTTAGAAACGATGGCCTGTTCCATTAGCAAACATTCAGCATTATCCGGAACAGTACCACCCTGCCGGGCAATATCCAAAATAGAATTGGTAATATCCGACTGAAGTATGATCCGATCACCGACAATAGCAGCAATTTTATCCGCTACTACTTTCTTTGCCTGCGTTTGGGCTACCACGGTAAAACCTAATAACAGGAAACAGGCAGTTAGTATTTTTTTCATGTAACGCATAAGTTCAAAAGTAGTTTTCCCTGAAAGAACTATGGGCAATTTCGGGAGTATTTAACAAAAAATTTAGGAGAAAAGCTGCGAACTGTTAGCCACGAGTTAAGAGACTTGCAATTGCAGGGTTCCTCTCGGAACCCAAAGCTCAAAACTAGTAGCTTATAATGTTCTTTTCACCTCTTCGATCTCGTATGCTTCCACCACGTCTCCCACTTTATAATCTGAAAAATTCTTAATCGTTAAGCCGCATTCCATACCGGACAGCACTTCCTTGGCATCATCTTTAAATCTCTTTAAGGAAGCCAGCTCAGCGTTATTATCACCCGTTGGATAGATCACGATACCATCCCGGATCAGGCGGATCTTCGAATCTCTTTTGATCTTACCATCCAGTACCTGGCAACCTGCTACGGTCGCTTTATCGAACTTGAATACTTCCCGGATCTCTACGTTTGCAACGATCTTCTCCTGTACTTTCGGCTCAAGCATTCCTTCCATTGCACTCTTCACTTCTTCGATAGCATTGTAGATGATGGAATACATCTTTATTTCAATACCGGCATTATCTGCCAGTTTGGATGCCTGTAAAGAAGGACGAACGTTAAACGCAATCACGATAGCATCCGATGCTTCTGCCAGCACGATATCACTTTCGTTAATCTGTCCCACACCTTTGTGAATAACACTTACCAAAATTTCCTGTGTAGACAATTTTTGTAAGGAGTCGCTCAATGCTTCTACTGATCCATCCACGTCACCTTTAATGATAACCTTCAGTTCTTTGAAGCTTCCAAGTGCAAGTCGACGACCAATTTCATCCAATGTAATATGTTTCTTGGTCCTGATTCCCTGCTCTCTTAATATCTGTGCACGGCGATAAGCAATTTCTTTTGCTTCTGCTTCATCCGCATATACTTTGAATTTTTCACCGGCTTGAGGTGCACCATTCAATCCTAATACAACTGCTGGTGCAGAAGGTCCTGCTTTTTCTTCTTTCTTATTTCTTTCGTTGAAGAGGGCTTTTACACGGCCAAAATATTGCCCGCTCACAATCAGATCACCAGGGTGCAATGTTCCGTTCTCTACCAATAAGGTAGCAACGAATCCACGGCCTTTATCCAGGGATGCTTCAATGATGGTACCCGTAGCTTCCCTGTTCGGGTTTGCTTTGAGGTTTAGCATTTCTGCTTCGAGTAATATTTTTTCCAGGAGCTTATCTACGTTCAAGCCACTCTTGGCTGCCAATTCCTGGTTCTGGAATTTACCGCCCCATTCTTCTACGAGAATATTCATTTGCGAAAGTTGCTCGTAAATTTTGGTGGGGTTAGCGCCGTCTTTATCAATTTTATTGACCGCAAATATCATGGGTACATTCGCTGCCTGCGCATGGCTGATGGCCTCACGGGTTTGTGGCATCACTGCATCATCTGCAGCAATTACAATAACAGCAATATCGGTAACCTTAGCACCCCTTGCCCGCATGGCGGTAAATGCCTCGTGACCGGGCGTATCCAGGAAAGTAATTTCTTTTTCATTTGGTAAGGTAACCTGGTAGGCACCAATATGCTGGGTAATACCCCCGGCCTCACCTGCTACTACGCTGGCACTGCGGATATAATCGAGCAAGGATGTTTTACCATGATCAACGTGACCCATGATCGTTACGATCGGTGACCGGAATTCTAAGGCTCCTTCATCATCGTCATCATCATCTTCCTCCATCTCCATTTGTTTTTCCATGTCAATAAATTCGACATCGAAATTAAATTCGCTGGCTACCAGTTCTATCACTTCCGCATCCAGGCGTTGGTTGATGGACACCATGATACCAAGGCTCATACATTTGCTGATTACTTCAGCAAAACTTACATCCATCAGGTTCGCCAGTTCGCTTACACTGATGAACTCCGTTACCTGCAATTTATTATCATCTCCTGTATCACCTTGTGCATCTGCCAGTTCCTGTCTTTTCTCCCGGCGAAGTTTTGCTTTAAGATTTTTGCCACGGCCACCGCCGCCAGATAATTTGGCCTGGGTTTCCTGTATCTTTTTCTGAATTTCTTTTTCGTCAATGAGTTTATCCTCACGGCGTCCACCCGTTCCTGTGCTACGGCCACCGCCACCCCGATTGGGTCCGCCGGTGCTGCCACCACGTCCCCGGTTAAAGGTTCCACCAGTACCCGTGCCACCACCTTGCCGGCGATCTCCACCTGTATCTTTATTGATAAATATTTCGCGGCGGCTGGTATCTTTTTTCTCGATAGGAATACGTTTCCGTTTCTTCTTTTCGTCTTTTACCGGGCGGGTATCATTATCAACCGGCAGATCGATTTTTCCAAGGATCTTGGGTCCGGTTAATTTTTCCACTTCAATATTTTCAATCACTGCAGGCTGGTCTTCTGCAACAGGTTCTGTTTTGGCCACCACCTCCTCAACAAGAGGTTTGGCTTCTTCCTCTTTCTTCTTTTTCGCTTTGCTCTTTGCCGTTTTTTCTTCTTCCGCCTGTTTGGCTTGTTCCGCCGCGGCTGCAACATCATCTTTTTTCAGCTTCACTATTTTCTTCGGCCGGGTAGAAGAATCAATGGTAGAGAGGTCAATTTTATTAACCACTTTTGGCCCTTCCAGTTCAGGTGCTTCTGCTTTTACTACTACTTCTTCTTTCACTTCCAGTACCGGTGCCGGTTCTTCCATTTTCACATTTTCTTCTTTAACCAGTTTAGGTTGTTCTACGACCACAACAGGTATCTCTTCTTTTTTTACAATCTTTAGAGATGACTTCTCGTCTTTCCTGAAGCTGATCTCTTCGTCTTCTTTTTTCTTTTTGGCTTCAGCCTGTGAACCTTTGGGCAGCTCAAGCTGATCACTCTTGATCTTCGCAGCTTTGTCGCTGGAAAATTCCTGTTGCAAAGAACGGTACATGTCCTCCGTCAGTTTGGACGTAGGTTTTAATTCATCCTTGGGAAATCCTTTCCCCAGCAGGAAGGCAATAAGGGTGTCCTGGCCGATATTAAATTCTTTGGCCGCGGCTAATAATCTTGGAAGTTTTAATTCTGCCATTCAGGTTGTTTAATTGTCAATAGTGAAAAGTCAATAGTCAATAGTGAATAGTCTGAGTTACTCATTGACTTTTCACCATTCACCATTCACTTTCTTATTCTTTATCAAATTCTTCTTTTAACACTCGTCGAACATCAGCAATGGTCTCTTTCTCCAGGTCGGTTCTCCGCTCCAGCTCTTCCGGAGTCAGGTTCAGTACGCTTCTTCCTGTATCACAACCTACTCTTTTCAATTCATCAATGATCCAGGTTTCTATCTCATCACTAAATTCTTCAAGATCGATATCAAACTCTTCCACTTCATCTCCTTCTTTATCTCGGTAAACATCGAGTTCGTAACCAGTCAAATCGCAGGCCAATTTAATGTTTACACCCCGGCGCCCAATAGCCAGGGAAACCTGGTCGGGCTTCAGGTACACATTCGCATGCTTCGCTTCATTATCCAGTTCCATGCTGGTGATCTTGGCCGGTGTCAGTGAACGTTGTATCAATAATTGAATATTGCTGGTCCAGTTGATCACGTCAATATTTTCATTCTTTAATTCTCTTACGATACCATGAATACGGCTACCTTTCATACCTACACAGGCTCCTACAGGGTCAATACGATCGTCGTATGATTCTACCGCAACTTTAGCCCTTTCTCCCGGATCCCTGACGATTTTCTTGATGACGATAAGACCATCAAAGATCTCCGGCACTTCAATCTCCAGTAATTTAGCCAAAAAGTCGGGTGATGTTCTGGAAAGAATAATTACCGGGCTGTTATTCTTCATATCAACTTTCTTCACCACGGCCCGGATACTTTCACCTTTTTTGAAATAATCCTGTGGGATCTGCTCACTTTTTGGCAGTATCAGTTCATTGCCTTCTTCATCCAGCAATAAAATTTCCTTTTTCCATACCTGGTACACTTCAGCACTGATGATATCACCAATACGATCGCCATATTTTTTAGCCAGTACATTTTTCTTCAGATCACTGATCCGGCTGGCCAGAGTTTGCTTGGCAGCCAGGATGGCCCTGCGGCCAAAGTCCAGCAGATCAATTTCTTCGTATAATTCTTCTCCTACTTCAAAGTCAGGTTCAATCTTTACCGCATCAGAATAAGCCACCTGTGCCAATGGATCTTCCACTTGTCCGTCTTCTACGATCATGCGGCGGCGGATGATCTCTAGGTCACCTTTTTCCGCATTGACGATCACATCAAAATTGTCATCACTGGTGTACTTTTTACGCAGCAGGGTCTTAAATACATCTTCCACCACTTTCATCATGGTAGGACGGTCAATATTTTCCGCTTCTTTAAAATCCTGGAATGCATCGATCAGGTTAATACTAGACATAACTCTTGAATTTTACAAGCTGCGGGTAGCGGGTGGCCCAGATATAATCGGGGTAGCTCACAATTCGCGGCTGTTTTTTAGAATTTGATTTGAACTTTTGTTGTTTTTATGTTATCAAAAGAGAAAGGGTGTTGAACCGTTTCTATTTTCTTGCCTTTGCCTGTTATTTCTTCTACTACGAAACCGGTTTCGGTTACCTCTACCAGCTTGCCTTCCTTTTTCTCATCATCCCTGGTAATTACTTCTAAGAACCTGCCAATATTTTTCAGGTATTGGCGATGCAGTTTCAGCGGCTCATCCAGTCCCGGTGAGGATACTTCCAGCGAAAAATCCCCGTTTGGATACAGGTTTTCTTCTTCTAACTGCCTGTAAAGCCGCCGGTTATATTGCACCAGCTTATCAATACTCACCCCCTGGTCGCCATCCACAAACACCTTAATATTATTGGTCGGCTTGATCCTGATCTCTACCAGAAATACATCCGGTTCTGAACTGATCAGGTTCTTAACCCGTTGCTCCAATCCCTGTATATGTGTTGTATCGCTCATAGGGTATAAAAGAAGAAGGGAACGGCTTCGTTCCCTTCTTACTGCTATTTCCGATGCAAATATACAGTAAACTGGTATTATGAGCCAAATACTAGATGACAAAACCCTGAAGGTTAATAATTCGGTAAACAGCAGCAAAATCCCGGTCGCAGCAAACGGGGGTCAACTTATCTTTGCAGTATGCAATTTGTATTTTACGCCATACTGGCCTATATCTTATACCAGTTCATCTTTAAACTGGTGATACCAGTTTATATGGCCAGCCGAAAAATCAAAAAAGGGTTCCGGGAAATGTCGGCCCGGATGAACCGTTCCGACGGGCAGAGCAAAATGCAGGAACGCCCATTCGACTTCGCTCAGGGACAACAACAGCAACAGGGATATACACCACAACCAACCCCTTCCAAACCAGAGCCAAAAACAAAACCCGATGATTATATAGATTTTGAAGAAGTAAAGTAACTACCGTTTCTGCCTGAATAACCAGGATAGTAAATCAGGTTCAGCAAAAGCAGCGTCCCAACTATTGTGATTAGCATTTGGATACAAGGTGAATTTTACGTTTGCCTTTTCTTTTTTCATTGCCTCCACCATATCCTCTGACAATTTTGGTGGCACCACATCATCCTTGCCACCATGAAACACCCACCATTTTGTTTTTTTAAGCGCCGGAGCTGTGTCCGTATTTCCACCTCCGCAAATGGGAATGGCGGCAGCAAATAATTTGGGATTGCGTTTTACGATTTCGAATGTTCCCATACCACCCATAGAAAGGCCACCCACATAAACCTGCTTTTTGGAAATAGGATAGGTTTTGAGAAGTTGCTGTAATAATTCCTGTGCCAGCCGCATACCGATCGTTGGCTCACCCGCTTCCCGAAAAGAAAATATTCTTTTACCATTCTCCATTTTAATATCAACATTGCTCCAGAAGCTGCTGGCGGGGCATTGCGGGAAAACAACAATAGCAGGGTAATTCTTCCTGTTCTCTTCTTTCAAAAACAATTTAGCACCATGCACTAACTGCAATTCATTATTATTACCTCTTTCACCAGCACCGTGCAGAAAAAATAAAAGTGGATATTTTTTTGTTGCATCATACTTATCCGGCAACAGCAGGCGATAAGGCATAGTATCGTTGCCATTTATGTAAAAGTGCTTTTGATACAGGCTTAGATCCTGTGCCCCAGCGAGGATGCTGCATAAAAATAAAAGAGTAAGTAATTGCAACCCCCTTCTCATAGTTATTGTAATTTAAAATTAATTTCTTTTACATCTCTCGAATTGCCGCCAATAAACAGTTTAAAATCGCCCGGTTCTGCTGCAAATTTCAAATCGCTGTTATAGAACTTAAGGTCGTTGACACCTATTTCGAAGTTAACTTTTTTAAATTCACCAGCATTCAATTTTATTTTTTGAAAGCCTTTCAATTCTTTCAGCGGCCTGGTAATACTTCCTGCCAAATCACGGATATATAACTGTACTACTTCTTCACCATCATATTTCCCTGTATTGGTCACTGTAATGGATGCTGTAATCTTTTCATTCATTTTCATGGAAGTTTTATTCAATGAAATATCGCCATAGGAAAACGAGGTATAACTTAGTCCGTAACCAAAAGGAAATAATGGAGCATTGGGTGCATCCAAATAATTGGATTGAAACTTTGGTGAATCATCAGCAGAGGGTCTGCCTGTATTTTTTTGACTATAATAAATGGGTACTTGCCCAACGTTTACAGGAAATGATACAGATAATTTTCCGGATGGGTTATAGCTACCGAATAATACATCAGCAATAGCATTACCAGCTTCGGTACCTGCATGCCACACCTGTACTATTGAAGCAGCCAATTCGTTTTCTTCTGGAATAGCCAATGGTCTTCCGCTCATTAACACTAGCACGAAGGGCTTTCCTGTTTTAGCCAGTGCTTTTATTAATTTCTTTTGGCTTTCGGGTATGCTGATGTCAGTACGACTTGCTGCCTCACCCGACATTTCAGATGCTTCCCCAACCACGGCCACTACCACATCAGATTTATTTGCTATTGTTAATGCTTCATTCAGCATCTCGTCGGATGTTCGTTTATCAATATCTATTCTTGTTCCAAATACATTTACTTTTTTAGCGAATAGACTGTCGTCAGAAATATTAGCCCCTTTAGCATAGAGCAAATTCACATCAGCTCCGGCAATATTTTTGATTCCTTCCATTACAGTTACAGATAATTTGGAATCCCCTGATACAGCCCATGTGCCCAGCATATTACTCTGGTCATTAGCCAGCGGACCAATTAATGCGATTGTGCCGGATTTTTTAAGTGGTAAGGTTTGATTATAGTTCTTTAATAATACAAATGACTGAGCAGCAATTACTCTCGCTTCCTTCCTTCTTTGTGTTGTCAATATTTCTTTAGCCGGTTTAGTAATATCAATATAGCGGTAAGGATTATCAAATAACCCCAATTTATATTTTGCTTCGAGGATGCGGCGGCAGGCCTGGTCAATATTCTGCAGCGTTACTTTCTTTTCCTGTAACGATTTTTTTATAGTTGTTAAAAAACCTTCGCCAACCATATCCATATCCAGCCCTGCCCCTAATGCCAAAGCAGAAACAGTTTGTAAATCACCCATACCATGTGCTGTCATTTCATTTACCGATGTGTAATCTGATACAACAAAGCCTTTAAAACCCCATTGCTTTCTTAATAAATCACTTAACAACCATTTATTTCCTGTGGCGGGAATGCCATCAATCTCGTTGAACGAACTCATCACACTTCCTACACCTGCATCAATCGCAGCTTTATAAGGAGGCAGGTATTCATTATACATTTTCACCCGGCTCATATCTGTGGTATTATAATCCCTTCCTGCTTCTGCGGCACCGTACAGCGCAAAATGCTTTACACAGGCCATCATTGTATTGTCTTTTGTCAAATCATTTCCCTGGTAACCTTTTACCATCGCTACAGCCACCTGAGAACCGAGATAGGGGTCTTCTCCTGCCCCCTCAGCAATACGTCCCCAACGGGCATCACGGGCAATATCTACCATCGGTGAAAAATTCCAGCACAAGCCATCAGCTGTTGCTTCTATGGCTGCTATTCTTGCACTTTGTTCAATTATTTTCATATCCCAACTGCAGGACAGCGCCAACGGAATCGGGAAAATAGTTTTATATCCATGAATAATATCCGAACCGAATAGCAATGGAATTTTTAACCGGCTTTGATTTACTGCAAAGTCCTGTGCCACTTTTATTTTATCTACTCCAATTACTCCAAAGAGTCCACCAACATTCCCTTCTTTAATTTTCTTCTCCACATCACTGCTTACTACAGCACCTGTAACAATGCCGCCACCCGGAGTTAACAAATTTAATTGTCCTATTTTTTCGTCGATTGTCATTTTCTTCATCAGATTGCTGATGAATGTATTCATCTTCGGATCGTTTACGTTTTGTGCAATGGCAGAAAAAGAAACAACTACAAATACTATAAGGATAATTTTTTTCATCGTATATTTTTAATCTTTCTAAAAAAATAGTTCTATTATTTTTTAAGCCAGGGGCTATCAAAACCAAGTTTCTTTAATCCCGCTTTTATTTCCGGGCAACTCATAAATAAATTCCACAATAAGCCACTACGATAGTTTTCCATCATCACCACTATCGGCCCCTGGTCTATTGCGAGGTATTTTGGTGGAAACCAATTCTCCTGTTCACTAAATGCATCATAAAAACCATAGACACCCCAGATTTTGTCTTTCATCTGCCCATCGGAGAACCAGTGTTTCATCGCAGCCATTGATTGCTGTGGTGTGTAAGGAAAAGATGATAATGCTGCCGTTGGAGCTATGACACCCAGATCATTCTCTTCGTTAGGAGCATGCCCGGCATAGCCTGTCATTGAATAACTTGATGTCAGTCCCCAGTTGTTGGGGCCATACCCTTTAAACTTTTTAGGATTATCTACACACCATTGATAATTGATGAGAGAAAGATTAGTGTTCTCCTGCCAGTAGTCGGCATATGTATCTTTCAACCCTCTTGGATCAAGGCCAAGGTAGGAGTAATGGGCCCAGAACAATGGGCCGCCCTGTGGCGGATTGCCCTGGTAACGCATATTCAAAGTGTAGCCGCCATAAGATGTCGTTTTATTTATTTTTCCCCGTCTGACCGGGTCATCCGGGCGGGCATTGTCTGCCCAACCTTCATGATACACTTCGGCAGGTACGCCATGTGTGGGGGATGAAGCTGCCAGTACATACATAATGAGACATTCATTATATCCACGAACTGCAAAATTCATTTGCCACCCGTAGTTTGGACTCCAGTGCCAGTACAAAACATTTTTACCATTGCGGTACCAGTCAAACTCTACCTCTCTCCACAACTTATCAATTCTTGCTGCCAGTTTTTTTTCTGCATCATTTCCCTTATTAAAATACTGCCGGACACAAAGCAAGCCCTGAATCATATAAGATGTTTCAACCAGATCGCCTCCATCGTCTTTTTTACTGAATGGTTTTACTTTTCCCGTTTCACCATTCCACCAATGTGGCCATGCGCCATGAAACCTGTCCGCAGTTTCTAAAAAACGAACGATCTTTTCTAATTGTTTTCTACCTTCTTCTCTGCTAATAAAATTTCTTTCAATACCAACCAGAATTGCCATCACTCCAAAACCAGCACCGCCACTGGTAACTATGTTTTTATCATTCTGCGGATAAATATTATCAACATGAAAACGTTCTCTAGCTAATCCGCTAACGGCTTCTGCACCATCCCAAAAATATTGAAAGGTCTGCTGCTGCACTATTCTGAATATTGCAGTATCCGCAGGAGAAATGGTTTTAGGAGTGGTAACGTTCTTTTTCTCTGCCGTACAACAGATTACAAGAGATAAGGCTACAGCTGCAGTAAAAGCCATTATTTTTTCTCTCTTCATCAGCATATATTACTATAAATAAGGTGCAGTGAAACCCAGTCTTCTCAATCCATTTTTTATTTCAGGAGCCCCCGAAAATAAATTCCACAATAAACCACTGCGGTAGTTCTCTATCATTACAATAATAGGACCCTGGTCTATCGCAAGTGTAGAATTAGCAAACCAAAGGTCTTTTAAACTAAAGGCATCATAAAATCCGTATGGACCCCACAGCTTATCTCCCAGTTTATAATAAAAGAATTTCAATGCATTCATTGATTCTGTTGGCGTATATGGGATTGATGAGAGGGCAGCCGTAGGTGTAATAACTCCCCGGTCATTATTGGGTTCATTAGCTCCATATCCTGTAGGAATATCGCTGGCAGTAAGTCCCCAGCATAAATTACTGTACCCATAATATCTCCGGGGATTGGCTTTGCAGTATTCATAATTTATTTTGGTGTGGTTGGTTGTCTGGGTTTGATAATTAGCATAAGCATCCATCAACCCATTAGGATTAATACCCAAAAAAGTATAGTGAGCAAAAAATAAGGGACCACCATTGGAAGGTCCTAATGGTAATTGATACCCATAATAAGTATTATTATTACGAATGGCTCCATTGCCGGCCCAGCCATTATCATATACCACTTTAGGTATAGAATCTGTAAGAGATGAAGAAGCAAGGATATAAACGATCAGTGCTTCATTCCACCCCCTGACCGGCAGGTTAATGACCCAGTTCAGTGTAGGGCTCCAATGCCAATACAATACATTTTGATTATTTTGCCGGAACCAGTTCCATTCCACTCCGTTCCAGATAGTATTGATCTTTGAACGAAGATCCGTTTCCACCCCATCAGCTCCATTGAAATATTGACGGGCAGTAAGCAATCCATTTATTAAGTAAGAAGTTTCTACCAGGTCGGCGCCATTGTCATTGCTGCTGAATGGAATGGTAGCACCGCTTGCTCCGTTTACCCAATGGGCAAAGGCTCCATGGTAACGGGTACAATTATTCAATAAAAAGTTGGTAATTTTTAAAATACGGTCACGGCCTTCGGTTCTTGTTATAAAATTTCTATTTACTGCAGTTATGATTGACATGATTCCAAAGCCAGTACCGCCGGTAGTTACCAGATCACCACTGGAATTTCGTTCCCGAGCCATGCCGCTGATTGGGTGTCCAAATTCCCAAAAAAACCGGAACGTCCTGCGTTGCACAGTATCCAGTAATTGGTTGTCGGTGAGCAATGGAAATTTATCAGAAGAATCTATGGATGTTATAAACTCTATATTAATAGCAGTACCCAGTGATCCTTTTTTTGCAGACTGCAAACCGGTAGTAGTACGGAGAAAATACCGGGTTAAATATTTTAATGGCAATTGCGGTACTATAACTATAACACTGTCATTTTTTTCATAGCTATAATTGACCGGCACAGAAGTAACGTTGCTTTCATTTAAGGAAATATTTGCGGCAACAGTCTGCCGGTCCACCGCATTGTTAAATGCCATTTTCAAAACCGGGTTAATTTTTATATCGTAGTAAATAGCAGCAGGTTGTTTATTATCCACTTCAACCATGGCCAATTGTAACATATCAGGTGCAGGGACATCTGATTCCTTTTTTTTGCAGGCAAGGCCTACTATCAGAACGATTGCGATGCAACTAAATTTTCTTACCACATCAAAAGAATTGAACATACCACACACCAATTTATTTTGTAAAATTTTAATGCTAAAGCAATTCGGTACATTACAAAAACTGAAAAAACGGGGCTAATAAACAGCCCCGTTTTAAAATAATGTTTGTATTATCTTCCTGCTTTCTCAAGTTGGTATAAGGCATCAATTTCAGCTGCCGTTAGAGCTTTATTATAAACTCTAATTTCATCAACAGACCCTGTCATTGGTTTATTCCAGGAATCAGTGGTTGTGGCAACATTTCCAAACGCACCTATATAAACAAAAGAAGGGTTATCAAAAACTAAAGTAGTATTATTTCCTCTAACTTCAAATGCAGGGCTAGAAATTTTAGCGCCATCAGAATATATAATAAATTTATTATCAGTACCACTCCAAGTAGCTATAATTTGAGCCCATCTTCCACTAATTTTATTTGGCCCTGCAACATGTTTCCCTGGGGTTATAATATTATCAGCAACCATCCATGGTTCTAATTTAGTAAAATTTTCATAAATTTGAGTACCAGAAACTGAGCTTCCAAATCCTTGTTTAATTTTAATAGAATCATTTATAGCCAATGCTTGTCCTGTTTCGGCAAATAAATTAATATTTCCAATCCATTCATTAGGCCTAGAAAGTGAAAAAATTGTAGTAGCAGTTCCTGAACCAGGAGTAGCAGTTTGATTATTTGAAATCTTAACCCATGCACTCACAGTATATGCACTTAAAGTAGCTGTAAGCGCAGCAATTGCAGGGTATTTTAAATAACCATTTGTAAAAGTAGCAGCTTGCCCTTTTATGCCTCCAGCATTATATGTTACCCCAGTGCTAGTTTCAGGTGCTGTACCAGTTTTGCTTTCAGTACCATTTCCATCAAATGACCAATACGCTTTTAAATTGGCCGACCCTACTTCGTTCGAGTTATTATACCCGCCGATTGGTGGCAGCGGAACGTCATTGTTTTTGTTACAGTTTCCTGCAACAAGTACGGAAAAAATTCCTCCTAATGTTAGAATTTGAAGGATTGGTTTAATAGTTCTTTTTTTCATCTTAGTTGATTTATTGTTTTAAAAAAAATGATTTGACGGTACTGCTTCTATACAGGTCCGTCCCTTATATGTATAATCGAAATGTTTTTCATTATTGTGTATATAAAATTTTTACTTTTTTTAATTTAATAACCGGGGTTTTGTGTTATTTTATTACCACTCAGATCAATCTGACGTTGTGGGATGGGAAACAAATTATGCTTAGGAGAAACATAGGGTTTGCCCAAAGCCTGTAATACCGCTGCAGCTCTTCCTGTTCTTCTTAAATCAAACATACGGTCATGCTCAAAAGCCATTTCCACTCTTCTTTCCTTCCAGATCGCATCCCGTAACAATGGCTGTGTGTTGGAAGTGGTATTCGGTAAGCCTGCACGGTTTCTAACTTGATTCAAGGCTGCCTGAGCCGGAGTCATATTACCCAGTTCGTTCTCTACTTCTGCTTTTATCAGCAGTATTTCACCATAACGGCTAACTCTCAGATTTTTATTGGATTGCCCCCGGTCAAAATAAGTCTCAGCGGTACGGCTTACATAGGCTTTGTAATTATAGTAAGGGTTGGGTAAGGTATTGCTGGTAACAAATCCATCCCATAATGTTGAACCCGAAACTAAAATAGTGGCTGCTTTTCTCAGGTCACCGGGTTCATAGGCATTTACTAAATCCAGCGAGGGTACATTAAATCCCCATCCAAAATCACCGGCGCCAGAACCCCGCATTCCCTGTACCTCTGTGTATTGTTGTATCCCTTTGGGCGGATTATCAGCTATAGCATTTACTTCCCAGATTGATTCGGAAGAAAATTCCCCGGCTTCCCGCCATATCATTGCATAATTGGGTAGTAATGAAAATTGTCCCGACCCGATCAAAGCATCACACATGGTTTTTGATTGTCCCCATTTGTTCTGATATAAATATACTTTGGCGAGTAAAGCCTGGGCTGCTGCTTTTGATGTCCGGCCCCTTTCTGCTATTGGTATTATTGTGGGAAGTTTTACTGCGGCATCAGTAAGATCGCTTTCAATAAAAGCATAAATCTCTGCTGCGGATGCCCGCACACTGGCTATTTCAATATCTGCCTGTGATGTAAGCACTTTATCTATTTTGGGCACTCCTCCAAATGTTCTTACCAGGTTCCAGTTAAAATATGCTCTTAAAAATTTTGCTTCGCCGATATACCTGTCTTTTTCAACAGGTGGTAAATTCATACCTGTCAAAAATTTAATAGCATAACAGGCACGGCCTATCCCTTCAAAATTTCCTTCCCACAGTTCATTAAAAGAAATGTTCGTTGGTGATATCAGCCAGCCATCCAGTTCTAATTTATCGCCACCACCGTCACCCGGTGAGCTTCCTTTATCAGCATCATCTGATGAAATGCTTGAAATGCCTATCCAGGGGAAGGAATGTGTTTCCCAATCATACAATTTATTATAGACGGCGCCGATAAGCCGTTGTGCTCCATCCTGTGGGTTATTGAGTAAATCATTTATTGTTGTGGTTCTGGGAGGCTCTTCCAGAAATTTTTTACCACATGACACAACAACAAATATTGAGACCAGCAAAGCAGCCAGTAATATTTTATTACATGTGTATTTCATAAATACTTACTCATTTAAATTGAACATTGACACCTATTAAATAAGAGGCGGATATAGGGTATATATTTAATTCGATACCGGCTTCATTCTGGTTACCAGGTAATTCAGGAGTAAAGCCGGTATATTTTGTAAAAATGAAAGGATTTTGTGTACTGGCGAAAACTCTCATTCTTTCAATTCGTTTCCACAAATTTCCTACGGGGAAATTATACCCCGCAGTGATATTATTAATCCTGACAAAAGAACCCGATTCAATAAAATAATCGGTTGGGTAAGGAGTGACATTGCTGGCACCCGGATATTCAATATTTTTACTTCCGGGTATCCATCGGTTTTTCGCCACATCGTATTCAACATTATAATTACTGCCAAACCGGATGCCTTTTTTCCCATTATAAACTTTATTACCTGCAACTCCAACAATATCCATGCTAAAATCAAATTGTTTCCAATTAACAGTGCTACTGAGTCCATAATATATTTTGGGCTGGTAAGAGCCTACATGCTCCCGGTCAAGATTATCAATTATTCCGTCATTGTTTTTGTCAACAATTTTAAAATCTCCCGGTACTGCGCCAATAATATGCGGGTACGCATTTATTTCCCCGCTATTTTGAAATATTCCGTCTGTACGATACACCCAAAATGAACCAATTGGTTGTCCCACCAATGTCTGTGTGGCGCTGGAGCCATTATTTAAACTGCCGAAGTTCAGGGCTCTTCCAATTCCTACATTCTTAACTATATTTTTGTTGTAAGTAATATTTCCCCTGATAGTATAATTCAGTTTGGTATTTACTTTTTTATTCCATTGCAGGGAAAACTCCAATCCTGTGTTGGATATTTCCGCCGCATTAGTAAGAAATGAATTTCCAAAACCCAGCGATGCATAAGGAACGGTAAAAAGTGCATCTTTCGCTACTTTATTATAAAAATCTATTTCGCCGCTCAGTTTATTATCTAAAACAGAAAATTCTACTCCTGCATCAAATTCCCGTACAACTTCCCACTGCAGATCAGGGTCTGCAATACCTGTAACGATAGCCCCGTCTATACGATTTGTACCAAAATAAGCAAACAATCTTTCCTGTGGCCGCAAATCAAAAGCACCTGGCCGGATGGCATCATTCCCTACTAACCCGAAACTGGCTCTTAATTTGAGGTTATTAAAAAAATGTTGTTCAGCCATAAATTTTTCACTGCTGATAACCCATCCAATACCAATTGAAGGGAAATTGCCCCAGCGTTTGTTTTCAGGAAAGTTACTGTTAGCATCCCTGCGGAATGTAGCGTTTAGCAGGTACTTGTCTTTAAACTTATAGTTGGCCCTTATGAAATAAGATTCCCTTCTGAAATAACTACCAATAGGATCTCTGAAATTTTGCTGTCCTTTGGCGGTATCTTTAAAATTAAGTTCCCAGAAATTTTTATCATCCGGAATATTTTTATTGCTTATCACTGCCCTGTTACCCCATCCGTTCCGCCGTTCTGCTGTATGGCCCAACGTAATCCGGAGGTCATGGTCTTTTGAAAACTTTTTATCATACGTCAGATAATTATCCCATACCCACTGATAAATACTGTCACGCGTAAAAGAAAGGTCCGCATCATCATTATACTGGGCACCTTCTGCTCCGTTTGGTAAAAAGGTTTTATAAGCCGGCGTATAATTCCATCCATTATTCTGTTCAAGGTCAATTCCGAATTGTGATTTGAAACTAAGTCCTTTAATAATTTTGTATTCTCCCCACACAGTGGTTTGAAGACGGTTGCCAAAACTCCGGTCATTTGTTGTTTTTAAAGTGGCATAAGGATTACCAACGTTGCTTACTCCGCTTGACGTATTGCCAAAGCTCCCATCTTCATTCAGGGCATTGAAAATTGGCGCAGCGATATAGGCGGTTGTAAATAAACTATACGGCTTATTTTCAGAGCTGTAATGTGAAAATCCGATATTATTTCCCACTTTTAGTTTGGGGCTTATTGTAAATTCATGGTTATAACGGGCTGTATATCTTGAATAATTGTTGTCAATTAATATTCCATTCTCATTCAGGTAGCCGAGTGAAAGGAAATAACGGTATTTATTTTTTCCTCCGCTGAGAGATAAGTTATGGCTATTAAAAATGGCAGGTCTTGTTATTTCATCATACCAGGAAGCTGAACCTGTAACATCTCCCGAAGTTACTGCTGGTGCTCCAGCTGCTTCATTTGAATAAGCTGCATATAAACCCGGTCCGGCCATTCCTACTTTGTGGGTGAGCATTTTTACCCCCGCCTGTGCATTATAATTTATTGAAAATTTTGTTATACTGCCTGCTTTTGTTGTAATCAGTACTACACCATTAGCGGCCCGGGCACCATAGATAGCAGTCGAAGAAGCATCCTTTAAAATATCAATGGAGAGAATATCGGCAGCATTAATATTCCTTATATCGGTTGTTATAATACCATCTACAACATAAAGAGGATCCGCTCCGCCCAAAACAGATCCTACGCCCCTGATCCTGACATTGGGAGTGCTGCCTGGAGCTCCGCTGTTTATAATTTGTACACCGGAAACTTTTCCCTGAATGGCCTGCGTAGCTGTTAAGACAGGAATATTTATTATATCCGAACCTTTAATAGAAGCAGAAGAACCTGTAAGATCTCTTTTGCGAGAAGCACCATACCCAACTATCACTACTTGCTCAAGCTGTTGTTGTGCCTGTACCATTTTTATATTGAGAGAAACCTCATTATTCACCAAAATTTGCTGGGTTGCAAATCCAATAATAGAAATTTCAAGGATAGCATTTTCGGGAACCGTTATGGTAAAATATCCGTTATTATCTGTTGATGTGCCCCGGCCTGTCCCTTTAACCGTTATGGAAACACCGGAAAGGGGTTCCCCGTTTTCATTGGTTACCTTACCGGTAACTTTTATGTCCTGCTCATCTTTATTGGCAGAACGGATTGCAATCAGGTTATTATCCAGTTTACGGTAGGAAAGACTGGTTCCGGTAAAAATTCTGTCCAATACTTCACTAATCTCTGCATTGCTTGTATTGATGTTAATTTTCTGGTTGAGGTCTTTGAGTTTGCTGTTGTATAAAAAACGATAGTTGCTTTGTTTTTCAATGGCATTGAGTACTTTGCTTATTTGCACATCTTTCAGGTCCAGCGATAAAGTTTGCCCATTTATGCGTGCAGTAGCATTCAGGAAACAAAATACTGTTAGTATAAAGGTCAATTTCATAATCAAAAACAGTCTTTTATGGGTAGGTGAAGCCTTAATAATAAAAAGATATTTTTTCATTACTTTTAAACTTGAAGGTTATTAATTCAGATACCGTTTTGCTTCTCAATTCAACCTGGTCTCTGCGTTAAACCGCTACGGGGAATGCTTATGCATTTCCCGTTTTTTATACAAGAATCAGTAGGTGTTTAATGTTATAATAAATAAAAGTTTTGCTTTGCATTGATTCGATTTAATATATAGTTACTTTCTTATGCTCAATTTTATACCTGAACCCAAAAGAAAATTCAAGGGCTGCCAGAGCTTCCTCTAGAGTTTCAGTAGTAAAGGTGCCGTACATCAGCAAGTTCTCTTTTCTCTTATTCTCAAATACAAAGGATACATCATACCATCGTTCCATTTTTTTGGCAACATCAGCAAACAACTCATTTTTAAAAGACAGCCTGTCCCGGATCCATGCTGCTTCTACAGCTATGCTGTCGTTATTCTGATAAGAAAGTTGTTTAATGGTAACAAGAGCTATTTTCTCTGGTAGCTCCTTCTCCTTTAAATGGGTGTTGCCCTTTTCTCCCGGTTCTTTGTAGACGACCAGCTTTTCATTTGGTGAAAGGATGATTTTATTATTGGGCCTGTTCTTTATAGTTACTTCAATGCTCCCCCGGATAAGACTGGTTTCCGTTTGCTTGTCTTCCGGATATGCCTTTACATTAAAGGCAGTACCTAACACTTTTATATCAATATTGGATGTATAAATAATAAATGGTTTGTCTTTATTTTTTATAATATCAAAATATCCTTCCCCGCTTAATGTAACCTCCCTCAATTGCTGATTATAATCTTTATTATAGGTAAGCTTGCTGCCTGCATTGAGCCAAACAACAGAACCATCGGGTAATTGTATTTTAGATTTAGATCCCTGCCTGGTTGATACTTCGTTTATTTCACTTATTACTACGATTGCCTTCTTATCTTTTCTATTGAATAATGTGCCAAAAGCAAAAAGCCCGGTAGTAATGAGTACTGCCGCGGCGGCCCAATACCATTTTCTTCTTATCCTGCTGTTGAGGCTAACCACCGGTGTTAAGGCTGCCCGGTCATCGAATGCAACGTTTTTCTCCGTCATCCGGTGCAGGTGAAGCATATAGGCATCTTCAGCCTCCAGGTCATTCTTGGGCGGTTGATGTTTCCACAGATCCTGGAGGTTTTGAATGGCGTATTGCCACTCGGGGTGTTCCAATATCAGGTTCTCCAGCTCTTTGAGCTCCTCAGGAGAGGCTTCTCCTGATAATTTTTTAGAAAGCAGTACCCAAAAAAATTCCTGGCTCATCCGTTTCAGTCTTTGTTGCAGTTAACTATAAGACATTACTGAGTAAGTTTTACCCCTAAATGGGGTCCAACTATTTTTTTACGGTGAAATGGAGCTGGGGGATCGGTTTGACCTCAAAGTGCATGCAATGGGCGATGCGGCGCAAAGCGATTGCCATTTGTGCCTCGATCGTTTTGACAGAAAGGTGGAGCAGGGAAGCTGCTTCCTTGTATTTCAGCCCATCTTCTTTAATAACTTTAAAGATGAGGCGGCAGCGGGGCGGCAGGTCGTTTACGGCTTTTTTTATCTGTCGCACCATTTCTTCCGTGATCATCAGTTGCTCGGGATCAAAATAGATGCTGGTCATATGCACCAGGTAGTCGTCTACCGTCAGGCTGGCCTGTCTTTTTTGTTTATTCAGCCGGGTAATGGCCAGGTTTTTGGCGGCGGTATAAAAATATAAAAGTGGGGTTTCAATAGCGGGCAGTTGGTCTTTTTTCTGCCAGATCCGGATAAAAAGGTCAGAAACCAGCTCTTCGGCCTCCTCGCCGGATTTGAGCATGGCATAGGCAAACTGCTTTAAGCGACCGTGGAGGAGGATAAATAGCTCCTTATAAGCGGCCTGGTCGTTGTCCAAAGCAATAGCGGCAAGCAATCTTCTAATATAATCGTTCTCAAGCATCGTCGTCAGCAAAGTAAATCTAATGAATAGTTTATAATTTAAACGGGTTTGATTAACAGGTCTTTTTCATTATTTTCGCAACCCGTTTCGGAGTTCGGAGTTCGTAGTTCGTAGTTTGGGGTTTGGCGAGTGGCGAGTGGGTTCGGAGTTTAGCGTCTTGGCGGCTTTGCGTGAAATAAATTAGTTCTTTGGTTTTAAATAATTGCCCGCTGTGCGGGTTTGGACCCATAGCTCAGTTGGTTAGAGCATCCCGATGAAAATCGGGAGGGTCGTAGGATCGAAACAACAGCCCTTTGTTTTTAAAATAATCGGACCCATAGCTCAGTTGGTTAGAGCACCTGACTCATAATCAGGGGGTCGTAGGATCGTGCCCTACTGGGTCCACCAAAATGCCCCGCTTTTTCCGGGGCTTTTTTTATTGCCTCGAAAAAAAGGTTCTTTAACCTTTTGTTAACCGGGATGAAAATACATTTGTCCACTACAAAAAATATATGAAGAAATTTTTATCGCTATCTGTGTGTGCCCTGTTGGCTACTTCCTTGCTGGCGCAGGATGTTCCGAAAAAGAAAAAAGACATTCCTGATATGAGTAACCGGCCCAACGATCATTTTCTGTTGCAACTGGGTTATACGGGATGGGCGGGTCAGCCGGATACCATCAATACAAGCGGCTTATCCAAGAGCTTCAATGTCTATTTCATGTTTGATTTCCCTTTCAAAACCAATCCCAAACTGAGCATGGCTGTTGGACCGGGCATCGCTTCTGATCATATCCTTTTTGCCAAAACACATGTGGGTATTAAAGATAATGTGCCGGCTATATATTTCACGGACCAGTCGGATACGAACCATTTCAAAAAAACAAAACTGGCCACGGTATATTTAGAGGCACCCATAGAGTTCAGGTTTTCAGCCGATCCACTGACCGGCAAAGGATTGAAAATGGCGATCGGTGTGAAAATAGGAACCCTGATCAGTGCACATACCCGGAATGTAAAACTGGAAAATAAAACGAATACCACCATCAATGATTATGTGATGAAGGAAGCCAGCAAACGTTTTTTCAATAAGAACAGGTTGTCGGTCATGGGCCGGGTCGGCGTAGGACATTTCTCGCTGTTTGGCAGTTACCAGATAACGGCCCTCTTTAAGGATGGCTCTGGCCCGGTGGTAAGGCCTTTTTCCGTTGGTCTGACCTTAAGCGGCTTGTAAATAAGAAACTAAAAACCAGGAAGGATCTCACGGAACAGTTCCGTGAGATCCTTTTTCTATTAGAATAATCCCCAAAAATAATTTTGCCTCAATAACAGCAGCCAGTCACAATTAATCCCTGTTTATCTTTGCCGGTACTGTTTTTGAAGCAGGGACAACAACTATGATCGATAAGAAAAATATTATACAGCAGGAAGAAAAAGCCGTGCTGGTGGGTTTGGTACAAAAAGAACAAACCGAGCAACAGGTACTCGAATACCTCGATGAGCTGGCCTTCCTCGCCGAAACGGCGGGGGCGATTACTGTAAAGCGGTTTACTCAGAAAGTCCAGCATCCCGACAGCCGTACATTTGTCGGCAAGGGAAAGCTTGCTGAGATCGCTGACTATGTAAAGGGGAAGGATATCCGTATAGTCATCTTTGATGATGAGCTAACCGGGGCGCAGATCAATAATATTGAAAAAGAGGTCAATGTAAAAGTGATCGACCGAAGTGACCTGATCCTTGACATTTTTGCCCGTCGGGCCAAGACTGCACAGGCCAGGGCACAGGTGGAGCTGGCGCAATACCAATATATATTACCACGGCTCCGTGGTATGTGGAAACACCTGGAGCGTTTGGGAGGTGGTATTGGTACAAGAGGTCCGGGTGAAACGGAGATTGAGACAGACCGGCGTATTGTGCGGGATAAAATCTCGTTGTTACGGAAACGATTAGCCGAAATTGACAAGCAGGCTGCCACGCAACGAAAAGACCGGGGTGAATTTATCAGGGTCGCTTTAGTGGGCTATACCAATGTGGGTAAATCCACCATCATGAATCTGCTGAGCAAAAGAGAAGTGTTTGCAGAAAATAAATTATTTGCCACCCTCGATACCACCACCGGTAAAGTGGTGTTTGATGCCACTCCTTTTTTATTAAGCGATACGGTTGGTTTCATCCGTAAGCTACCGCATCATTTGGTAGAAAGTTTTAAAAGCACACTGGACGAAGTACGGGAGGCCGATATATTGTTGCATGTGGTGGATATCTCCCACCCGGCTTATGAAGAGCAATTGGGTGTGGTCAATAAAACGTTGCAGGAGTTGAATGCCTTTGAGAAGCCAACGGTGACCATCTTTAATAAAATGGATCTCTACGAAAATCAAACCTTTGATGAATGGCTGGAAGAAGGAACCAAGCAGGAAATACTTCAGGACCTGCGGGATCGCTGGAATAATGAGACCAATGGCAATGCTGTTTTTGTATCGGCGCTGGAGAAAACCAATATTGAATCGCTGCGTAAAACGATATTGGAGAAAGTACGGGAGTTGTACAGGGTGAGGTATCCGTACAAGTCCGAGAATTTATATTAAGCGTATAGCTACAACTTTTCCTGTCTGAAGGTGAGATTACACAGATTAACAAAGCTTAAAATACAGGAAGACCCTGAGCTTGTCGAAGTGGCGTTATTAAGGTTCGACAACCTTACCCTGAAAACTCTGCGGAGCACGGCAGGCAGATTGATTGCTACGCAATTTTTTAATTTTAGCCACGAATTTTCACGAACTCACACGAAGGGGTTTCAATTCGTGAAAATTGATGTGAATTTCCCGCCGAATGCGGGACAAGATGTGGCCACTTCTTGTGCCGCAGGCAGAAAAAAACTGTGTTCATCTGTGTTCTTCTCCCGCCGAATGCGGGACAAGTTGTGGCTAAACCAAAAACTGCGTAGCCCCCATCCTGTGGCAAAAAAAATTATGACAGAAAAAAAATACACCTGGAACAAAATCGCTGACCATCTCAACGAGTTAGCCTTCGCTGCTAACCATATTGCGGTAGCAGAATTAAAAGGCAAAAAGATCTGTATTGGCCAATACCAGGGTATGACATTTGCGTTTGCCTATACCTGTCCGCATGCAGGTGGGTTCCTGGCTGATGGATATATTGATGCGCTGGGCAATGTGGTCTGTCCATTGCACCAGTATAAGTATAGCATGCAGAATGGGCGGAATGTAAGCGGGGAGGGCTATTACCTGAAGCACTGGCCGGTGGAGCTGCGGGAGGACGGGGTTTTTGTAGGAATGCCCGCCCGTGCCGGTTCGGACGGGGAAGAAACAGGCAATAGCTGGAATATTTTCCGGTAAAAAGGGCTGTTAATACCTTGTTCAAAACCTAAAATCCCTATTTTTGCAACCCCGTTTGCGCCTTTACAGCACAAACAAAGGGGCAAGCTGTTGAAAAAGATAGTTTTACAACATATTCCTGCTTAGCTCAGTTGGTTAGAGCATCCCGATGAAAATCGGGAGGGTCGCTGGTTCAGACAGCGTTAAAAAGCTGAAACATAGATTCCTGCTTAGCTCAGTTGGTTAGAGCATCTGACTGTTAATCAGAGGGTCGCTGGTTCAAGTCCAGCAGCAGGAGCAGCTATAAGGCGAAAGGGTCATACTTCGATAGTATGGCCCTTTTACTTTTATTTATATTTATTGAATAAATAATAAGAAGCATGAAACAATCATTTCTTTTTTTGCTGGCCATTCTCTTCACCCTTACCGTGTCCTCACAAATATTTAAAAAAAATGACCTGGTGGAAGTGGAGCCTTTATTATCGGATTCGCTGGTTAGTGGTTGGAAGCAGGCAAGCGTTGTAGATTTCGATTCCGCAGGGAAGAAGTATACTGTAAAACTTTCTGATGGTAATAAAATGACCATCCCTTCTAAGGATCCGGAAAAATGGATAAGGCCGGTTGTAAACAAACAGGTACTGAATAAGAATAGCCCGGGAACTCGCATTATCTACGAAAAGCGTACGAATACGCTCAAGCTGTTTAAATGCAAACCTTCAGAAGTTTATCTAAAAAGGAATATCCGGTTCCAGATGGCCAGCCAGTATATAGATTATCCCTATATCTACGTTGATTTTACCTCCTTCAAAGCGCAAAATGGTTACGATGATAAAAAATACAAGGGCCAGTTTGTCTATCCGTATAAAATCGAAATGTTGGTCCACCTGAAGCGTACCCTGGTAATGGGGGGCCGGGAATATACCGAATACCAAACCTGGGAGTTTGATCGTGTTTATGAATATGCTACCAGGGCGGGGAAAAGCTGCGAGTTTTATCCTGTTTCTACTTCTGATGCGAAGCTGGTTTTTAGCGGATGGTACTAATGTCTTCCCCGATGAGTCTCCCGAATATACCACTCCCCAGCCGATGTCCCGGCCAGCAGTATTGTTTTATAAATGAGTCTAAAGGCCGGACTCGTTGTTTCTAACTTCCACCTGGGCATTTACAACTACATGCTTTTCCAGATACGGGTCATAGCATCACTTTTGTAAAAAAAGGGTTCGGCGAGTGGGGTTTGGCGAGTGGGAAATGGGAAAAAATTTAATTACGATCAAAAAACATTTTCACATAAGGACTTTTCATGCGCCTTTCTCACAGAGTCCTGCGGACCGGCGACGACGTACTCCTTCTATCAGAACGTATACTACCAAGAGCCGGAACAGCGCTTCCTGGGTCTGCGATTAGCACGCAGTAGAGGCCTGGACTTTGGCCCCCTGCATTTTCATGCTGTCCGGACGACGGGTCATAGAATGCCTTTCACAAGATCAGGGTATGGCATATTGACCCGTCTTGACTTTTTGCTCCACTTTTTTGTCAAGAAAAAAGTGGAAGAGATCATTGAAAGAAAAAATGTTCTTCCTCAACGAGTCTCCCCAATATACCACTTACCAGACGATGTCCCGGCCAGCAGTATTGTATTATAAATGAGGCTAAAGGCCGGACTCGCCGTTTTTATTTTTGTCAGCAACTTTTTAAAGACATCGCTTAATTACCCAACGATTTCGTTGGGTGGTCAAATCAATAGTAGATTAAATCGTTACTGTCGGTTATTTCTATGAATGGCTTCCGTTTGTAACAAGTGAAGTCGAAAAAACAACAGCGGTTTCAATTATTAGTTGATTTACAGGCATACAACAATTTATAAATTCTTACTAGGTCACGGCGAGTCCGGCCTTTATTTTCCTTCCCTTTAGAAACATTGCTGGCCGGGACATTGCCAGCAGAGGTTTATAAATTTATAGGATTAGGTAGAATATACGCAAAGTGCTTTTAGATATTTGTAAGGATGTGGTATTTGATTCATCATTCGCTGCACCACATCATTAAAAAGCCACTTACGCATATTCCTTTTGTTAAATCGATAT